>Ga0172370_10002757_pt1 | contig 24945 bp, 22 predicted proteins | sample LakKiv5m_FD_114538 | JGI IMG/M metagenome (GOLD analysis project Ga0172370, IMG submission 114538) | Freshwater microbial communities from Kabuno Bay, South-Kivu, Congo - kab_022012_11.5m | ecosystem: Environmental > Aquatic > Freshwater > Lake | place: Democratic Republic of the Congo...
TGCTATTATTTTTAAGATTTTCATGGTTTTTACGTTTATTTTATGACAATAAAGATACAGAAATTTTAAGGTAATCATCGTCCCTGAAGTTTTTAGTTAATTGTTCCTTAGTAAATTGTGAGGAGACGATGAGGGGAGCATTGTTATAAATGGCAGTACAGTTAAAATTGGGCTAATACCGATTGGACTAATTTGTAATTCCTTTTGGTATAAGACATCAATATGGCCTCTGCTAGATTTTGTCTTTTTGACAAAATGGATTTTCAGATTCATGTATCTTTGCCCCTTGAATTTTTATCATAAATATTTTAAAAAATGGATTTATTAAATAAACTTGAGGGTATTAAAAAACGTTGGGACGAAATTGCTGAGGAACTGAACAACCCTGACACCATCAATGACCAGAAAAGGTATGTTCGTTTGAACAAGGAATATAGTGAGTTATCTGCCATCGTTGAACTCTATTTTGAATATAAAAACATGGTAAGTAATATAGAAGAAAATAAAAATATTATTCATAACGATAAAGACCAGGAACTACGTGAGCTGGCAAAGGCTGACCTGGACGACTTACTGGCTTTAAAAGATCCTTTGGAAGAGAAAATTAAACTCCAGTTGGTTCCGCCCGATCCGGCAGATAATAAAAATGCCATCCTGGAAATCAGGGCAGGAACAGGTGGTGATGAAGCAAGCATCTTTGCAGGTGACCTGTTTAAAATGTATGAAAAATTTGCTACTGTCAAAGGATGGAAACTTGACTTAGTGGATTTTAATCCCGGTACAACAGGGGGATTTAAAGAAATTATATTTGAGCTCACAGGTACAAAAGTTTATGGTATCATGAAATATGAAAGTGGTGTGCACCGTGTTCAAAGGGTACCTGTAACTGAAACTCAGGGAAGAATACATACTTCGGCAGCATCAGTGGTGGTTCTGCCCGAAGCCGATGATTTTGATATTGATTTAAAAGAGGCTGATATCAGGAAAGACACCTATTGTTCGTCAGGACCAGGAGGGCAATCTGTAAATACTACCTATTCAGCAGTGCGTTTAACTCACATTCCTACGGGTATTGTTGCCACATGCCAGGATCAGAAGTCACAGATTAAAAATTATGAGAAAGCATTAAAGGTACTGAAAACACGCTTGTACGAGCTGGAGTATAAAAAATATCTTGACGAGGTGTCTTCAAAGCGTAAAACAATGGTCTCAACAGGTGACCGTTCAGCAAAAATCAGAACATATAATTATCCTCAGGGACGTATCACCGACCATCGTATTGGATTTTCAATCTTTAACCTTCCTGATTTTATGAATGGGAATATCGAAGAATTAATAGAGGCACTGCAAGTTGCTGAGAATGCTGAAAAATTAAAAGAAGGTGTTCTGTTCGATACCTGATTTCAACATAAGGTTTTGATTGAAAATAAAAGCACCTGATCCGATAATAAAACCTAAAATTGCCCCGCAAATAATGTCAGTAGGGTAATGAACCCCGATATAAATTTGTGCGTATGAAATTAAAAATGCCCAAATGATTCCTATGATCAACACAAGTCTGTTATAGTTTAAAAATGTAAGCCCGAGAAAAAATGCAATAGTAAAATGGTTGGCTGCATGTGAAGAAGGGAAACTGAATCCTGGTTTACATCCGATTACTGTCCTGACCATAGAGGAGATAGCAGGATCATTGCATGGTCGTAACCGATGGACAAAAGGCTTTAATACATGGCTTGACAACTGATCGCTGATGGAAATGGCAATAATCAAAACCAAAATGATGATAAATCCTTTTTGTTTAAAATTTAACACTAAGAACGTAATGATAAATGCATACAAAGGCAACCAGAAATATTTATCTCTCAATAAGGGAAATATCACATCGAATAAATGATTGGTTAAAACATGGTTAATCCAGAAGAATAATATATAATCGGTTTGTAGTAGATAATCCATCATTCAGTATCATTTATTTGCTTCAAAAATACGATGAAAAAGAAATTTTAAGCAATAAGCTTGGCAAGACATAATAAATTTTAAATTTGCACTACAGAAAAATTTCAAATATGACTTTAATTTCTTCGATTTCGGGTGTACGTGGAACTATAGGTGGAAAGAAAAATGATGCTTTAACACCGGATATTATAGTTGGATTCACTGCAGCATTTGCAAACTGGCTATCAAAGAAAAACTTAATAAATAAAGTAGTAATAGGCAAAGATGCCCGAATTTCCGGCAATATAGTTTCCGGACTGGTTGCAAATTCTCTACAGGCATGTGGCATAGATGTAGTTGACATAGGACTTTCAACTACGCCAACTGTCGAAATGGCTGTAGTAGCTGAAAATGCCGGAGGTGGAATCATTATTACCGCAAGTCATAATCCTAAACAATGGAATGCACTGAAACTTCTAAATAACAAAGGTGAATTTATTTCTGATGATGATGGTAGAGAAATAGTCAGAATGGCACAAAACAGTGATTATGAATATGCAGTTATTGAAAAACTTGGCACATATACCATCAAGGACAACTATTTTGATTATCATATAAAAAAAATTCTTGAGCTGCCTTTAGTGGATACTGAAAGTATTAAAAATGCTGATTTCAGCATAGTAATAGACGCAGTAAATTCATCAGGTGGAATTATTGTTCCAAAACTACTCAAGGCATTAGGTGTTCACAATATACATGAAATAAACTGTGAGCCCCATGGACGATTTGCTCATAACCCTGAACCACTGCCAGAACATTTATCTTTATTATCAAATGAAGTTAAACATAAAAAAGCTCATTTAGGAATAGCAGTTGATCCAGATGTTGACCGATTGGCATTGGTGAAAGGAAACGGAGACTTTTTTGGAGAGGAATATACCTTGGTTGCAGTTGCCGATTATATATTACAAAATACACCAGGAGCAACTGTTTCAAACCTATCATCAAGTAAAGCACTTAAAGATATAACAAATAAATTTGGTTGTGAGTACTACGCCTCAGCAGTTGGAGAAGTAAATGTTGTAAAACTGATGAAGGAGAAAAATGCAGTCATTGGTGGAGAAGGCAATGGTGGTATCATTTATCCTGATTTGCATTACGGGCGTGATGCTCTGGTTGGTATTGCATTGTTTCTTTCATATTTAGCAAAAAGCAAAAAAAGCATAGAGCAATTAAGAGGTACCTATCCTAACTATTATATGTCAAAAAACAAAGTTGAACTCAACAAAAATATCAATATTGAGAAGATACTTTCAGAAATAAAGGAGCAATATAAACACTATCCTGTAAATTTAACCGATGGTGTCAAGATAGAAATTGATGATGACTGGGTTCACCTGAGAAGTTCAAATACAGAACCTATCATACGAATTTATGCTGAAAGCAAATCATTAACAACGGCAGAAAACTTAGCAAAAAAGCTTATTTCTGATATAAAATCATTAATCAAGAGCTAATAATAACCAAATAACACTAATTTTGTACCTTAATGCGGATGTGGCGGAACTGGCAGACGCGCCAGACTTAGGATCTGGTGCCGCAAGGCTTGGGGGTTCGAGTCCCCCCATCCGCACTTTTTTTTATTAATCAAGTAAATATTAAATAGTGGAAATTGTTTTAAATAGAAATGATAATCAACTGGATGCAACAATGAAAGTACATCTTAGCCTGAAAGACATTGAAAGTGAAGTGGATAAATCGTTGCGTCAACATCGCCAAAAGTTCAATATGCCGGGTTTCAGACCTGGGAATGTGCCCATTGGAATTGTAAAAAAACATATCGGACAACAAGTAATTGCTGAAGAGCTTGAGAAAAAGCTGGAAGACGTTATCAATAAATATTGTGATGAAAACAGTATAGAAATTTTCAGACCTGTAATTCCTGTTCACTCTGACAAAGTTCCTGACCTTAAAACTGATACTGAATTTGAATTTAACTACATAATAGGTATTCTGCCATCAATAGATTTTGAAGTAAGTGAACTTTTTAAAGACGTTGAAAAGCTAAATATTTCATTAGAGGAAGGCGACATTGACAAAGAAATTGAAATGATTCGATATGCCTATGTTGATTACAAATTTTTAGAAGAGGTTGAAGAGTTTGAAGATTTAAACATTTCAGCATCAATTAAGGAACTGGACGCTGAATTCAATGTAATGGAAGAAGGGCTCAGCAAAATGTTTATGAAAAAATGGGCAGACCTTAGCCCTGAACTTAAGGAATTTTTAAAAGGGAAAAAACCAAAAGAAGATTATAGAGTAAATCTGAATGAAATATTTCCTGATAAAGAATATATGGCCGATTTACTTAAAATTGATAAACTTGAAGCAGAAGATTGCAATAGCAATGCAAATTTAAGAATTCTAAATATTGCCAGAAGTATCATGCCTGACATGAATGAGGAGTTTTTCAGAAAAGCAAGTCATAACGAAGCTTCCAATGAAGAAGAGTTTAGAAAATATGCAGAAAAACAACTTATTGAAAGACAAAAAAATCAAAGTGAACATTTATTGCATGACCTGGTGTTTGAAGCACTAAACAATTCATTATTACTTGAACTACCTGATAATTATATTGAGAAGCTATTTGAAGAAGAAAGAAAAGAAGAAATTTCAGAATTGGATAGTGAAAAGTTAAAGGAAGAAAAAGAAAGATTTATTAAAAGCATCAAATGGTCAATGATTGTAGGTCAGCTTAGTAAGAAATATAATATAGAAGCTGATGAAAAAGAAATTATTTCTGAAGCATACCTCAACATCTCAAATTTCTATCAACAGAAGGGTTATTACCAGATACAAAATGAAGAAATGTCAAAAATTGTTATTGATTACTTAAAAAACAGACAAAATTACATGGCAACCAAAGATAGGGTAATTGCTGGCAAAGTTATTGAACATCTGATTAGTTTACATGATTTCAAAATAAAAACAGTAAACAAAGAAGAATTTGAAAGAATACATAAAGAAAAGCATAGCCATGAACATTAAAAATGAATTTGAAAAATTTGCCATAAAAGGGCAAGGAATAAGCAGTCTTACATTAGATCAGTATTATAAGTCAAACAGTTATATAACACCAAATATCATTGAAGAACGCCCGCTTAACATTGTTACCATGGACGTTTTCTCACGTTTAATGATGGACAGAATAATATTTCTTGGAGTTCCGATATGGGATGATGTTGCAAATATAATTCAGGCACAGCTACTGTTTTTGCAGTCAATAGATCCAAAAAGAGATATCCAGATTTATATCAACAGTCCTGGTGGAAGTGTATATGCAGGATTGGGTATTTACGACACGATGCAATATATCGAACCAGACATTGCCACTATATGTACAGGCATGGCTGCCAGTATGGCTGCAATATTATTAGCAGCAGGAACAAAAGAAAAGAGATTTGCTTTGCAACACTCCAGAGTAATGATACATCAACCAATGGGAGGTGTTCAGGGACAGGCAACAGATATCGAAATAACTGCTCGTGAAATATTAAAGTTAAAAGAAGAGCTTTACAAAATATTAGCTGACCATACGAGCCAGCCAGTTGAAAAAGTTAACCATGATGCTGACCGCGATTTTTGGATGAGTGCCGAAGAAGCCAAAAATTATGGTATGATTGACGAAGTTTTAAAAAAGAACTCTGATAAAAAAATATAATGCCTGATCACTGTTCATTTTGTGGCAGACTTAAAAATGAGGTCAACATTTTAATACGTGGCAAAGAAAGCTTCATCTGTAATTTTTGTGCCAGTGAAGCAGAAAAAATTGCCCAATATGAATTAAAAAGAAAGTACAAAAAGAATTTAGCAGCAAAAATTCCAAAACCAAAAGATATCACAGCATTTTTAGACCAATATGTGATAGGACAGGAATATGCTAAAAAGGTTATTTCCGTTTCTGTTTACAATCACTTTCAACGATTAAAAAATAACCTTGATAAAGCAGATGTTGAAATTGACAAATCGAATATCATCCTGATAGGAGCAACCGGAACAGGAAAAACGCTCCTAGCACAAACCATCGCAAAGATGCTTGAAGTACCATTTTGCATTGCTGATGCAACAGTTTTAACTGAAGCAGGTTATGTGGGAGAAGATGTTGAGACTGTTTTAACCAGATTACTCGAAGCAGCAGATTACGATGTTGCAGCGGCAGAACAGGGGATCGTTTATATTGATGAAATAGACAAAATAGCCCGAAAAAGCGACAATCCATCAATAACAAGAGACGTTTCGGGAGAAGGGGTTCAACAGGCATTATTAAAACTTTTAGAAGGGCACATCATCAATGTTCCACCTAAAGGTGGAAGAAAACACCCTGAACAGGAATTTATTAAGGTAAATACGAAAAACATTCTTTTTATATGCGGAGGTGCTTTCGATGGACTGGACAGAATTGTTTCGGCAAGAATTAACCGTCAAACCATTGGATACCGTTCATCTGGCAAAGAAACTATGAAAATTGAAAATCCATTACGATTTACCTCTTCACATGATCTTCGTAAATTTGGTCTTATCCCTGAATTAATTGGGCGGTTGCCAGTAATAGCACACCTCGATCCACTTGATAAAAACGCCTTAGTCAGAATTTTAACTGAGCCCAAAAACAGTCTTGTTAAACAATATGCAAAGTTACTTGAACTTGAAAATGTAAAATTTACTGTCCAGCCCGCTGCATTAGAATATATTGCAAATAGTGCAATAGAACTTAAGACCGGTGCCAGAGGATTAAGAACTCTTTTTGAGTATGTAATGCTTGATTATTTATATGAGGTACCATCACAGAAAGGTGAAAAAGACTATAAGCTTAGCTTGCAGCATGTGAAAAAAAAATTGGCTGAGCTCAGGATATACCAGAATAATGTTGCCTAATGTTCAGGTGTGTTAGTTCAGTATGTTTTACTTCGATATCCCTGTTCATAAATATTTTAGCTCTTTTACTGAAAATTAATGGATTTTCTGTTGTAAAATAACTTACATTGGCACGTTTTGAACATTTTTTATCCATCTCTGGATGTCTTAATAAATAGTCTTTCAGGCTTTGAGCAACTATCTCACCCTGAACAACAATCTTTATATCTGGATTGAGATATTTTCTGATAACCTTTAGCAGTAAAGGGTAATGTGTGCATGCAAGAATTATTGTATCTATCTCAGAATTTTTATTTAGTAAAGTTTCTATATCCCTTTTCACAAAATAGTGTGTTCCTTCAGTATCCAATTCATTATTTTCGACCAATGGCACCCACATTGGGCATGAATGCTGATATGTTTTAATATCAGGAAACAGTTTATTGATTTCAATAGGATATGATTCGGAAGTAATAGTTCCTTCAGTACCTAAAATTCCTACATGCCTGCTTGCAGTAAATTTGTCAATAATTTCAACGCTTGGCCGAATGACCCCCAGTACTCTCCGTGAAGGGTCTATCTCAGGCAAATCTTTTTGCTGAATACTGCGTAATGCTTTTGCTGAGGCTGTATTACAAGCCAGAATAACCAGATGACATCCCATCTGAAACAATTTATTTACCGCTTCAAGTGTATATTGATAAACTACTTCAAATGATCTGCTTCCATAAGGTGTTCGGGCATTGTCACCTAAATATATTAAATCATTTTCAGGAAAATGTTCAATTATTTGACGTAAAATCGTTAATCCTCCGTATCCGGAGTCGAATATTCCGATTGGTTTGTACTCAGACAATTCCTTTTTATTGAATACCAAGTTTTTTCTTAACTAAAGCAGAAACATCATCGCTGTCTTTTGAATACAATACAGTACCTCCGGCAGTATCAAGGATGTAATCATATTTATTTTCTTTAGCCACTTCAGAAATAACATTTTGTAGTTTTTCCAAAATCGGTTTCATCAATTCCTGTTCTTTCGCACTAATGTCCTTAGAAGCTTCATCCTGAAATGCTTTGATTCTTTCTTCAAGCTGTAGAATTTCTGTTTCCTTATCTTTTTTGACAACTGCCGTCATAGTTGTACTATTCTTTTGATAATCATCAAGTTTGTTTCTATATTCTGTAATTAAAACATCCAGCTGTGCTTCATATTCTTTCTGTATTGCCTCTAGTTTTAGTTTGGCATCCGATACTTCAGGCATTAATTCCAACAGTTTAGCACTATTTACATGTCCGATTTTAACGGTTTGTGATGTAGAAATTATTGGAATAATGAATAACATCACTAATAAAGGGAAAATTCTATTAATCATTGTTTTATCTTATAAAATTTTAAGTTACAAATTTAGTTTATTTTTTATAACTAAACTACTTGTCTTCCTTTTTTGTCACATCAATACCAAGTAATTCAAGTACTTCATCACTTCTGTCATATTTTGCATTAACATAAAGCATAGTCACAGCACCTGACTTGTCAAAAACAAAATCAAATCCTTCATCAGAAGCTAATTTTTGTATTGCATCAAATACTTTATCCTGAATAGGTTTTACCAATTCCTGACGTTTTTTGAACAGTTCTCCGTTTTTTCCAAATTTTTCTTCTTTAAATTTGTTCATTTCGTCCTCTTTTTTCAGGATTTCATCTTCGCGTTTTTTTCTTATTTCTTCAGGCAATAAAACCTGTTCGGCACGATATGCTTTATACAGCTTATCAATTTCATCCATTTTTTGTTTTATTTCTTCCTTCCATTTTGCGGCCAATTCGTCTAATTGAGTCTGAGCTGCTTTATATTCCGGCATTTGATTCAATATATACTCTGAATCAACATAACAAAACTTTTGAGCATAACTAAGAACAAATGAAAATACTACAAGCGTAAATGTTGCAATAAGAATTTTTACATGTTTCATGACTGATATTTTAATTTTTCATTTTTCTAAAATTACATAAAAAATGCCATTATTTATAAGATTTAGAATTCCTGCCCGATGGATATGTGAAACTGACTTTTATTTGATTCAGGTGACCCAGGTACCTCATCAAAACCATATCCCCAGTCAAAACCAAGAAGACCAAACATTGGCATAAATATTCTAACACCGGCACCAAGAGAACGATATACCTGAAAGGGATTAAACTCACTGAATTTCAACCAACTATTACCTGCTTCAGCATATACTAAAGCATAAATAGTAGCTGATTGATTCAGAGAAAGTGGATAACGTAGTTCAAAAGTATATTTACTGAATATCGTTCCTCCTTTCTCAGTATTATTTTCAGCAGTAAGGCTGTTATCCTCGTAGCCTCTTAGAGAAATCAATTCTCTGCCATCAAGATGAAATCCTGTTAGTCCACTACCACCTACATAAAAGCGTTCGAATGGTGTCAAACCAAGTTCCCTGTTATACAAACCAATAAAACCATATTGCATGCGTGTGTTTAGCACCAGGTTCCCAACTATTGACAAAAACCATGATGCGTCAAAACGCCATTTATGATATTCACTCCATTTAAACTTTTCCTGCAAAGTAGCATTACTCCAGTCTTTATTACTGAAAATTGAATAAGGTGGTGTCCATTGTAACGATAGTGATAAATTAGCTCCTTTTCTGGGATAAATTGGTTGATCCTGGCTGTTTCTTGAGATAATATGTCTGAAGTTCAGATTATTTGAATAGCCATCTGAAAAACTAAATTCATACGAATAGTTTGTTAAATCATAACGTTGATAAGTAAGTGAATTATACATAGTAAACCAATCATCAGGAAAAGTTAATCGTTTGCCTAAGCCTATAGTAGCACCGGAAATCCTGATACTACTTCTCTCAGGGTCATCCTTTTTCTTTCCATTTGACTGATATGACCTGTAGATACTGAATGAAAGAGAATTTGGTTTTTTACCTCCCAGCCATGGTTCAGTAAAAGAAAAATTTAATGAGCTAAAATAAATTGCATTAGATTGAAAACGAAAGCTTAGCCTTTGTCCATCTCCAGAAGGTAAAGGTTGCCATTCCTTGAATTTAAAAAATTTTTTTGAAGAAAAATTGCTAAACATGAAACCAACACTACCAACAAATTGCCCGGCTCCCCAGCCTCCTTGTAATTGAAACTGATCAGATGGTTTTTCGACAAGAATGTACTCTAAATCTACCGTACCCTTTTCAGGATTTGGTGTAGGAATTACATTCATTTGTTCAGGATCGAAGTATCCTAAATTGTTAAGTTCTCTTTGAGTTCTGATGACGTCAGACCTGTTAAATTTATCTCCTGGTCTTGTTCTGATTTCTCGCAAAATAACATGATCACTGGTACGGGTATTTCCACTAATTAACACTTTATTTATAGTAGCAGGTGGTCCTTCAAATATCCTTATTTCAATGTCAACACTATCATTTTCAATTTTAGATTCTACAGGGGTGATATTAAAAAACAAATAGCCATTATCCATATATAAAGAACTGATATCCAATCCATTTGGATTCATACTGAGCTTCTGTTCAAGCATTTCCGGGTTATAAACATCTCCCCTTTTTATTCCTAATAAGAGTTTTAATTCCTCTTCTGAATACTTTGTATTTCCTACCCAAAATATATTTCTAAAATAGTATTTTTTGCCTTCATCAATTTTAATTTGAACCAGTAATCGATTGTCTGAAATATATTGTACAGTATCAAACACTACATTGGCATCTCTGTAACCTAACTTGTTGTAATAATTTATAATTCTTGCTTTATCTTCTTCATATTTATTATCAAGATATTTAGCTGAAATGATTGCATTTATTGTATTAAATTTTTTTGTTTTTTTCATAAGAAATTTAATTTTTGAGGTTTTAACAATATGATTACCTGTAATAATCACATCCTCAATTCTCATTTTCTTATTTTTAACTATCTGAACAATCAGTTTTATACTATTGTTTTCAAAAATAGTATCTGGCTCAGGTTTGATAGTAATTTCAGTTTTTAAATATCCTTTTTGAACATAAAAATCCCTGACTTCATTTTTAATGGTCTGAATCAATTGATTATTAACTATCTCTCCTTTAACAATGGGTAATTTTTCTTTTATTTTTTCAGATTCAGATTTAGAAATACCTTCAAAAACCAACCTTGACAACCTGGCACTTGTTTTAACAGCAATTGTCAGGTAAATTCGTTCACCACTAACGCTATCGGCAATAATAGCAACATCATTAAACAATTTTTGTTTCCACAGGTTTCTGATTGTTATTGCAGCTTTATCACCTGGAATATAAATCTCTGATCCAACCGACAATCCACTGTACGCAATGACTATTGCCTTATCGATTACATCATTACCAGTTACATTTATACCAGCAATAATATATTTTTGTGGTACACTAAAATCCAATTTATTTTCCTGTGCAAATAAAACATTTACAGAAAGCAGAAATGACAATAAAATAAAAAAATTTTTCATACTAAGATTTAATTTGCTCGCTAACTTTACCAAATCGTCTTTCCCGCTTTTGATAGTCAATGATTGCCTGATAATAATCCTCTTTTGTAAACTCAGGCCAGTTCTTTTGAGAAAACACCATTTCACTATAGGCTAATTCCCACAATAAAAAATTACTGATGCGATATTCGCCACTTGTTCTTATAAGTAATTCAGGGTCAGGATAAAAACCTGTAGATAAATACGACTTAAATTCTTTTTCACTAAAATTATCGGATGAAACAACTCCCTTTTTTGAATCATCAATTATTTTTTTTACAGATGTTACAATATCCCATCTCGAACCATAGCTTAAGGCCATTATAAGTTTAAGACCATTATTATTTTTTGTAATTTCAATCGCCTTATTAACTTCTTTTAAAGTCGAAGACGGAATCCTTGTAATATCTCCGATAACACGTATTGAAACATTGTTTTTGTTTAAGTCGTTAAGTTCTTTTCGAATTGTGGTTACTAACAGGTTCATTAGAGCACTAACTTCCTGTATCGGACGATTCCAGTTTTCAGTTGAAAATGTATATAAAGTTAAATATTCAATTCCAACTTCAATACTGGCTTCTACTATCTGACGTACAGTTTTAACTCCCTGACGATGACCATGAACCCTGGATTTATTATGTTCTTTTGCCCATCTTCCATTTCCATCCATTATGATAGCAATGTGTTTTGGTAATATTGATTTATTTATTAATTGTATTGATTCCTCAGTCATTTCAACAATTTCGTTCAGGTGCAAATGTACTAAAATTCAAAACAAACCTTATTTCTGATTTGAAAAGATAAAGAGAAACCATAGAAGAAGTACCAATCTTTTAAATCAGGACGTCCTCTCTGTTTGCCATCAAATCCAATATGCACTTCAGACCTGTCAGATAATGCAGATGCCAGATAACCATATTTATCTTCAAGAATATCTATACTAAAATATTCGCTGCTCACATCATCCAGATAATCAGTGAAAGTATATCGGAATCCTATATTTGTTAATAGATTTATCCCTTTTGTTATTTTTATTTTGAATCCTCCTCCTAAAGGTATAATTGGTTGAATACCTGAATAGCCATTTTTACTCGAAACAATTAGATGTCCTTCTGTATCTAATGCTTTCAGTTTTATAATCATCCCATTGAAAGTTGTTTTTGGATTAAATGAAAATATCCCGAAGCCAATAAAAGTGTAGGGTGTATATTTATGAGGATTTAGACCTAAAGCATATTTAAAAAAATTGAACTCAAGAATATAAGAAAACTCATAAATCTCACTGAAAAAGTTTAAATTTCTCAGTTTTAAATGTTTAAAATTATTATCATTGCCTGAAATTGTACTATAATACACATTTAAGGTACTGGAAAAAAAAGGGCTTAAATTTTTCTTTATAAAAATTCCATAATAGGATTTAGTCTCAGACAACACAATATTTGGTGACAGGTCTCCAAGGTAATTTGATCCACCACCATGTAGTCCTATCTCCCAGTTTTGACCAAAAGAAACTGCTGAATAAATGATAAATAATATACAAACAAAAATGTATCTCATCAATACAAATAACCCATAAAACGATAATATATTTTAAATCTTGTAAAGATTAAAATCCCATGCATCCAAACTTTAAAAGTGAATAGGTTACTGTAAATCCAATCAAATAATACCAATCATCAGCTTCAGGGCTTCCTCTCATATCTACATCAGGTACTTTATCAATTCTTTCATTATTAACTTCACCCGTTCTGTTTGATAAGGCTGCTGCAATCTGCCCATTACGGTATAAAATATCTCTGTAACTAACATAAGAATTGCTGCAATCGTCAATATAATCAGTAAATGTTTTTCGAGCTGAAAGCTCAATAGCAAAGTTAAGGTTTTTACCAGGTGAATATTTCCATCCAAATCCAAAGGGTATTCCAATCTGATAAAGGGTATATTTTCTGTCAGCATATCCTGGCAAATATTGGCCTTCAGTTCCTAAAGGTTGTAAATTAACCCATTTTCCATTGTATTCAGCCTGAGGATTCATTTTAAATAAACACACTCCAGCAAAGATATATGGAGATGACTTATATGTAAAGTGGTTTGTTCGGAAACCTAAAATATAAAATTCTGGCACTAAAGCAATATCTAAAATTGGAGAGCGGAATGACAAGTTGCGGGTCCATCTGCGATGATAATAATATTTTGCAATAGAATCAGTCCCTGATAGCATTGTTTTCGTCATAGACAATCTTATTGCAAATTTTCTTGATATATTTATTCTGGTAAGCAAACCATAAGCAGCATGAGTCTGACTTACTTTAATATATCTTTCAGAAAAATCTCCATTGTAATTGGATGCACCAATGTTTCCACCAAATTCCCAATATTGTGATTTTGCAATAATTGGTATTGAAAGTAAAATCAGTATTATTAACCTTTTCATTAACAATGCTTTTAAATGACAAAAGTAAATAATTAATTTAATTAAGAAACAATTGGAAAAAATAATTATAGAAAAAATAAAGGAAAGTTAAAACCTGTAACACTGGTTAGGTAAAATAGAATAGGTTAAAGTAAAACCTGTAAAAACAAACCAATCATTATTCGTTGGATCTCCTCTTTCATTAGATGAAGTTAATTCTAATCTTTCAGCTAAAACTTCACCAGTACGGTTTGATAATAAATCGGATATTTCACCATAATGTGATTTTAAAATATCAGATTCAACATAAGTTTTACTTACATCATCTATATAATCAGTAAATGTTGTTCTTACTCCTAATTCAAATCCAACATTCCAATACCTGTTTATTGCATATTTATAACCTGCTCCAAGAGGAATACAAATTTGAGTAAGTGCATATTTTTTTCTGTCATTATATTTAGTCGTGCCTTGCCCTTCAGTACATAGTTGCTGAAGTAAATACCATGTACCATTCATTTGAGCTTTAGGATTAAACCTGAAAAGTGATAATCCAAATAAAATATATGGACTACTCCTGTATGATGGATGGCCGGATTTATAACCAAGAATATTTATTTCTGATTGGACACCAATATCAAGCATTGTAGATTTGAAGCTTAGATTTCTGATCCTTCTTTCTTCCAATCTTGAATTTGCATCATTTCCAGAGACTGAGCCATAATAAAAATCAGATTTAACAGTAAACCATTGGTTTACATTATACCTGATAACGGCTCCACCCGCTGGATGAAGTTCTTTAAAATCAATAAATGAAGTTAAATCACCAGAATAGAAACTCAGGCCACCAAAAACTCCAACTTCCCAATATTGAGCTTTTAAAATTAATGGGATAAATAAGACTGCAAATAATAATGCTTTTCGCATTTATTAAGTTTGAATTAGAAACAGAAACAAGTATTTTTTCTAAAAGTCTTTGAAATAGTGAAACCAAACCACATATATGCATCATTGGCATCAGGATTTCCTCTAACAGTACCAGGTGTTCTTACAGGAACATAGTTGCCTCCAACAAAACTACCTTCTCTGTCTGATAATCTAGTTGTTATTCCGTTTACTCCTCCATCAAGTAATGTAAAATCAGGATATATTCCACCAATATCATCAAGATGATCAGTGAATGTTTTATTTTGGCTTATATAAATACCAATATTCCATAAATATAAATTCAGTCCGCGGCTTGTTGTTGGACGTTTGAAGCTATATTTTATACCAAATCCATAAGGAATAGAGAACTGTGTTAATGCATATTTAGCTTCATAACCTGGCAAACCCTGACCTTCAGTACCTAATGGTTGTAACTTATACCAGGTGCCATCTAATTCAGCTTTTGGTGAAAAATTAAATACACTGATACCTGCAAAAACATAGGGTGCCCAATTTCTTAATTTATTTCCACTTATAAATGGTAAAATATTATATTCAATTTGAGCAGTAAAATCTAATACATGAGATTTAAATGAAACATTTCTAAGATAAGCCTGACCAGGAGGATCAGTATCTTTATTGCCATCCCAACCAGAAATCCAACCATAATATAATCCACCCTTAAAATTGAGTCTTGGGTTAAAATAATATCTGTAAAGTGCACCAAAACCTGGTTTTGTTTCTTTCCAAGTAACATGTACCCAGGTTAAATCACCTAAATATTCTGTGATACCAACTATTAAACCTACCTCTTTATCCTGAGATTTGGCAGGAAAACTTATACAAATTACTACTACTAATACAATTAAAATTTCAAGAACTTTTCTCATTAGACTAAATTTTAAATAATTTATTCAGAAACAAAGTTAAAAAATCTAAAACAAATTTCAAAATCAAAAATAAAAAAACTTTAAATAATATTTCTTTTATCAATACCCCAGTTCAGTTTATCACGCAGTATCTTGCTGAACTTCTGATCTTTAAATCGGCAAGTTATAAAATTAAAACTCGATTTCCTTAAGGTAAATTTAATATTACCTGAGGCAACCTTAAACCTAGAATCTAAAGAAATGATATAATTACTGTTTCTACCAACGATTTCAAAAGTCAACTCATGATCATCAGGAATAATAACTGGTCTGACATTTAAATTGTGAGGAGCCACAGGAGTTAAAATAAAAGTATTTGAGTTTGGAAAAACAATAGGGCCACCACAACTCATTGAATAGGCAGTTGAACCTGTAGGTGTTGATAAAATGATGCCATCGCACCAATAAGTGTTAAAGAATTCATTGTTTATATATGCAGTAATTGTCACAAGAGTTGAACTCATGCCTTTATGGATAGTGAATTCATTAAGTGCATAATTTTGACCATTAAAAAATAATGAATCTGTTAATAGCTCTATCACAGGCCTTGACTCAAGAATAAACTCATTTTTTAATAAATTTTTTATTATTGCATCAATGTCATCTACCTGATGATTTGCTAAAAAACCAAGCCTACCTGTGTTAATGCCTAATACAGGTATTAATGAATCTTTTACAATAATCAAAGAATCCAATAAAGTTCCATCGCCACCTATACTGAATAAAAAATCTGGATTAAATTTTAAAACATCCTCATTATCAGAAAAATGATTAAGCCCGCTATTATTAATTAAATTTGATAAATGTTTATAAATTGAAATCTCAATATTGGCATTTAATAAACTATCAATAATTATTTTTATTCCAGACACATTCGAAGGGTCAGGATTTTTCGAAAATATAGCAATTTTCATGATTTGTGCATCTTCAACTTATCTCAAATATTATTAAATTTTCAGGAATAATTTGATAGATTAAAATGATTTTTATTATGTTAAATCCTTTTCTTATTATTTCAATTTACCTATTAATTTTGCATAAAAAAACTTTGCTTAATGACGGGCAGCGATAACATTTCAAATAAAGAACAATACAAGTTTATTGATATCGAAGGCATTATTCAGCAAAAGAGTATTTATTTAAGACGTATTATTCCAAACTCTGTATTGAAGTTTTTAAAAAAGATTTTACATGAAGATGAACTTAATAAATCAATAAATGATAATAAAGAAAAATACGACCTTGATTTTATTGATGCAATACTCAGAGATTTTGGCACAAGTATAAAATTAATTAATGAAAATAACATTCCACCATCAGGAAGACAAATAATTGTTTCAAATCATCCATTAGGTGGTTTAGATGGTATGGCATTAATGCAGGTTATTGGAAAAAAAAGAAAAAATTTAAAATTTCTTGTGAATGATGTTTTATTAAATATTGAAAATTTAAAAGGTTTATTTATACCTATTAATAAGACAGGAAAGCCATCAAAGGAAGCTGCAAAAATGATTGATGAAACATTTAAATCTGAAAATTTAGTTTTAAATTTTCCTTTTGGCCTGGTAAGCCGGAAAAGAAGGGGCAAGATTATGGATTTGGATTGGAAGAAAAGTTTTGTCGTAAAAGCAAAACAATATAAAAGAGACATTATTCCAGTTCATATTAATGGAAAAAATTCCAATTTCTTTTACACATTATCCAATTTACGAAAAATTCTAGGAATTAAAACCAATATTGAGATGTTTTTTCTGGTTGATGAAATGTATAAACAAAATAATAAAGAAATTATTATTACCATCGGGCAACAAATATCTTATTTAGACCTTGATAACAGATATTCTGACTCAGAATGGGCAGAAAAACTCAGACAATATTCATATAAACTTGCCAATGACACAAATGCAACATTTAATATTTAACTTTGTATAAAATCTAAACAATGGAAAATATCATTGAGCCTATCAAACGCGAGTTGATTTTACAAGAACTTAATAATGACCGATTTGTTCGTAATACCAATAACGGTAACAATAAAATATATATCATTAATTATCAGAACTCACCAAATACAGTACTAGAAATAGGACGTTTGCGTGAAATTACCTTTCGGGATGCTGGCGGAGGCACTGGTAAAAGTTATGATCTTGACGAATTTGATTTAAAAGAAAAGCCTTATGAACAATTAATTGTCTGGAATCCAAACGACAATGAAATTGTTGGTGGTTACAGATATATCAAATGTTCTGACGTTGACATTGATGAAAATGGACAACCAAAGCTATCAACATCTGAAATTTTTCATTTTTCAGAAAAGTTTATTCGTGAATATTTACCTGAGACATTTGAATTAGGAAGATCTTTTGTTCAGCCTGCCTATCAACCTATGGTTGATTTCAGAAAAGGGATGTATTCTCTCGATAACATTTGGGATGGGCTTGGTGCTATTGTGGTAGATAATCCAAAATTAAAATTCTTTTTTGGTAAAATCACCATGTATCCTCATTTTAATACATTTGCCAGAGATATGATCCTTTATTTTCTGAACAGATTTTTTAAAGACCCTGAAAACTTAGTCTATCCTGTTCATCCATTAAAAATTAAAACAAAGGAAGAAACTTTGAGAAAAATTTTTACAAACGATAATTATCTTGACAATTACAAGATATTAATTCAGGAAGTAAGAAAACAAAAAGAAAATGTACCACCATTAGTAAATGCATATATGAATTTATCAGCTACAATGAAATGTTTTGGTACTGCCATCAATCCACATTTTGGAGATGTTGAAGAAACTGCCATACTTATTGCCATAGATGATATATATGACATAAAAAAAGACAGGCACCTGAATTCATATAAAAAATCAAAAAAACATTCAGACAGTTAACAATTTATTTGTTTTTGATTTTTCTGATTCCTTTTCAAAGCTTTTCTCAATTTTTTCAATTAAACCATTTGCTATTGAAAGGTGATTAGTAGTAAAATCAATTACAGTAGGTGCAACAGGCATAAAAACATTATAAAATAATGATTTCTTAAGTTGTTTGGTGTCAATGAATGTCACCTGTGACGACAACCAGAAAATCAGGCTCACCAAAAATATAACCTTAAAAGTACCAAATAATGCTCCTGCAATTCGATTTAAAAAATTCAAATGAACTATTTTAAAAATTTTTTCTAAAAGTCTGCCTGCAAAGAAAAACATCGTAAATATTGCAATAAATGTCAGGAAATAGGCAATATAAACTCCATATTCTGCATTTGAAGTAATTTTTAATTTTTCAACGAGTAATTGAGTTAATGACATTGAGCCAATAATGGCAACAAAAAAACCAAGAAAAGTAAATAAAGATACAATAAAACCTTTTTTATAGCCTATAATAAAAAAAATTGCCATTAAACCAACAATAATTATATCAATGGTAAGCATTTCAGTTTAATAATTCTTTTGCAATTCGATTTATTGTCTTTCCATCTGCTTTCCCAGATAATACTTTCATAGCAGCTTGCATGACTTTACCAACAGAAGATTGGTCCTTTGCACCAATATCGACAATAATTTTTTTTAGTTCAGTTTTTATTTCTTCTTCACTAAGTTGCTTTGGAAGATATTTTTGCAAAACAATCAGTTCACTCATTTCTTCCTGTGCCAAATCATCTCTTCCCTTTGATTGATAAATCTCGAAAGATTCTTTTCTTTGTTTTACAAGCCGGTTAATAAGTTTTAATTCATCTTCTTCGGTTATTTCTTGAACTGAGGCATCAGCTTTCAATAATAATAATGCAGATTTAATGGCCCTGATTGCTTTCAGGGCAACCTGATCTTTATTTTTCATCGCATTTTTAATATCCTCATCAATATTAGTAAAAATCATATAACATTAATTAATAATTAAACAATAAAAAAAGGGCTTCACAAAAATATGTAAAGCCCTAAAATGTAAAAAATTTTAATTTCTAAACAAGTCCTTGTGCAAGCATTGCATTAGCAACTTTGACAAATCCACCAATGTTAGCTCCTTTAACATAATTGATAAAATCACCTTCTTTTCCCCATTTAACACAAGTAGCATGAATATTTTTCATGATGTTGTGTAAACGTTCGTCAACTTCTTCTCTTGTCCATGATAAACGTAATGAGTTTTGGCTCATTTCTAACCCTGATGTTGCAACACCGCCAGCATTGGCAGCTTTACCGGGAGCAAAAAGAATTTTATTTTCAAGGAATACTTCAACAGCTTCGGGAGTACTTGGCATATTAGCACCTTCGCAAACGGCCATACAGCCATTTTTAACCAATGTAAGAGCATCTTCTTTGTCAAGTTCGTTTTGTGTGGCACAAGGTAATGCTACATCGCATTTTACACCCCATGGTGTTTTACCAGCCACATACTCACAACCAAATTTATCAGCATATTCTTTAATCCTGCCACGTTTTACATTTTTAAGTTCCATAACAAATGCTAATTTATTAGCATCAATTCCTTTTGGATCATAAATATAACCATCTGAGTCGGATAAAGTAACAGGTTTTGCACCTAAATGCAAACATTTTTCAACTGCATATTGAGCAACATTACCTGAACCAGAAATAACAACTGTTTTACCTTTTATACTGTCATTACGTGTTTTCAGCATTTCTTCAGCAAAATAAACACAGCCATAACCAGTTGCTTCAGGACGGATAAGTGAGCCACCCCACTCAATACCTTTTCCTGTCAGAACACCAGTAAATTCATTTCTGATTCTTTTGTATTGGCCAAACATAAAACCAATTTCACGTCCACCAACACCAATATCACCAGCAGGAACATCGGTATCAGCGCCAATATGCCTTGACAATTCAGTCATAAAGCTTTGGCAAAAACGCATTACTTCATTGTCAGATTTTCCTTTTGGGTCAAAGTCTGAACCACCTTTTCCACCACCCATTGGAAGAGTAGTAAGACTGTTTTTAAATACCTGTTCGAAGGCAAGGAATTTTAAAACACCAAGGTTTACAGTAGGATGTAAACGCAGACCGCCTTTATAAGGGCCAATAGCACTGTTCATTTCAATGCGGTATCCTTTATTAATTTGAAATTCACCTTTATCGTCAATCCATGGTACCCTGAACAAAATTACTCTTTCAGGTTCAGCTATTCTTTCCAGAATTTTTGCTACCTTATATTTAGGATTTTCTTCAATGAATGGGATCAGCGATTCGGCTACTTCCTGTACTGCCTGATGAAACTCAACTTCACCAGGGTTTTTGGCAATAATTTTTGCCATGAATTCTTTAACTTTGTTATCCATTTTCTTGCTTTTTTGTTTTAAAATAATTTTTAAAGCGCAGCAATATTAATTATTTATTTTCATAAACAATAGAATACAAAACATTTTTTGTTATTTTTTTCACAACTTTTTTTATTCCCTTTTTTTGGAATTCACATGCTTTTATTTTATCATCATGTTATGAAAAAAATCATTCTTTTATTTTCAATAAATTTCTTTTATTTTGCACATCATTAGATATTAAAATGCATCATTTTTATGAGCAGTTCATCGGGAGACTTATTTGCACTTGAAAAATTAGTTAGTTTTTTTGAACAACAAAACAAATCAGGGGATTACTCTTTTTTTGAATCAGATGATTTTGTAAAAATCATTAATTATTATTCGGAAAATAAATTGAACGAAAGTGCACTCTCTACCTGTCGTCTGGCATTAAAATACTATCCATATAATATTAAGTTGCTTTTTTTACGTTCTCAGTTATATTTGAATGATGGCGAATTTGATTATGCAGTTGAAACTTTAGAAAAAATAACGGCCATAGATCCTTCTAATGCTGAAGCACATTATTTACAAGCTGAAGCACTTTATTATCTTGAAGAATATGATGATGCTTTTGATTCATTAGAAAATGCTGAAAAATATTTATTTAACAAAGAAAAAATACTTAAGCTTAGAGCAATCATTCATTCTGCCAACAACAACATTCCTGAAGCATTGAATTTTTATGAACAATATTTACGATACAATCCAAAAGATTACTCCATTCTATTAGATTATGCTATTTGTGGAATGCTCGAAGATTCTGCTGAAAGAGTTATTTCATTTGCAGAAATAGTAATTGACGAGAACCCTTACAATGAGTATGCATGGTTGAAATATGGTGAATTACTCGATTATTTTGATAAAACTGAGGAGGCTCAACACTCGTTTGAAATAGCACTTGCTTTAAACGATAAGGAAGGAAGAATTTTCTATCATTTAGGTAATTGCTTTTTTAAAAAAGAAGAGTACCAAATGGCGATTGAAAATTTTCAATTTGCAATAGAAAAAGGTTTTCTGGAAGGAAATATTTTTATTGAAGCAGGTTTTAGTTGTTTGTATCTTGACAGGAAAGAAGAATCAGAGATATATTTTAAAAAAGCAATGCATCTTGAGCCTGAAAACCCCGATGTATTTTTTGGATTGGGAATGCTAGCATTTAATATAAAAGACTATACAAAAGCTTTGCGGTTTTTCCGAAAAGCAATAAAAATTGATGAAATTAACACCAGCTATTGGTGCGAAATGGCAATATGCTTGTCGTATATGGGCAGACCAAATGTTGCTCAGAAAGCATTTAAAAAAGCACTTTCTATTGATCCTTATGATATTGATATTCAACTTGATTATCTTTATTTTTTATTTGAAAATCAAATGACAACGATCGCAATTTCAGAGGCCTTAAATTTTATTAATGTTGAAAATCCTGATTCAGAAATGATGTATTTTACTTCCGGATTGCTTTTTGAAAACGACTTCATTGATGAGGCAATAATACTATTAAAGAAAGCACTAATTGACAATTTCAGTAACCATCATTTTCTTTTTGAACATTTTCCTTTTTTAAACTCTAATTCCATTATTAATTCAATAATTCAGGAATTTAAGAAATAATAATTACATTCCAGGTGTTTTACAAAGTATTCAAGAAATCGTTTTTACACATAATATTTTTATTATCGCTTATATTTTTTTTAATAAATACTGTCAACGCACAATATTTCAGTAAAGAAACAAGAATTGAAGCAGAGAAATTGGCAGATTCGGTGATAAAACAATTAAGCCTTGAGGAAAAAATTGGTCAGTTTATCATGGCAAGTGCCTATTCAGGTGAAAGCGAAAATCAAAAAACGATAGAGTGGGCCATCAGAAAATACAATATTGGCAGTTTGATATTTTTTAAAGGAGAACCTACCCATGAAGTAATCTTAACCAATACCTATCAATCTTTATCAAAATTTCCTTTATTAATAGCTATGGATGCAGAATGGGGTGTTGGGATGAGACTTGATAGTGTTTTATCGTTTCCTAAACAAATGACTTATGGCTTTACTAACGATACAAATCTTGTTTACGAAATGGGAAAGGCAGTTTCGTACCAATGTAACCGATTAGGTATTCATATAGATTTTGCACCTGTAATCGACATCAACAATAATCCCAAAAACCCTGTTATACACCTTCGCTCATTTGGAGAAAATAAAGAAACTGTAAGTACTTTGGGTTTGCATTATATGAAAGGGTTAATGGAAAACAAAATACTTTCTGTTGGAAAACATTTTCCTGGTCATGGAAACACAGATATTGATTCTCACAAAGACCTTCCAAAATTATCAAAAAGCTTCAATGAGATAGAAGAAACAGAACTTTATCCTTTTAAAGAATTGATAAAATATGGTCTTGAAGGAATGATGGTTGCACACCTGCAGATTCCAGCATTAGATACAACGACAAATTTGCCCGCCTCTCTTTCAAAAAAAATTGTAAAGGGGCTTCTGATTGATAGCCTTGATTTTAAAGGCCTCGTTTTTACTGATGCACTAAATATGAAAGGTGTTACAAAAAACTTTGAAGAAGGCAATATAGAAGCAATGGCACTATTGGCAGGAAACGATATTTTGGTGTGTCCTCAGAATATTGCAAAAGCAGTTCATGCAATTCATAAAGCTGTAAAAGATGGATTGCTAACGGATAGTTTAATTGATGCACGAGTTAGAAAAATCCTGATTTACAAGTACTTATTAATAGGGCCAAAAGCCAAGTATATTTCTCCTGTGAATGTTACAGAAGATTTAAATAACCATAATTTTAAATTTTTTAAACAGCAAGTTATTGAACAATCCGTAACTATACTAAAAAATACAAACAACATTATTCCATTAAGAGGTTCGGGTTGCTCTGAATATACAGTGGTGTATATTGGAAATGGATCAGTTCCTTCATTTCACAATACACTAAAACTATTTCAGAAATTTGATTATTTACTTGTTTCAAGTAAGAGTGATTCAATAGTTTTAGATTCTATAAAGCACATTCTTCAGGAAAAAAATAAATTAATATTTGTTTTGACTGGTACTTCGTCCTACAATATAAATAACTTTGGATTAAAAAAGAGTCAGATAGAACTCATCAATGAATTGCTCCCTAAACACACTTCTATCATAGTTAATTTTGGTAGTCCTTATTTACTTTCACAATTAGGGCAAGCAGATGCAATTATTCAATGTACTGAAAGTGATGCTGACTTTCAAAATATTGGAGCTCAAGCTCTTATGGGGGCCATTCCAATAAATGGACATCTTCCTGTTACTATAAATAATCAGTATAAAATCAACGATGGAATCACACAAAGTAAAATTACCAGGTTAAAATTTACTACACCTGACGAATTGGGTATCAGTTATAGAAAACTTAGTAAAATTGATAGTATTGTTAATGCTGGTATTCAAAAAGGTGCATTTCCTGGAGCACAGCTTCTTATAGCAAAAAAAGGTAAAGTATTTTACAGAAAATCGTTTGGCTATCACACCTACGATCAGGTAATAAAAGTAAAAAATACTGACATTTATGATGTTGCATCAGTAACAAAAATAGCTGCCACACTACTTCCAATCATGAAATTTTATGAACTGGGCATTATAAAACTTGACACTAAATTACGAAAATTAATAGAAACACAGCCACTTTCAGGGTATGGTGGTGCTACTATTAAAGAAATATTACTTCATGAAGCCGGATTTGAAGCATGGATACCATTTTATAAATATATGATTGATAAAAACAACCTGCCATTGCCCCATTTATTTTCAGATACTTTGTCAGAAAACTTTCCAATACAGGTATGCGACAATTTATTTGCATCAAAAAGTATTGAAGACACCATTTGGAAAATAATTTATAGTACACCCGTCAAAAAAGCAGGTAAATTTGTATATAGCGATCTTGATTTTATATTTTTAAAAGCGATTGTAGATAAAATATCACA
>Ga0172370_10002759_pt1 | contig 24941 bp, 24 predicted proteins | sample LakKiv5m_FD_114538 | JGI IMG/M metagenome (GOLD analysis project Ga0172370, IMG submission 114538) | Freshwater microbial communities from Kabuno Bay, South-Kivu, Congo - kab_022012_11.5m | ecosystem: Environmental > Aquatic > Freshwater > Lake | place: Democratic Republic of the Congo...
ATTCCCAGTTCACCTCCACGGAGGAGAGAGCAATGACCTAACATATGACTGCCTACCACCGCCCAGCCGGTAAGCTATCGTAAAATTCGCCTCTATAAGCTACCATGGGGCGCGGAATGTAAGCTGTCATTCCCACGAAAGTGGAATCCAAGAAGATGGGTCCCCAATCGAGTCTGACAGAAATTTAGAGAACCGCTATACAGCTTACCGGAGTGGAAACCCCCCAAAGCGCCCCTAACACTAGCCATGAGACCCACTGGAGGATACCGTTCGATAGGGACGCCCGGGGTAATGGATCGAAAACTGCATGTTTTCGAAAAGCTTTGGCAGACGCATGATATTGTACACCATTACCCCAATGGAAAGCCGGTCAACCCAAGATGAGAGGGGCCAGCCAAAGTGGACATGAATCTCTCGATCAGGAAACTCAAACTCCAAAACCTTTAATAGAGCTACTATATGTTCGTATAAAGTCCTCTTGACCATTGCAAGGCGGAAGTGGTTGGAGGCTGTCCTTAACGGAACGCCGTGTCTAGGGTTGTAAAACGTGATATGGACTTCGTTGGTTTGCGGATCCACTGACGCCTCCTTCGGTCTCGTAAACAGAACGTGAATATCATGATCAGACGATTCAGCTAGGTAGGCTACAACGCTCATCTGGCTGTCTGTTTCCTCTATGGCTTTTATTTCAGGCGCTTTTTTCTTTGCTATAAGAAGGCCAACGCTGAGAACAATGGCGGTGGTTATGAACCACAGTTGAGTACCATGGGGTTTCATCCATGTCAGAAACCCAAAACAGCTTAACAAGACAACCCATACAATCAGAGTCCCTAATCTACTTGTGTGGTATTCCCGAATTTCTTGGGTTCCCATGAAGTAACGATAAATGAGGAGAGAACCCATGTTAATGCAAAAACTGGCCACCAGCCCGATGGCATACATGTCGGCGAGGATCATCTGGCTACCGTGCGCAATGAGAATGATCGTGGAGAAGATGCAGGCATTGATTATGTGGATTCTGTAGAGCGATTGGTTTCGATTCGTTTCGACCAGCCAGTGAAACCCGTATCTGATGGCCACCCGCTCGAGCAGTTCACTGGAGGCTACAAAAGCAGTGTTGACGGCCATGATAAGGGTAATACTTGCCAGACATCCCACAGCAATGCCGAAGGGCATCCCGTTTACTAACGTCGCATAGAACGTGATCAGGTCCCCTTCATGTTGGGAAAACTCGATGGGAGCGGAGAGCGCCAATGCGGCCACCAAGGGGGTCACAATGCCTACCGTGACCCCCAGGAAGGTATAGGCCTTTCCAATCTCCCGCCACGAGCGCACCAATCCGGCAGTCTGAAGCACAGATTCAACGCCTGAATATGCCAGGATACAGCTCGCGACAGAGGCAATGACAATCCCGTAATCGTGAAAAAGTGAACCGGTGTTGAGCCTTTCCGACACATGATAAAAGGATTGGTGAAGTCGGCCTAGGCTTGCGTGATCCAGCGAAAATATCCCTCCCAGAATTAGATCTACAAAGATCAAAGCCGCTAAGATGAATACTCCGAATGTAAGACGAGCATTTTCTCTGACCCCTAGCACATTCAAGCCCGCGACGGACCAAATAATTCCGCAGGAAATGAACATCTTTGTATGATGGGACAGTTCGAAAAAAGAAGCAGCGTTGTAAACAGCGCTCACGGAGGAGATACACGCCGTAAGGATGTAGTCAACCATGATGGACGAAACCGCGATAAAAGATACGGTTGGGCCAAGCACAAGATAGGAAAACGAATATACCCCTCCTCCGAATATATTGTGGTGTTCAAGTATTTCACCGATTTCCACGAATCTGGTGCTCATATACCTCACAAAGAGCGATGTCACGGCTATGAAAACGATGGCGCTGGGCCCGATAAAACGGAAGGCCTCGGCCGGGGCGTAGAACACTGACGTCAACTCATCCATCAACGTAATGACCGCAACGGCCAGCCACGACAACCAGACCCGCCCGCTCTGGTAATAGGATAGGGCGCCTGGTTTGCGAAGGATGTAGATGAAAAATCCTACCAGGGCAGCGTTCAGCAATAACAAGATGATCGTTTTCATGCGCTTAATGGGGAGATAGTGGCAATATTTATAGCGGCATCCTCAAGAAGGTGGCGAACTACAAGACGGCTTCCTAGAAGATCCCACTGCCTTAACAGCGTTTCCCCTTGCATTTCAGGCTAATTTCCCACGTCTAAAGCCCCCCGCTGAATGAGGCAGCATCCGCCACAGCGTTGGCCACTGCCGGGCAAACGTCTTTATTGAAAATACCCGGAATAATGTGCTGATCGGATAACTCATGGTCAGGAATCAGCCCAGCAATCGCAGTAGCCGCTGCCAACCTCATTTCTCGAGTAATCCTACGAGCCCTACAGTTCAGTACACCCCGAAACATCCCAGGGAACACCAACGCATTGTTGATCTGATTGGGAAAATCGCTTCTGCCTGTAGCTACAATGCGAGCGTAGTCCAAGGATGCCCATGGATCTACTTCCGGAATAGGATTGGCTAGGGCAAATACGACAGAATTATCAGCCATGACTTCCAAATCCTTAGGGGTAAGCAGATTCCCTGCTGATACGCCTATAAAGACGTCAGCATCCACTAGGGCGTCTTTTAATGAGCCTTGCCTACTTTGAGAATTGGTAACTCTAGCCAGTTCTTCCTTGACGGGATTCATGTTTTCCGGCCTGCCAGAATAGAGGATGCCGCACGTGTCACAACAAAGAATGTCACGCGCGCCGGCTTCCATGAGGGTCCTTATGCATGCCACCCCAGCTGCTCCAGTTCCTGATACAACAATACGTGTGTCTCCGAGTCGTTTGTCGACAAACTTCAAGGCATTGCGCAGTGCAGCGAGCACGGCTATAGAAGTCCCATGCTGGTCGTCATGAAACACCGGGATGTCAAGCTCCTCTGAAAGCCGCCGTTCAACTTCAAAGCATCGGGGAGCGGAGATATCCTCGAGGTTAATGGCGGCAAAGACCGGACTTACGGCCTTCGCCACAGACACTATCTCTTCGATCTCGGATACGTTCAGACACAGAGGGAAGGCATTAATTCCGGCGAACTCTTTGAACAGCATGGCCTTGCCTTCCATTACTGGCAGCGCTGCAACGGGGCCAACATTGCCCAGACCCAGCACGGCTGTACCATCTGTTACGATCGCCACCGCGTTGCCTTTTAGAGTGTAAGCATAAGCCTCGCGGGCGTCCCTCGCAATGGCTGTGACCACCCTACCGACGCCCGGAGTATAAGCCATTGACAAATCTTCACGTCCCCGAAGACGCTTCCGCGGCAATATCTCTATCTTGCCCCCACTATGATATTGAAAGGTCCTATCGGTTATGGATATCAACTCCACATCAGGGACTTCCTTGATAGCATTGATTATCCGCTGTTGGTGCTCTTCGTCACCCGCATAGATCTCGAAGTCTCTGGTGACTTTTTCTCGTTCAATTTTTACTATCGGTATGGATCCTATCAAAGCGTCATGTTGTCCAATGGTAGTCGCAATTGCGGCGAGAGCTCCGGGCCGCCTGTGGAATCGTACCCTCACCGTCATGCTGTGGCTTGGACTGGAATGAGATATCATAATTCCTCCTGCTTAAGTGCAGTATCTTGGTCACGAGCGACCGTACATTACCACAAAGAGAGTACTGGGGACACGCAAGAGAGAAGTCTTCTTGAGGGGGGAGGCCAAGATCGTGTCTTAGGTGTTGACTATTGGTTACTCATGACCAAAACACCATTTATTTTCCGAACATTAAAAAAATTGATTAATAAATTACTTAATGTTATGATTCAGTCGATACAGAGGATCAGTATCATGCAGAAATACGGTCTTATAGTTATCGCTGTCTTAGCTATTCTAACGGCGTCTTACCCCGTCGATGGGTATATTGACTATGATCTCCATGTGGTGTTCTTGCAAACGCTGACAAAGGACGCGGGGAAACTTTTGCCTAGGGCTATGGACTATTACATATACCAAAATGATTACGATTTCTTTCGAGGCATCACCTTCATGTTGAGGAACATAGAAGAGGGGCCTCGGAAACTCAAGGACCCTGAGGAGATAAGACGAGAAGCATACGCAAGGTTGCTTGTAGACATCCCTTACTGTATTTCAGCGTTGAGCTCCGGCGAGATAAAGCAAGACACTTCCCATGCCAACATTGCGTCTCGGTTGGGAATGATTGCCTTTTCCATATATCTCCTAAAGCTACCCGACACGCCGGACCTAGTTTATTCCAAGCGATTTCGTACAGCGTTCGAAAGATTGATAGTGGAAAATGGCATAGACGTGAAAGTCTATTATGACGGGTATCAAGATTTTCTGTCCCTGGGTGAACTCATGGAGCGTTTACAGCCGGAATTTACCGTCACACTGGCAAGCCAGAAAAATAAAGAATATGTGACGCAAATGAAAGAAGACCCTTTTTCCATGTTCCGACCACCGGAGCAGATGGAAAAGCACATTATTATGACGGACCTTGAGGTGAATCGAATATACGGGGCTACGATCAACGGAATTTTAGACGCCTATGTGTACATATGGAAGTGCTCAGGCATGGATCTTGCCCATCCCTCATATACGGCACCGCCTTACACACTGATCTACAGGCGGGCTGTTGGGAGGTCAATCGTACAAACTCGTCAAAAAGCCTCGGTACAAGACAAACGGACGTCGATTTACAGTAAAACAGCCGGTTCACCTTAGAATTTGGAATGCTGGTTCGCGAGGAAAGAAAGAGAGCTGCTCTCGACACCCTTTAATACCTCATGATAAAATAGATCATTAAGGCCTTCAAGGTATGGGTCGCCAATGCGGTCTTGGATAAATTGCCTCTCCATTCTAGCCTTATTCATCTTGGCGTGTCCGCTGGATATATTGGCTGACCGGCAGGCAGAGGACTATATCGAGCGTGGCAAGAGCGCCCAGAGGTCCGGCGATCACAAGACAGCGGTTGACTACTTCACAAGGGCTATTCGCCTTGGCTTGTCAGATCCGGACTTGTTGTTTCGGCGCGGGCTGAGTTACGAGAAGGTTGGCGACAACCTTCAGGCCATAAATGATTACACGAGGGCCTTGCAGCTCGATCCAAAGCTAGCCACGGCCTACAATAATCGCGGAAGCGCGTATTATCGTCTCGGTGAATTTGACAAGGCGATAGCCGATTACACGATAGCGATTGACATAAATCCTTATTATGCTTTGGCTTATTACAACAGGGGAAACGCCTTTTACGGCAAAAGTAACCAAGCCAAGGCAATTGATGATTTTAGTAAGGCAATTGAACTTAATCCTCGCGACCCCGACGCGTATAACAACAGGGGATGGGCGCTTCTCCAAAACAAGCAGATTCAGCGGTCTGTCCCGGATTTTGATCAGGCGATTCGACTCAATCCCAACTATGTCATTGCTTATTACAACAGAGGTAATGCTCGGCTGCAACTTGGAGATTATTCGGCGGCAGTCAAAGACCTTTCGCGTGCCATCGAACTGGATCCGCAATACTCCCTCGCCTATTTTCAGCGAGGCAACGCATACACAAAGATCGAGCAATGGGACAAAGCCATTAACGATTACAACAAAGCTATAACCATCAATCCCGTACACGCGGAGGCTTTCAACAATCGAGGCTGGGCCTATTACAACAAAGGGAACAATGCCCAGGCCATAAGAGATTTTTCTAAGGCTCTTTCCTTTAACCCGGACCTTATGCGGGCGGTGGTGAATCGGGGCTGGGTTTATCAAAAACACGGTGAGTATGCTAGGGCTATCCAGGACTTCAATCGGGCCATAGACCTTGAGGGAAAAAGTCCCAGCATTTTGGGGCTGCGGGCTTCGTGCTATCTGGAGCAAGGCAAGCGCGATTTGGCAATGAAAGACCTTGAGAATGCGCTTACGCTGGAATCCGACAACACAGAGTTCCTGACTCTACTGGGCTGTTTGAAAGAACAAAATGGCGATCATGCAGTTGCAATTCAGCTTTTCCAAAGGCTCGCCGAGTTACTACCGACCGATCCATTGTCCCATTATTACCTCGGGGTGGCACTTGGTAAGAGTGGACGTTATCAAGATTCGATTAGAGAGCTTTCCAAAAGCATAGAAAAAGACAATCAGTTTCGAGAAGCCTACTTAAAAAGAGCTATCGCGTATGAATTCAGGGGCGATGAGGCGAAGGCCAAGGCCGATATGAAGAAGGCTGTCAGTTTGCCGGAACCAAAACAGGAGCTTCAACCGAAAGACGGTCTAGTAAACGTCCCCAACGTCAAGGAATACCTCAGGGTACAATAGAAAGACATTTTCTTGAATGTGCCATTCCTTAGAGGTTGCTCACAATTAGTGGATAGACGGTAAGAGATGGTCGAATACAGCGGCAAACGTGACCGTAGCACAACAGTAAGGAGCCTAGGTAAAGCCATTGGCTTCGCCTGTCTCGCTCTATGTGCATCTCTACCGGTTGCACATGCGTCTGATAAGGCTGACGCAACATTTAATAGGGCAGTGGAAGCTCACTGGACGTGGAATATTGAAGAAGCCATACGTCTCTACGACCAGGTGCTGCGAGAAGACCCTTACCATGCGAGAGCTTTCTTTCAGAGAGGCGTGGCATATCGCATCATTGGGAAGATTGATTTAGCTTTTGCTGACTTTAATCAGGCGCTGAACATTCAGGCTGATCTGGCCGATGCCTTATACGGTAGAGGTTCAATTTATGCGGATCAAAATGTTCTTGATAAAGCTCTTGCAGACATGACCGCTGTCTTGGCACGCGAACCTACCCATCAGGGAGCTTTGCAAACCCGAGCGAAGATGCTCCTGGCAGTTGGGAAAATTGACGAGTCCATTGCAGACCTCAACAAACTCCTACTCATCGAACCATCTCTTGCTGCTGCCTATTATATGAGGGGAGAAGCTTTCAATAAGAAGGGAGAGACCAAGAAGGCTATTGACGATTTTTCGGCCTGCCTGAAACTAAATCCTAGCAACGCCCAAGCTCTGATAAGGAGAGCCAATCTACTTTTGTCACAGGGGGAGAAGAAAGGGGCTGTTCAAGACTTCACCAAAGCCCTCGAGCTTGAACCAGACAATCCCGAGGCCTTGCAAGATCGTGGGAAGGCCTATGCCATACTCGGGAATTGGAAATTTGCGGAAAAGGATCTTACGCGTGCTCTAGAGATGAGACCGGATTTACGTCTGGCTCGCTTGAATCGTGCAGAGGTGCTTTATAAAAGTGGAAAATACGATGAGTCGTTGAGAGACTATGATCAACTTAAAGCCTTGGGGAAACTAGATTCCCAATTACTTCTCCGCAGAGCACAGGTTCTTTTGGCTCTCAAGCGATACCAACAAGCCCTGCCGGACCTCGATCGCTTGTTGGAGCTGGATCCGGACAACGTCCCTGCCCACGAGTTGCGGGGCGAAGTATATACAGGCTTGCAGCAGCTTGACAGAGCTATTGCAGACTTTGACGCAGTACTGCTTAAGAAGCCTAATGATAGCAAGCAGTTGTTTTTGCGCGCCCTCGCTTATGAGTCGCTGAATCAGTATGGCAAAGCGCTAAAGGACTTTCAAAGTGCTGTAGAGTCGGCGCCACTCCTGGCTAGTGCCGATATGTATTACCGGCTAGGCCGAAGCTATCTATTGAATGTCGAGTTCCAAAAGGCGGTGGAGGCCTTCAAGAAAGCCATCGATAAAGACCCAGGTTTTGGATTGGCGTACGCCAACAGAGGAGTTGCTTATAAGGCCCTTGAAGACTATCAGAAGGCTGAAAGTGATTTTAGGAAGGCGTTAAAGTTCCTCGATACTCAGAAGCGTAGAGATGCCGTAATTAAACTGCTTAAAGAAACGCAGTCTCTGGCCAGCCAGTCGCTCCTGCCCGACCCCTTGGCGGACATTAAGGCAAGCCTGGAAGACGCTGCCCGACCAAAAGTCGAAGAGAGAAAATTGTGGTAAGGACTGTCGTTGTCTGAAAACAGCTTGTATAGCGATTCTAGAAAGTAAACGCGAATTCTATGCAAGAGTTCATCTATCATTCCCGTGAAGAGGGGAATCCAGGACTCCTGGATGCCCGATCACGTCGTGCATGACGAGGCATGACCTGAAGCGTGAATACGGCAAAAGGCCGACGCATTCTAGGCCGCTTGAACAACCATGACAGGGAACGTAAACGGTTTTCGATTCCGACAGAACTTTTGACAAATACGGTAAAAGAAAGAGGCGATTAGGGAGGACCGACTCCTTATTATGGTGGGTACTCAAATCATGAAGTTGACAATAGAGTTCATGGCATTTAATATAATCCGATTATGTATTGAATGACTAATACCAGCCCGAGGTAGACAAAATTATGGCAGTAAAAATTCGCCTCGCTCGTTTCGGATCGAAGAAAAAACCATTCTATCGCATTGTGGCCGCTGATTCGGAGGCAAAAAGAGATGGTAGTTTCCTCGAAGTGATTGGAACGTATGATCCTAGGAACAAGGTTTCAGGTCTGAAGCTCGACGCGGACAGAATGCGAGCGTGGGCCAAAAAAGGAGCGGAGTTCACTCCCACAACGGCCAAGCTGTTGCGGCGGTCACTGACGGAGCAGAATCCTTCAGAATAGGCTGTGGCCTAGTTGTCATCTATTCCTGCCACGGGTGCCTTCCCAGGTAGAAAGAGAGTATTATCATGAAGGAACTTGTCGAGTACATAGCCAAAGCACTTGTGGATAACCCTGATGACGTGGCAGTGACCGAATTGGAAACAGAAGTAACTTCCGTGATTGCACTGAAGGTAGCCAAGTCTGACCTAGGGAAAGTTATAGGCAAACAGGGACGCACAGCGAGGGCGCTGCGCACTATTCTGAGTGTGGCCTCAGCGAAAGCGAAAAAACGAGCTGTATTGGAGATAGTGGAATAGACATACTCGTAAGGCAGAAAGGCAGAACAAGACTAAACATCCCAAGACATGTCATCTCAAGCACGTGTGGTTATGGGGAAGGTCATAAAAGCCTTTGGGACCAAAGGGGATCTGAAGGTACGTGCATATACAGAATCCCCCCAGGCGTTCCGGTCGTATTCTACCGTTAACGTCGGAGACTCCGTTTTTGAGGTAGTAAGAGTGCGCAGACACCAGGGAGACGTACTTCTTACCCTAGCCGGTATCGAAGATCCGGAGACAGCCAAGACATTGGCAGGGCTTCCTGTAAGCATAGATGCTTCAAGTCTTCCCGAGAAGGAGGAAGACGAGTACTACTGGTTTGAATTAGAGGGGTTGCGTGTGCTCAGCTCCCAAGGAAAAGAGTTGGGTTTGGTCCACCGCCTGTTTAGCACAGGGGCAAACGATGTTCTAGAAATCCGCGGAGCTATGGGTGAAATCCTCTTGCCGTGGATAGAAGATGTTATAGTGAAAGTGGATTTGGAGGCTGGTTTACTTGTGGTTGACCCACTAGAGGGGCTTGTCCCGGATGATTGAAGTCAATGTCCTGACCATTTTCCCTGGTATATTTGATTCCTTTGTCAAGTTCGGCAATCCTGCGAGGGCGTTGGACAAGAACCTTCTGAGGTTTCGTGCCGTGGATCTGAGAGATTTTACCGAAGACAGGCATCACAGCACTGACGACTATCCCTATGGCGGAGGCCGAGGAATGATCATGAAGCCCGAGCCGATTGTAAGAGGCATCCGAGCCCTAAAACAGACCATGAAACAGCCTAGCGTTATTCTCACTACTCCTCAAGCGCCAGTGTTGACTCAGGAAAAGGCTGAAGAATGGAGCAAATTGGACAGCATTATTATTGTCTGCGGTCGGTATGAGGGCGTTGATGAGAGAGTTCGGTGCTACGTGGATGACGAGATCTCTGTGGGCGATTACATTTTGTCCGGAGGAGAGATTGCGGCCATGGTTATTGTTGACGCGGTCGTCAGACTTATCCCGGGTGTTATAGGCGCCGACAGCCACATCGGGGGCGACTCATTTTATGACGGCCTCCTCGAATATCCCCAATATACCAGACCAAGAGTTTTCGAGGGCATATCTGTCCCGTGGGTGCTTATCGAGGGACACCACGAAAAAATCAGGACCTGGAGGTTGCGTCAGTCTTTGGCACGCACCCTTTTACGCAGGCCTGATCTCCTAGAAAAAAAAATACCTAGCGAAGTCAAGGCAGAGATGTTGAACGAGATACGAACTCGCCTCTCTGCAGAGGCCCAGGAGAACAAGAATGAATGTGCTTGAACAGATAGAGAAAGAACAGATGCGCTTGGACATCCCGTCCTTCCGATCAGGGGATTCGGTTCGTGTCCATGTTAGGATCGTGGAAGGGACTCGTGAAAGAATCCAAGTGTTTGAAGGTGTTGTCATTGCGATTAACCGCAAGGGGGCTAGGACCAGTTTTACAGTGCGCAAGGTGTCGTACGGTATTGGTGTCGAGCGGGTATTTCCACTGCATTCGCCTATGATAGACAAGATCGAGGTTGTAAACCAAGGTCGGGTGCGTCGATCGAAAATTTATTACCTGAGAAAGCTGCGTGGGAAGGCGGCACGGATAAAGGAAAGAGCTTATCGTCCTGAAAATAAATGATAAAATTAGGCCTAGAAATGGGGGGCTCGAAAAATAATTTCCCATCCTTTAGATTTGAAAATGAGGCCGTACGTATGGGCTATTCAGCGGTGGCTGGAGTGGACGAAGCTGGGAGAGGTCCTCTAGCGGGGCCGGTGGTAGCTGCGGCGGTAATTCTGCCCGGTGGTGGTATGGATTTCAGTGAAATTCGCGACTCGAAGCTCCTCTCCTCAGTAAAACGCCGCCGATTGTACCAAGAGATAGTGAAAAAGGCGACCACAGGGATAGGCGTCGTCGAGCCGGCTGAGATAGATCGAATAAACATACTGCAGGCAGCTCGCAAGGCGATGGCCATCGCGATTCAACAACTCAAGCCCCTCCCCGATTATATTCTAATAGACGGTCCTATCTCGCTTGAACTGCCTATGACTCAACGGTCTGTGATTCGCGGGGATAGATTGTGTGTGTCAGTGGCGGCGGCGAGCATTGTGGCAAAGGTTACCCGAGACGATCTTATGGAACGCCTCCATTTGGTATATCCGCAATACGGATTTGACTGCAACAAGGGATATCCGACAAAACAACATCGCGAGGCCATTCTAGTACATGGTCCAAGTCCTGTGCACCGAAGAAGTTTTCGCGGGGTTAGAGAATGTGTTGAATGAAATACATTGTGCTTAACACCTTCCTTGGATCGTTTGATTACAGCACGCCGCATTTCTAAGAAGTTGCAGCATACCTACAACTGCTCCCTCAATGATTGATCTGAACTATCCACAAAGCGACGGATTATATTGTTGAAGAATCTTCCGGCTGCGCTGCCATTACGACTGCGGCGAACAAGATCTAGCAGGAGCTTGCGTGGAACTAGGCGTGGGAAAAAACCATTGGCGGTACGCTTCCATTCCATGACTCTAATCAATTCCATATGGTGCGCCAATTCTTGTTGATGCTCACGATTTCTGGCAAAAACGCCTACCGAGTCCGATGCACTCACCTCACTGTACGAATACTCTTCTCTGTCGAACAAGCTCGCGGTAACTGATTTGAGATCACTTAAGCCAAAGCGCTCCGGTTGTTCATAGAGACGTGACTGGGGTTCCAAAATGAACCTCTGGGGCAGGAAAACGATTTGAGAACTAGAAATATATCGATTGATCAGGGCCTCTAGGGCCTTGACATCTTCCACTGATTCGTGAGGTGTGTTGTACATGAGATGAATGAAATTGGTTATACCAATTGATATAGAATAATCGAGTAATTCATACATCTTCTCAACACGAAACCCCTTCCCCAAGAGATCGATGGTAGTCTGAGAGGCGGATTCTATCCCCCAGAAGAGACTAAAACAGCCAGCTTCTTTCACCTGAAGCAGCAGCTTCTTGTCGAAACCAGTGACCCTGGCGTACGCATACCATCGGATGTTCGGCAACGAATCCTTTAGAGCATCGCACACTTGTAAAAGTTGCTTGCGGTTTCCGTTTATCGACGCATCTGCAAACTGGAAATTTGATGAATGGTATTTTTTCGACAAATGAGCTAATTCGGAAACGACTTTGCTCGTCGATTTGCACCCGTAGGAATCAACAAGACGGCCAGTACAAAAGCTACAGCGAGAAGGGCAGCCTTTGGACAATCGGTATGGAATAAAAAGGGTACGAGCACCAGTCACTGGATGATCATACTCGTACTGCTCCAAAGCCAGTCCTTCGAAATCCGGAGCTCTTTCCTCTTCTGCGGGAAACGTACTTTTCGGTGATTGATGAATTGCGTTCCCTTTCTTGAAGATTATGCCAGGTATTTCTTCCGAGGATAAATTGGTTTCACCTTTAAGCAACTGGTACAAGTGGAAGAGAGGAAGCTCGCCACTGCCTTTTATCCAATAATCGGCGTGGCCAAAAGGCAAGAGCGACTCTATTGGGCGAATAGTGATGTAGGGACCGCCAAAAACGATTACGGCTTGGGGGTTTATTTCTCTAATGTACTTGGTCAGCAACAAGCTTGCCCAAAATTGATGGTATGCCACGATTGAGAAGCCGTAAAGACGGCTGTCTGTGGGCAGGCGTTGTCCGTATTTAGTCGTGAATTCTTCCAGGCCCTTGTGCGCCGTGGTTCTGTGCAAGTAACCGAAGAAATCTTCGTGACTGAACGTTCGATCAAGGCTGTGAAAATTGATGTCATCAGGCGAATTGAAAAGATACTCCATTAGAAAATCATATTGAACAACAGGTGCCCGATGTTCTTTGAGAAAAGCATATATCACTGCCATGCCGTACGGCATGAATTTAGTGCGAAGGTAGCGCTTGCTGACAGCCGGCGGATGTACCAGAACCACCTCTTTATGGCACTTCTCTGAAGTTCTGCCAGAATCAAGAACTGTCTTTGTCTGCTCTGTCATGACCGGTCAAGTCACCTCTGGGTGTTGGCGCTCTATGGAACTAGCGATCAAGTGAATGCCTTGTCATGCGCGCGTTGGTCAGGCATCCAGGATTTATGATTCCCTCTTCCCGGGGAATTACAATCGGAATCATGGACGAAATGGGGTTTTACTTTGGAGAACGGCTATATAAACATGTTTCTGCATACTAGAGTTTCCCATGATTACCGAGCGCGAATTGTCCTTCCCGGCTCTCATCCGTGATTGCAACGAAGACTATCATAATGTATGAGGGTACGACAGATTCTTTTTAGTATAGAATGTTGGTTGGACAATAAAGTCCACAAGGAGTCGATATGGATATCCGTCGTCTGGAGGTCTTTTGCAAGGTATTTGAACTGCGAAGTTTTACTAAAGCTGCCGAAGCCCTTTCCTTGTCGCAGCCGACGGTTAGCGAGCACATACGACTGCTGGAAAAAAGTCTGGGCGAAACGCTCATTGATAGGCTTGGTCGCGAAGTTCAACCGACGCCAGCAGGCCACGTGTTTTATCGCTACGCAATCCACATAACGCAATTGCTTCAGGAGTCCATGCAGGCGTTGAGTCAGTTCAAAGGTCGTCTCGAGGGAAGGCTAGTATTGGGTGCCAGCACCATTCCTGGAACGTACATCCTGCCTCGTTTCATAGGTTCATTCAAGTCCGCGCACCCAGCGATAAGACTTACTTTGAGGATTGGAGACACAAGCGATGTTGTGGAAGGCGTTCTCGACGGGACACTGGAAGCCGGGATAGTGGGTTTCAAGTGGAATGACAGACGCATTACAACTGAAGAGATATTTTCCGACGAGCTGGTCCTCGCAGTGCATCCGGAGCATGAGTGGGCAAACAGACAGAGCATAGCGTTATCCGAGCTAGGTGGGCAGCCGTTTATACTCAGAGAAAAGGGATCAGGGACCCGAATGGTATTGAGGAACGTAATGGAGGAACGTGGTCTTGAACTTGAAAGCTTATCGGTGGTGGCGGAGATGGGGAGTACGGAGGCGGTGCGACAAGGACTCAGAGCGGGGATAGGCACGTCCATATTGTCACGACAAGCCGTTCATGAGGATTTTGAGCTCGGTCGCCTTGTGCATGTCGAGATCGAGGGGGTGCGATTCTTTCGGCCTATGCACCTAACCACACGGAAGAACCGTCAGCTCACACCACTTTGTCAGGCCTTCCTCAACCACTTGCGCGCCAGCGTGAATCCTGAAAAGTAGCTCAGCGAATGAGTTTCAAGATCCTATCCCACCTGAAAGAAGGGAAATCGTCAGCCGAATAATATATCAAGAAGGCCTTTCCCTTAACGTCTTCAAGAGGGACGAACCCCCACCACCGACTATCATGACTCTGATCCCGATTATCCCCCATGACGAAGAGATAGCCTTTGGGGACTTTAATTGGACCCATGTTGTCCCGTGGACTGATGTCACCAGGCAAGGATAATTTGATAGTATGACGCGCGTAAGGAGCTTGCTCCTCCTGACCATTGACGAAAACCTTCTTGTTCCTTATTTCAATGGTATCCCCGCCTACTCCAACTACCCGCTTTATGAAATCTTTGGTCCGGTCTTCGGGATATACAAATACTATGACATCTCCCCTTTCCGTTTTTGAAAATTGTGGCCATCTCTCGTCTGTAAATGGGATGCGAATTCCATATACGAGTTTGTTTACCAAGATGTGGTCGCCTATGAGTAGAGTGTTTTCCATAGAACCGGAAGGGATTTTGAATGCTTGAACAAAGATAGCTCTGATCAATATTGCCAGGATTACAGCGACCACAAAGGCTTCACAGTATTCTTGAAATATGCGCCGCGTGGACTTGGTCTTACTCGTTGAAGCCTTTTTTTTGGTCATAGCCGGTGCTTCTTTCATGGGATTGTTGGTACAAGTATGGCCGCAAAATTTTATCTTATAATATAGTTTACAGCTTAAGTAAAGCTCATAGCCCAAAAAATGAAACCGGCGGGGAGGATGTCAAAGACATCCCCGCCCTCCGGTTTGCCGGATAAAAGGCCCCTCCCTCCCCCGAGGTTGAGGCCGGCCTTTCCCTAGCACTAGCTGAGTACAGAGTCAAGCTTGTTCTTAAATATCAAGCATATTTTCAAGGAACAGGATAATTTTCTTATGCATCAGAGACAGCATAGCCTAAATATGCTTTTTTTATGAGTGGATGATGCAGAAGATCTCTTCCGTGTCCTTCAAGCACAATAGTTCCGGTTTCCAACACAAAAGCATCGTCAGCTATTTTCAACGCAGCATCGGCATTTTGCTCGATTAACAATACGGTGATGCCCTTGTCCCGAATCGCTCGGATCACATGAAATACCTCTGTCACCATCATCGGCGCTAACCCGAGCGATGGTTCATCCATCATCAACAGCTTTGGGGTGGACATCAATGCCCGCCCAATGGCCAGCATCTGCTGCTGCCCGCCGGACAGTACGGCCCCGCGTGCATCCCTCTTCGATTTCAGAACAGGAAAAACCTTGAATATTTCTTCCATCCTTCGCGTTATATTAAGCTTGTCCTTTTCATGATAAGCGCCCATGATAAGATTCTCACTAACGGAGAGGTTGGCAAAAATCTTTCTGCCCTCGGGGATTTGAACAAGGCCGAGTTGCTGAATCGCGTAGGGAGACATATCGTTCAACCGTCGACCTTCGAAATTAATCTCGCCCGATGCTATGGGAACAATGCCAGAGATTGCCTTTACGGTTGTACTCTTTCCTGCACCATTGGAACCGAGAAGAGCAATGATCTTGTTGCGCTGAACTTCAAAGGAGATGCCCTTGATGGCATGGATGCCGCGGTATTTTACATGAAGGTTATTTATAGACAGCATTGGGAATGCCTCGAGTTATAGTATTTCTCAAACGTTCTGTCCAAATCGAAGACTGTTAGCGTTTACTGTTATGGTCGTTCAAGCGGCCTAGAGTGCGTCGGCCTTTTGCCGTATTCACGCTTGAGGTCATGCTTTGTCAACCCCGAGGTGATCGGGCATCCTGTAGTCCTGGATTCCCGTTTCACGGGGATGCCAGATGAACTCATGGAAGCGGTTAGGGTTTACTTTCGAGGATCGCAGTAGTTTCTAGAAAGAGGCCGCAATCTGGGCAGCCATTCTTTGCCAGAACCCCGAATGTCAGTGTATAAAACAGACGCACGCTTATCTCACCCCAGTCTCTGAATAGGGCTTAGTTTCCACCATCAGCCTTGGCCAAGATATGCAGCTACCACTTTTTCATCGGCGACTATTTCCTGCGGAGTTCCCCAGGCAATAGGGATGCCGTGGTCGATGACGCGAATCTTGTGACACACATTCATGACAAACTTCATGTCATGGTCGATAAGCGCTATGGATAAGCCCATGTCTTTGTTAATACTACGGATTACTTTGACAAAATCCATTGTCTCCATGGGATTCATGCCTGCGACGGGTTCGTCGAGAAGCAGCAGCGAGGGTCCCAAGGCAAGGGCCCGTGCAACTTCAAGCCTTCTTTGACTCCCGTAGGGCAATGTGCCCGCTTTCTCCAGGGCGTAATTCCCGAGGCCGACTACGTCTAATAGCTCGTATGATTGTGTTCGTATTAATTTTTCATCACGGGCATATCTGCCAACGCCAACCATGGCCTCTAGGAAAGAGTATTTTATGGTAGCATGCGCTGCGACCATTACGTTTTCCAGCACGGTCAAGTCGTCGTATAGTTTTATGCTTTGAAAGGTACGGGTGATACCGAACTGTGCGATTCGAAAAGGCGGCCATCCGGTAACGTCAGTGCCTTTGAACAAGACAGTACCAGCAGACGGTTTTATGCGACCCGTAATTGCATTAAATGCCGTAGTCTTGCCCGCTCCATTAGGTCCAATAAGACCTACGACTTGCCCGGACTCGATCGTGATGTCCAAATCGTTTACGGCTAGCAAGCCACCGAAGACTACGTTTAGACCAGATACTGAGAGCAGCTTTTGATTCATCGCCCTTGTCGTCCGGCGCGTAATTTTCTTACGATGTCAAAAAACTTTTGCCAGGTGAATTCGTTTCTACCCATGATTCCTCTCGGCGCGAGAATCATGACGCCTATGAGTGACATGGAAAAGATTACCATGCGCATACCAGGAATGCCCTCGTAGTGAAATCCTAAAATTGTCATGGGTTCTTCGACAAATCTGAGGAATTCTCCGCCCGCTGTAATGAGAACCGCGGCCAGGATAGAGCCTGTCGTGCTGCCCAAACCGCCGATGACTATAATAATCAACAGATTAAACGTGAACATAAAGGTGAATAGAGACGGAGAAATGGTTGTTATCAAATGCGCCAAGAGCCCTCCCGCTACCCCCTCAAAGAAACCACTCAGCGTGAAGGCAAGGGTTTTTATCCTAAAAGCATTGATTCCCATAGCCTGGGCCGCGGTCTCGTCTTCTCTAACTGCTTTCATGGCCCTGCCGTAAGAAGAATTCACAAGCCTCACAATGCAGAAAACAGTTGCGATGCAAATACCCCAGCTCCACCACAAGTTTGTGTATGCTGGGAGGCCTTTAAGTCCCAAAGGGCCATTGGTGACTTTGACCAGATTGCTGGCCACCACATGAATGACCTCGCCAAATCCCAAGGTCACGATGGCCAAATAGTCGCCTCGAACTCTAAATACTGGAATAGCCATCAGGAGGGCAAAGAAGGCTGTCACAAAGCCCGCAGCTAAGAGAGAAACAGGAAAAGATGCATGCAATTGAGACAATGGCCACACCATGGGTTCGATGATGAATGATCTGGCCTTTTCTTCTGGGGAGAGGGTAATGATAGCGCTGGTGTAAGCACCTATGGCGAGAAAAGCATTTGGCTCCAGGGAAAACTGTCCTGCTATCCCATTTATGACATTGTAGCTTACGGCAAGTATAATGAAGATGGCAATCTGATTGAGTATCCTGATGGTGTAATCGCTTGTATAGTTCTCAGCCCACCACAAGAAAAACAGCAACAGTCCTGTACTAACCAGGGTAAGCAGTCGATCCCTATGACCCAATGCTGGTGGTTGCACTGACTAATTACTCCAAAATACCGACCGATACCGGCCCTAATTTATACGCCGAGCGTCAATCCGAAAGCGGTTCACCCATGATACCCGTTGGTCGCGTCAGAAGGAGGACAATGAGGATACAGAATGCTATGGCGTCACGGTAGCCCGACCAGTCCGGTTGTATCGCTACTATTAGGACTTCTGCTAATCCCAAAATCATGCCGCCGACAGCCGCTCCCACAACATTTCCAATCCCCCCCAGTACAGCGGCCACAAAGGCCTTCAAGCCAGGTATAACGCCCACGAAGGGTTCCAGAGCAGGATATTTGAGACACCACATGATGCCGCCAAACGCAGCCAAAACCGATCCCAGCACAAACGTAAACGAAATCACGCTGTTCACGTCAACTCCCATCAAAAGGACAGTCTCAATATCTCTAGAAATAGCCCTCATGGCTATACCAACTCTCGAGCGATATACAATATATGCCACCAAGAAAAGCAGAGCGATGGTGACCACAAAGATCCAAACGGAAAGCCATGGAATTTGAATATGGGCTACAGTAAATGTGCCACTGAAAATTTTGGGAGAAGGGAACGATTTGGGACGCCCCCCTATCAGGACAATTCCGAGGTTCTCCAATAGAAACGAAATGCCGATAGCTGTTATCAAAGCGCCGATCCTCGGACTTCGCCTGATGGGTCTATACGCGCCGCGATCAATGAGATAGCCTAGAAATCCCGTCAGCAGAATAGCGATGAAAAATGAGGCGTACCAGGGTAAGTGAAATATGAAGATAGCAAAAAAAGCTATGTATGCGGCCACCATGAGGAGGTCGCCATGGGCAAAGTTTATCAATCTTAGGACGCCGTACACCATGGTATAACCGATGGCCAAGAGGGCATAAAAACATCCAAGTGTCAGGCCAAATACAATTTGCTGCAAGGCATAGTTAGGGTCCACGTTTTATCCCCTTCTCATTTACGCCGTACCTAAGATTCGAGATCATACAGTTTTCTCATCGTCGTGCATTGCCTTGTCGGATTGTCGCAATGTCTCGTCTAGGCTTCTCCGCGGGCCTTAGAAAAAACCTCTCGGAGAATCCCCCTGAGCAGCCGTCTTGAAAAACACGACTTATCGGCTTATTTATAACGAGATTCAAGGTCTGATTGTAGTTACATAGGTGAATTTGCCATTTTCTACTTTGTTGATGACTATATCTTTAGTGGCATTGCCATCTTCGCGAAGGGAAATTTTTCCGGAAACCCCGTCAAAGTCCTTTGTCTGTGTCAGAGCGTCTCTTATTTTTGCAGGTTCGGTAGAACCGGCTCTTTCGATGGCGTTCAGTGTGACAAAATAGGCATCGGCACCCATGGCGGTAAAAGAATCTAGCGTCTTGCCAGTTTCTTCTTTGAAACGTTTCAGAAAAGTTTTCCCCCGTTCTGTGGTCACCATGTCTTCGTGGAAATGGGCTGTGAAATAAATATTTTCTACCGCCGACCCACCCAACTCTATTAGTTCAGGGGCCTGAGCGCCGTCTCCACCCACGATAGGAGTGTTCAAGCCAATTTCCTTTGCCTGTTTGGCAATTAGAGCGAGTTCGGTATAATAAATTGGCGCATAAATAATGTCGGGCTTGAGGGACATGATTTGGCTAAGCTGAGGGGCGAAGTCGCGGTCTCCGGTCTTGAACTTGATTTCGGAGACAATCTTGCCCCCTCCTTTGGAAAATTCTTTCTTAAAGAAGCTGGCCAGTCCGACACTATAATCTTGAGATATATCGTACAGTAGAGCGGCTGACTTTGCTTTCAATCGATCCAGAGCGAGCCGGGCTCCCACTAGACCCTGGTCGGTGTCTATAAAACAAACCCGGAAGATATATTTTTTGCCTTGGGTCACGATTGGATTTGTTGCAGTGGGGCTCACCATAGGAATTTTTCGACGTTCGGCATAATCCGAACCAGCTATTGTGTTCCCTGAAATAGTTTCCCCCAATATTACCACGACTTTTTCCTTTTCGATGAGTCGAGATACGGCCATTGCGGAATCAGCCTTTTCTGATTTTGTATCTACAAGCCTCACCTCGACCGGTCGTCCCAGAACCGAAGGTTCCATCTTCTTGGCGATGTCGATGCCGCTCCAACACATTTGACCAAACCCCGCAACGCTTCCTGTCATCGGCATATACGCTCCGATAACAATTGGCTCAGCCCCAAACGCGGACGAAAACAGAGCTGCTATGCAGAAAACAACAATGAAGAACTTTGCCATCGCGAACCTCCTTACTCACACCAAAAAATACTATATCACATTCGTTAGAGCGCTGTGTTAGGGCGTGCCAAACTACCCGAACCCAACAGAAACGGCGCCACATCATAGGCTTCAAGCAGTGCACACAATACTTTAATGACCCTCCCTACACAGTGCGGTATATAAACATGAACGATGTACGAGATCAAACAGATAGCGCTATACATTGACGAAATTGTCACGTGAGGCGTGTCTGTAGTACCGTCCGGTCATGGCTATACGTGGGCATAGACCACAAAAAGTTTTTTTGCATAAGGCTCGCAATTTCTTAAAAAACCGAGGAGACTATAATAGCGACAAGATAACGGCGCTCTAAGAGACTAAAAGCTGATGGTGACCCGAGATAAGGTAAGTGTGGCATAGCGCGGCGTTCGAGTTCTGGCAAACCCTCGCAGACAACTCGATGTAACAGAGTCATACGAGGAAAGGAAAGCCCATGAAAATTCTCAGAGTATTGATGCGCTTTTGTTTTGTATCAATGCTAATCGCATTTTCAGCGATTTTTTCCTCTGCGTATCCTGTAAACCAGGTGAAAGGAGTCATTCTGTTTATCGGGGATGGCATGGGGTTGAACGTTGTGAGAGGTGCGGAAATTTACTGTCAGCAAGTAAACCATCAACCTCTTTTCCTCAACACGATTCAAGTACGAGGGATTACAAATACTAGCTCTGCGAACTCTGAAGTAACGGATTCTGCTGCTGCCGTCACCGCGTTGATGTCGGGTCAGAAAACGGACAACGGCAGGCTGAATGTCCTGCGTGACAACCAAAAAGCGTACACTATTCCAAAAGCCGCCCGCGAAAAGGGCCTTTCCATCGGAGTGGTAAGCTCCACTCGACTGACACACGCAACGCCGGCGGGAATATACGGCCACGCAGTCTCACGTGACCAGGAACAGCTAATTGCCGATCAATTCTTGGATTTGGCCCCCGACGCGGCGTTGGCAGGAGGGCTTTGTTACTTTGTACCTTCTGCGGTATCGAAGAAAAGCAAGAGAACGGATCAACGAGACATCGTGTCGGAAGCAAAACAGCAGAATTATACATTTGTATCCACGGCAGAGCAACTGCGATCTTTAGATGTGACGACCGTCCAGAAGATACTGGGTCTATTTTCAGATTCTCACATGAATTACGAAATTGATCGTATCAATGAAGCTTCCTGTAAGGACCAACCTTCTCTAGCTGAAATGACTCAGGTAGCTTTAGAGGTCGTGAACAAAAATCCTAGAGGTTTTTTTGTAATGGTGGAGGGTGGCCGCATTGACCATGCATGTCATGCGCACGACATTGCCGCAGCCATTCACGACGTCATAGCTTTTGACAACGCTGTCAAGGTAGCGCTGGATTTCCAGAGAAAACACCCGGATATTCTTATTATTGTCACTGCAGACCATGAAACAGGGGGGCTTAGTTTGGGTCGGGGCACGGAATACGCTCTGGATATAATGAGTCTGAAATCCATAAAGTCGAGTATTGAACTGTTGAACAGAAAGTACGTTCAGAACCGTAACGCAGTGGACGCGCTGCTCAAGGTTAATGGTTTGGAACTCGACGATCGAGAAAAACAGATATTGGTCAATCAGCCGAAGGAAAAAGATATTGGGGGCCTAAGCGTTCTTGGATTACACGGGACCTTGGATAAATACGTCGGATCATGGTTTGGATATGCGTTGAGTGAAATCGTGTCCGACAGAGCCAAAGTAGGATGGACCTCTTTTGTACACACGGCCGACCCTGTGATCACATATGCGGTGGGGCCGAAAGACAGAGATTTCTTAGGGACTTATGACAACACCGATATCGCAAAAAAAATCTCAAGAGTTCTTGACCTGAACCAATAGGACTTCACAGAATGCGGCTCGCATCTTCAATTAATTCCACCAGACCCTTTAGCAAACTCTGCGAGTTCTCGTCTCAAACCTCGTTTAATGGAACCATAGGTGGATCTGTCTTTTTGGGCCATCATGGACGCATGTTCCATCACTTTGGGTAAAAGCTCGTCCGCTGTAAACGCTCCATCTACCACGCCCTTCTCAGAAGCCTCTCCGCCGCCGAGCCGCAGACCGGTTAGGGCCATGTCGCGTAAAGCCTGGGGGTTTGGCAACAAAGATATAACTGCATGCATAATAGGAGTGAATGGTATTCGAATATCCACCTCGGGGAAACAAATCCAACCCCTATCCCTCCTCATGAAACGGAAATCTAGCGCCGCGGCAAGTATGGCTCCTCCTGCGTACGTATGACCCGTGAGACATCCGATGGTGGGAACGTCTATTAAGGCGAGCCTCAGATAGAATTTATCCAGCTCCCCTTTGAACACGGAATACATCTCGGTCGGTTGTTGAAGCAGCCAGTCTAAATTAATACCGGTATTCCATACCTTAGGATGGTCGCTGGTGATGACCAGCGCACAGTTTTCAGTCGTACGTTCTACCTCATCAAGGCACCGGTGAAATGCTTCTAAGACTTCTGATGTCAGAGTGTTGGGTTCCGCGCCGTTGGTCATGGTCAACACGTAAACGGCATTCTCCATCCTGAGTTCAACATATGGCACAGGGCCACCTCCTCACTTTTTCCACAAGAGCAGTTGCAGAAAACGTTTAAGAAAGCTTCCCGAGAATACAGCCTTGTCGGGAAGGGCTTTGCTTGAACCGCCCACGCTGCCTGATCTTGAGGAAATTGTTCATTTCAGTCAAGATAAAAAAGACTGCCGATATAGCAGGCGCTACACATATGAGCATTTTACGGGATGGACGGAAGGGACTGGAGGAGTAAAGGTTTTCAAAGACCCTAAAGCGCTGAAATACAGCTTCCAAGGTCTGCATCCTGAAAGAAAGGGGAAGACATGACTACCCATAAGCTGAAGGTGGTTTACCACGAGCAATTTCTCACCGATTATCCTACCGCATCCTGTGAGACGCCCGAGAGGGTAGCCTCCATAGTTGCCGCTTTAAAGGACCATTTTGAGATAGTCGAGCCGATGCCTGCTGAGGAAAAAGACATTTTGCGTGTGCACACAAAGTCTCTTCTTGAATCTGTTCAGGACACTCCGTCTATTTATACTACCGCGTTGGTGGCAGCAGGAGGGTCAATAATGGCCTCAGAGATTGCTATGAAGGGCACTCCTTGTTTTGCCGCAGTGAGACCACCGGGCCACCATGCCAGTCCTTCCAGCCACTGGGGATTCTGTTTCTTCAACAATGTGGCAGTGGCCATCGAGAGACTTGTTTGCGCCAAGCAAATCTCGAGCGTCCTTATTCTGGACATCGACTTGCACTTTGGAGACGGGACGGAGAATTTTTTTACGCAGAGACCAGATGTAGTAGTGGTAAACATTCAGGATTCGGATAGGGAAAGCTTTCTAACGAATGTCGATCGAGCGCTTGCAAGTCATGAATATGATATTGTTGCCGTAAGCGCTGGTTTTGACGGACATAGGCAGGACTGGGGAGGCACTATAACCACCGAAGATTATTATACTATAGGAGCGAATGTCAAATCGTATTCAGATGCAAAGTGCAGCGGGAGATGTTTCGCCGTCCTTGAAGGGGGATACAACACCGACGTCCTCGGCGAAAATGCACTCAGCCTTTGCAAAGGACTTAGCGGTTTCGCATCGTCGCAGTGATACGGATATTGAAAAGCTAAGGCCCAGCAATAGAGCAGTTCCAAAAGTTTATATCGAATATCTGTCGTAAACAATTAAGCCGTCTGACACGGCTCAACATATCCTTTTTGAACGCTGGGCCACGCAGACGGCTTGCTTCTCTTGAACCACCTAACGGTAATGCTTAGTGAATGCCTCTCCCGCAGAAAGGCGCATCTCGGAATTCGGGAGTGCCGCAAATGATAGTTCTGACCGGATCTCTGTGGGCAGCAACCCAGCGACCGAAATCGTCTTCTTCTGGCCATATTTCTACGCCTGGCCGGGCATCTTGACCGGCAATTCGCTCGTCAAGGCCTTCAGCTATATGTCCAAGGAATTCTTCTCTGATTGCCATTGCAAGATTCCTCCGTTTTTTTCGTATTTCCCTTCTGCTAATTACGATGCACCATCGTACAAAAAGGATTCGAAACAGATATGATATAATGCTTGTCTGAATTTCTGTAGGAATCAAAGAGTCTCTTGGCCAGGTCTTCCATGGCTGTTCAGGGCACCTTGAACATGTTGGCGCCTCATGGCACTAGCGGTTCAGGTCACGTCTTGTCATGCCCGACGCGATCGGGCATCCAGGATCCCTGGATTCCCCTTTTCACGGGAATAATGGCGGGACTTGTGCATGGAATTCGTGTTTACTTTTGAGGATTGTATAATAAAGACAGGCCGATTTACAGCCCAGGAGGTTGCATGGATTTGCCTCATATAGGCAGGATTATGGTTATGGTTGGTGCTGGTATTGCCTTGGTGGGGTGCATTGTTTGGTTAGCTGCGAAACTAGGGCTACCCATAGGGAATTTGCCAGGGGATATACAAATTCAGAGGCCGGGTTTTTCGCTCAACATACCAGTGGTGACCTCTCTACTGCTGAGTGTTATCCTCACTCTAATCGCTAACCTTGTTTTTTGGTTTATGAGGAAGTGATTAAAGGCCCGTTTCC
>Ga0172370_10002762_pt1 | contig 24933 bp, 19 predicted proteins | sample LakKiv5m_FD_114538 | JGI IMG/M metagenome (GOLD analysis project Ga0172370, IMG submission 114538) | Freshwater microbial communities from Kabuno Bay, South-Kivu, Congo - kab_022012_11.5m | ecosystem: Environmental > Aquatic > Freshwater > Lake | place: Democratic Republic of the Congo...
ATAGCTGACAGAATTTTTGCAAACTTAGAATTAGACCTGACATGCAAAAAAATTATGAAGGTTTATCGGGATGCCTTGAATTTTGGAAAAATTGCAACTTAAAATATTAACGAACTATTGTTATTAGATAAATCATACCTATACAAGAAAGAATGAGGAGTTCTATCATAACTTACAACAATAAACAAAAAGTTTTCGGCCACAGGAGAGTTTTCAATGAGAATTCGTCTGATATTCTCGTCAGGGTCAGGGTCAGGTAAAAAACCAAGATTAGGCAAAGTAAAATAGCTGTTGTCAATGTAATTAATTACAATAACAGTACTTGATTGTGTTCCTGATACATAAACAAAATGCTGATTTCCGTTTGGATGAAGTTCAATGTCGTAATAATCACCTTCCACAATAAGATTCCATTGAGGTTCAATAGCAAAAGCATCATCACATTTATAAACCCCAAGATTTGTCACTACCATAAGTGGGGCAACATTAGATGAACTTGGTAATTTAATTATTTTTCGCATTCGATCTATAACTTCACTGTTTAAACCTATACAAACCCAATTTTGTCCACCATCAATTGTTCTCCAGACACCAATTGCTTTCTGCCACCATTCGTGATAAGGCATCCCCTCACCGCAACCAGTAGAAATAAACAAATTATTCTCACTATTATTTTCGTCTATTGCAACGGATGATACACCGCACTTTGGCAATTCTTTATCCGTTCCCGCATTAGTCCAATTTTCCCCATGATCTGTCGAGCGCCATAATCCTCCTACAGGTGAACAAGCAAACATTTTATTATGTGTCGTGTCGTTTGGATCAAAAGCAATGTAATGTATTTGACCTAATCCTTTAGCACTTGTTTTATTTCCATCGGGCATTTTAACGGGACCGATTAATTCCCAATCAAGTTGATCAACTTCAGTTTCAAGTTCACCGTCATTTTCTATAAATTCATTTACATAATCCATAAATTTTTGCTTATAAAAATCATAATCGCCACTTGGATATAATAATGGTTCCCAATAACTGACCCATCGTTTATAAGGATTATAACCAGTTCCCTGCATGCTGTCTATTCCTCTAATGTTAATTATTGAGTCATAATAGGCATCCCATTTAGCTTTGATTATATAAAAGTTCTCATATTGTTGAGAACTTACATATAAACTGAAGCTGATAGAAATCAAAAATATTATAATCTTTTTCATTTTGTTTAATTTTAAATTTTGTTTACAATAAACTTGGTTAAATAAAAACTAGCTCCATCAGATAACTTTAAGAGATAAAATCCATTTGGAATTTTTGTACTGTAAATTTTATCCAGTTCAATTACTTTAAATCGTGCAATAATTTCACCACGGATATTAATTATTTCCGCAAAACAATTTTCTTTGATCGGAATATTAGTTTGAATTGAAGAAATACAAGTTACAGGATTAGGTAAAACTTGCACAAATGGATTCTGTACTTTTGACTGAATCATTTCGTTGACTGAGGTAGAAGTATCCATCTTTAAATAACAACCATCAGTTCCTACAAATTGCTGATGATAAATTAATGAATCATTTACAGTTAAACACAATAAACTTCTGGTTAAATCGAATTGCAATGGATAGTAGGTCTCCAGTAAAGTTTTTGTACTGCCAATCCCTTCTATCCAGTTAGTTCCCACATCCCAACCAATTTGAATCAGATTAATAGATAAATAATAGTAATCGTAAAAATTACCATTGATGAACACTGAATCTTTATAATAACAAAATATTTCGGTAGCTCCGAAAAAAGATATCGAAGTAATTGTTTGGCTTACTTCGATATTAAAATCATATAATAAAAATTCAGTTAAAGAATCAGGTGGAACAAAAAAGACCTTACGGGTTTCATTATTACTTCTTATTGCACCTTCGTAAATATTTGAAATATCTTCTGAATTAAATACCGAATCATTGTTGGATTCAATCTTACAATATGTTATATTATTTATTAATGTATCGTCAGTCATTCCGAAATGATCGGTCCAGTAATCCCAATAAAGAGGGGGTGGATCAGGGTTATTCCAGTATGTAACTACACTCCAAATTGCGTTCGAATAAGGAAAAGGAATATAGTTTTGTCCATTGGAAGGGCTAATAATTAATAAAATAATTATTACACCCATTAATTTAGCTTTCATATTAAAATTATTAATTGGTTTATGCTCGTTAAAAAGTTTCATGAAATTTTTTACATTTGCATACCTCCTTTCAGGTTGAATGGTTATATGTTAATTTGCAGATTCATGTATCCTTCTCATGAAGGGAGGTTTTATTTTTTTCTCCCTTTCCTTTCATAAAAATTTACGATTTGTTCATAGCTGTTTATCGGCGTTTAATTTTTGATCTAAGGCCAAAATTATACAAAAAAATAAATCATAATTCAGTTTTTTTTCAAAAACCGGAAATCGTTTTTTTTTTTTTTGAACTTTACTTATTAGTTTTCAATGATTTAGCATTTTAATTTAGAATAATATTAAATTAATTGACCATTTGAATCATTTCTAGCCCATTGCACTTAATAGCTGGGACTTAAGATAGTCCGGGTTTAACTCATGCTAAGCCATACTGCAGATTCGGTACTTTTGCAAACACCGGAAAACAGGCACAGACTTTCCAGAAATGAATTATTATTGCAACTTTGAGGTTGGTGCCCGTCTTAAACTTTTTAATCAACCCTTTGTTTGTAATTTTGAAATTTCAATATGGCAAGATACCACTATTCGGAAGATGGCAGAGACACTCCTAAAAAGAAGATAACCCGGCAGGGATTAAAACGGATGGCGAGGCTGTTCCGCTTTGTTAAACCGCAGCAGGGTGTTTTTATTATCGGCCTGATATTTCTGTTGTTCTCGAGTCTCACCACGCTGATCTTCCCGGCACTCATGGGCGACCTGTTGGATTCAGCCACAAAGGGAACTCTCGAAACAATCAATAAAACAGGAATGATCCTGATCGCAGTATTTCTTGCCAATGCTGTGTTTTCTTATTTCAGAATTTACCTTTTTGCCATCGTAACCGAAAGAACCCTCGCACTTTTAAGGCAAACCACCTATAACCATCTCATCAAACTACCGATGGTCTTTTTTTCGAGCCGCAGGGTAGGGGAACTCAACAGCAGGATTTCGGCGGATGTGGCGTTGCTGCAGGAAACCTTTACTTCCACACTGGCGCAGTTCATACGTCAGGTGATCACAATAGTTGGCGGAATAGCATTGCTTACCATTATTTCCTATAAGCTGACCCTGTTCATGCTTGCATTTGTTCCGGTTGTTGCAATTATTTCGAGGGTTTTTGGGAGCTTTATCCGTAAATTATCAAAAGAAGCGCAGACCAAAGTAGCAGAATCCAATACCATTGTTGATGAAACGCTTCAGGCAATCGCCAATGTCAAAGCTTTCGCAAATGAGGCGTTTGAAATAGCGAGGTACAGGAAAAAGACCAATGAAGTAGTAGATGTGGCTTTGAAGGGAGCCAAATGGCGGGGCTTGTTCGTTTCGTTCATTTTCTTTGCTCTTTTCGGTTCTATTGTGGGAGTGATCTGGTATGGTGTTTACCTTGTGAACCAGGGCGCCGGGATGACCTCCGGCGATTTATTTAAGTTCGTTCTATATACCGTTTTCATTGCCGGTTCCATCAGCGGTATGGCGGATTTGTATTCGCAGTTGCAAAAGGCTATAGGAGCCACGGAAAACCTCATGGATATCCTGGACGAAGAGCCAGAGCTTATTTCCGAAAGTTACAGTAAAACCGAAAGTTTACTTTCCGGTGAAGTTAAGTTTAATCATGTTTCCTTTTCCTACCCAACCCGAAAGGATGTAACGGTTTTGACCGACATATCATTTGAAGTGAGCCGGGGTGAACTGGTTGCGCTTGTAGGTCCGTCGGGTGCCGGTAAAAGCACAATAGCAGGCCTTTTACTCAGGTTCTATCAGCCCGATACAGGTGTGATCTTTATTGACAGAAAAGACATTTCAGAATATAACCTTACCGGACTCAGGAGCAACATGGCGATTGTTCCACAGGAGGTATTGCTTTTCGGCGGAACCATCCGTGAGAATATTGAATACGGAAAGCCCGGGGCTTCGGAATCAGAAATTCTGAAAGCCGCAGGTCAGGCCAATGCACTGGAGTTTATCAATACTTTTCCCGAAAGGCTGGAAACAATTGTTGGAGAGAGGGGAATTCAACTTTCAGGAGGTCAGCGCCAGAGAATTGCGATTGCCCGTGCAATTTTGAAAGATCCTGCCATTCTGATCCTCGATGAAGCAACCAGTTCACTGGATTCGGAATCGGAAAGGCTGGTTCAGGAAGCCCTGGAAAAACTGATGGCAGGGCGCACATCAATTGTAATTGCTCACCGGCTCTCAACGGTTCGGAAAGCAGACAAAATCATCGTGATTGATAAGGGAGAAGTGAGAGAAACGGGAACCCATGGAGAACTGATAGCAATGGAAGGCGGGATATATAAAAATCTGACAAGCCTGCAGATCGAGGTGATGGGATAGGATTTTATATAAAATACATCCTTTTTAACCACAAGGCATAAATGGGATCAAGAATCTCAGGCTTTTCAGGGAATTCATCAATGATCTCCTTTTCAGTCAGCGCTTTTTTAACCTGGAAAACGTTTGCAGAAGTACCCAGTTTGAAACGTTCGAGATTTTCTTTTGAGCTGAAAGAGGAGATGCCTTCCGTCAGCGCTTTTAAAAAATTCACCTGGTATGTGCTTAATCCTTCCGTTAAACTCTGAAATAACAAACTCATCTGTAACATCAGGCTTTCAATAGCTTCCCCGGTAATTTCATCATTAACTTTATCCTCAGTCCGAAGCCAGACAAGCTGTGCTAATTGCTGTACATAATATGGGTGACTGTTTGCTGTCGTTACTAATTTTTCGGCATGTTTCGTTTCGATTTGCTTCCCGGTAGCCTCAAATCGTCCGGTTATGAATGGTATCCAATGTTCTGCGGATATTTTATTGAGTACCATCAAATCTCCGAATTTATAAAACGGCATGGAAGGCGAGGAAAACACCTCTGCCAACATGTGTCGTTTACTTCCGTACAGGCAATAACACACCGATTGATGATGCTGCCAGTGTGCCCGTAATCTTTTTTGAAAAGAAAGGGGATCTTCAAAATAGGCGATATTCTGAAATTCATCGATACATACGACGAGTTTTAAGTTTTTACTTTTAGCAATGGATTCTGGCAGGTTCAAAATCTCATCCGGCTGTTTTTTCAATTCCTTCCAATCAAGGCTAAAACTGAATTCCTGTTTCGAATCAGCAGAAAATTGAATTTTTGGAATCCATTGCTTCATGAATTTTTTAACGGTGGATATAACTTCGTTGATTTTACCGGTAACTGATCGTATCACATTTTCTGAGAGGGCTTTATAAAATTCCTCCTCGCTTCGAATATTGAACAGATCGAGCATTACAATCCTCACCGACTTGTCCTGAAGAGCGGCTTCGTTTCCTGATTTCATGACTAGTGACGATTTGCCCCACCTCCTGGGTGAAATTAACATCGTATTTGTGCCTGAAAGAAAATTCCGAACCAGTTGAGCTTTCTCTTTTTCCCTATCGGTGAAGTTTTCACCCGTTGCTAACTTCCCGTAAATAAATGGAGTTTTCATCTTTCTTAAAATAAAAAGCAAAAATAAGTAATATTTTTCTAAGTAAGAACATTCTAAGTAATAATTTTCTAAGTAAGAACTTTCTTAGTTAAAAATTCTTATGAAAAAATCAGAAAACACAAGTTTTTGAACACAATATCTGTGGTAGAATATCGGGTTGTGGAGCATACCGGATTCGAACCGGTGGCCTCTGCAGTGCGATTGCAGCGCTCTACCAACTGAGCTAATACCCCGTTTGGAAAGCCAAAAGTACAAATTACAAATGACAAATTGAGATGGTTTTTTTTACGCAAATAGTAGGAAAATAATGGAAAATGATTAAAATAGTAAATCAGAACAGAGAACAGAGAACAGAGAACTGAGAACTGAGAACAGAGAACAGAGAACTGAGAACTGAGAACTGAAAACTGAGAACCCAGAACCCAGAACACAACCTCAAACTCACTCAATCAGCACCAGCTTTTTCATTTCAACGAAATTGCCTGCATGAAGGACAAGATAATATATTCCTGCCGGGCGGTTAACCGGGTTCCAATCGCAGGTGTATTTCCCTGCCGGCTTAACTTCATTTACAATTGTATCCATCAACCTGCCTTCGGCGTTTTTAACATAAAGTTCGACCTTTAATTTTTCCGGGATTGAGAAATTGAAAGTTGTAGATGTCCTGAACGGATTGGGACTGTTTGGGAATAATACCGGTTGCGAATAATCTCCTGAGAAGTTGCCTTCGGACACCGACATAACCGGGCTTCCTGCCTGCAGCCAGGCATTATAAATGAGTTCGGCGAGGGTATGCGAGGCTTTCCTGAAAAGTTCTATGGTGAATAATTGTGATTTTTCCCACAGCGCCTGTTTATAAGCCGAAGAGTTCGTGTTCGAAGAAACGGTTTTTGCATAATCATCTGCTGCCAGCACCGAGTCTACCCAGGTGTAGTTGTTATAGAGATAATCAAAAACATATTGGTTAATATCACTGACAACTTCAACCGGATAACCGTCATAAATGATGCTGTAAATATTATTGTTGACCATCGTTGACTCATACCTTGAATGGATGCCCTCATTACCCGAATATTGCCCGTTGTAATTCCGGGTGATGTGCAGGGGCATGTGACCGTCACCCACATAATGGCTGAGGTCGGCGGCAAAGGTGACTGCCTGTTCCCAGTCGCTGCGTTCAAAACAAGCCTTTAAGGAATCAAAGGTTGTTAAAGTTGCCCAGGGCAAAATCCCCTGGTCATAAACAAAATAATATCCGTAAATAGAAATCACCGAATCCAGTGTTTGGGGTATGGTTCCCGAAGTTACAAACTGATCGTAGTTGTCAATATCTATGTAATGTTTCGGGGCTTCGTCCGGATCCCACTGCTTTCGCTCATCGGCGTCGGAGGAATGGGCACAAAGAAATTCTGTCCAGGCGCTAAACTGCGACATTTCGGGGGGATATGATAACTGAGTTTCCTGTGCGATCTTTTCGTGGCCGGTATATCCCCAGCTCATGAGGATGAGTGAAACAGCCGGAAGAATGATAGCGAAAAATAGTTGTCTTTTCAAATCTATGATTTTATACATAAATCGTCAAAGGTATAAATAAACTTTGATGAAAAAAACACCTAACCTTTAAACGAATTGAGGTCAGGGATTAGGGGAGGTTAAAATGAAAGGCAATCTTAAGTAACATTATTCCTCATTTTTTGTGGAGCATACCGGATTCGAACCGGTGGCCTCTGCAGTGCGATTGCAGCGCTCTACCAACTGAGCTAATACCCCGTTTGGAAGGCCAAAAGTACAAATAATACCACTTGCACAAGTTGTCACCCAAGATGCGTGATTCAAAATAGTCCTGTATCTTACGATTAAATATGGAATACAGAAAAATCCCCCTTTCCTCCTGCCTTCGGTGGGACAGGCTCCTCAAAGCAGGAACAGAACCAGAGAAATGAAACATTTTTACTTGTAAAGGCAAATATATGCGCAGTCGGTCGTAATTTTCAGTTTGAATTTCTTGCCTTTGGCGATGATGAAGGTGTCGTAAGGCCTGTAATCCTTCCACTCGGTTTCTCCGGGTAATTGAACGGTCATCATTCCCGAAACCACAGTAACAAATTCTGTCGTTGAAGTGCCGAATTCATACTCTCCTGGTTTCATAACGCCCACGGTTGCCGGGCATTCCGGTGTTTCAAAAGCGATGGATTTAACATTGCCATCGAAATATTCATTTACTTTCAGCATGGTATTTTTTCGGCGAAGGTATTAAATTTCAAAAATGATTTCTATTTTATCCGTTTCAGTGCCGATATCGTTTTACTTTTGATGTTTTTGGAGTGAAGCACATTCAGTTCTTCCTCGAATGATTTCCAACGTTTACTGATGCAAACCATATTGTAGTCTTTTTTATTGTTCGTGCAGATGTTGGTCAAATAAATGCTTCATGACGGGCATTTGGGTAAACAAAAGAAATGACTATTTTTGTAATAAATTTTAAATTATGAAAACGCAGGTTCTAAAGTTTAACAATATAATTGATACGATTTATTCGCTTCCTCTTGAGGATAAGGAGGAGATTAAAACTCTCTTAGAACATAATATTGCGGATGCAAGGAGAGATGAAATTGAACTGAATTTCAGAAAATCAAAAAAAGAGGAATACAAGGCTGGCAAACTGAAATTTTCATCAAAAATAGATGAACTTAAAAAAATGCTGTAATGGAAGTTTCATTTAGCAGTTCATTCAAAAAGGGATTTAAAAAGAGGATTAAATCATCCGTAATAGAGAAAGAGTTCTGGATTAAGCTGGAACTTTTTATCCATGATCCCTTTGATGCCGGGTTGAAAACCCATAAATTATCTGGTAAATTGAAAGATTTGTGGAGCTTTTCTGTTGGGCATGATTACAGAGTAGTATTATATTTTACAAAAGATAAACCTAAAAAAGCTGTTTTTGTAGATATAGGTACTCATGATGAAGTATATTAAATATTGACGTGAGTCAGTCGTCAACTTTAGCCTCTGCTAGTCCGGATTTATGAAATGGCTGGTGTGCAGGATAATCCGGACGGATATATGAAGATGGATTTTCAATCCGGGGTATTCTATAAAAAGGACTATAAGTACTTAACTATTTACTTTCGGATTTTCTCACGCATAGGCAAGCACACAAATCCGAAAGAGTTTAGTGTTTATTTTATCTGCTTCAGCGCCGAAATGGATTTGCTCTCGATGTTTTCAACTTTCAGGGCTTTCAATTCTTCTTCAAATGATTTCCAGCGATTGCCGATGCAAACCATCTTGCAGTCTTTTTCAAGGTTTGGACAGATACATTCTTCAAATGTTTTTTCGATGATCTTTCGCTGCCTTAAAAAATGGAATTTACTCGATCCTGTTGCCGGGCTTCCGCTCGCAGGCCGTGCGATGAGCTTTAACGGCACTTCATTGAATTCGAGGTGTATATATGGCCAGGCGCCCATATTATACGGTTCTTCCTGAACCCATATCCAGGTTTGGGCATTTGAGTATTTTTCAACGATCTTATTAAGCTGCTTGCGGGGCAAGGGTGAAAGCTGTTCAATCCTCACTACTGCAACGGATTCATTCTTTATTTTTTCCTTTTCTTCCAGGAGGTCATAATATATTTTACCGGTACAGAAAACCACTTTTTTAATTTTGCCGGACTTAGCCGTTGAATCATCAATAACTTCCCTGAATTTTCCCGTTGTCAGCTCCTCAATAGAAGATACACACCTGGGATGACGAAGCAAGCTCTTAGGGGTAAATATAATCAATGGTTTGCGGAAAGGCCGGTAAATCTGACGTCGCAGCACATGGAAAAAGTTAGCCGGAGTCGTGCAGTTAACAACCTGCATGTTCATTTCCGCACTCATGGCCAGAAACCGTTCTATTCGGGCGCTGGAGTGTTCCGGACCTTGTCCTTCATAACCATGAGGAAGAAACAAAACCAGGTGGTTCATCACATTCCATTTGTCTTCAGCACTGCTGATATACTGGTCAATGATCACCTGGGCAACATTATGAAAATCGCCGAACTGTGCTTCCCAAATCACCAGGTTATTGGGTGAGAGGCATGCATAGCCATATTCAAATCCAAGTACGCCGTATTCAGAAAGATGAGAATTGTAAACTTCAAATCTTGCCTGGTTTTTGCCAAGGTTTTTTAGAGGAATGTACTCTTCTTCCGAATCTTCAACTTTCAGGACTGCGTGACGGTGCGAAAAAGTCCCTCTTGCCGAATCCTGCCCGCTAAGACGGACAGGATGGCCCTCCCTGAGTAAGGAGCCGTAAGCCAGTAACTCGCCCATTGCCCAATCAAGCATCCCGGTCTTTTCGATCATTTCCCTCCTCGATTCCTGCAATCTGACAATCTTTTTAAAAAGGTTTACGCCGGCTGGCACTTCTGTAATTTTTCTTCCAATTTCTAAAAGTTTCTCATTAGCAACACCGGTTTCAGGAGAAACATCGAAGTCTTCAGGTTTGGCTTTACGTATATCTTTCCAGCCTTTCTGGAGGAAGGAAATATTGACTTTTTCGGTTTGCCTGGCTTCGGCAAGATTGTTCTCGAAAACCTCATTGAGATGCTTTTCGGTTTCAGAAGCCTCTTTCGCCGTGATTACTCCCAGACTGATAAGCCTTTCTTTATAAATCTGCATAGTGTCGGGGTGATTTTCAATGAGCTTATAAAGCAGAGGCTGGGTAAACCGTGGCTCATCCCCTTCGTTGTGGCCGTATTTCCTGTAACACAAAAGATCAATAAAAACATCATTGTGAAATTTTTCCCTGTACTCCATTGCAAACTGAATGGTATATCCTAAGGCTTCAACATCATCTCCGTTAACATGAAAGACCGGTGACAGAATGGTTTTGCCAACATCGGTGCAGTAGGTGCTGGTTCGTGCATCGAGGTAGTTGGTCGTAAATCCTACCTGATTATTCACAACCAGGTGAACCGTACCGCCGGTTTTATAGCCTGCAAGCCCTGACATTTGTAAAACTTCATAAACAACTCCCTGTCCTGCGATGGAGGCATCGCCATGAATAAGGATTGGGCATACTTTTTCAAAATCGCCTTTATACTCCCTGTCAATTTTAGCCCTTGCTATTCCCTGTACGACCGGATCTACGGCTTCGAGGTGAGAAGGATTGGGAGCCAGGGTAAGCTTGATGTTTTGTCCGGTGGTAGTTTTTCTTTCAGCCACATATCCGAGATGGTATTTTACATCTCCTAACAGGGATTCATCTTCATATTCCTTTCCTTCAAATTCACTGAAAATATTGTGAAACGGTTTTTTCAGGATATTGGCCAAAACATTGAGTCGTCCGCGATGCGGCATGCCGATCACAAATTCTTTTGCCCCCAGAATTGCTCCTTTTTCGATAATGGTATCGAGCGCCGGGATCAGGGCTTCGGCCCCTTCGAGCGAAAACCGCTTTTGTCCCGGAAACTTTTTATGAATGAATTTTTCGAACAGCACAGCACGGCTCAGATGTCTGAAAATATACTTTCGCTCTTCAGAATTAAAAGGATATGTGTTTTTTGTGGATTCCATTTTGCTTTTCATCCACTGCAGGATTTCTGGCTGCCGGATGTACAGGAACTCTACCCCAACCGAAGCACAGTAGGTTGCCTCAAGATGTTCAATGATTTCTTTCAGTTTCGCGGTTCCAATTCCGATCTCATTTCCGGCATGAAATTCTTTTTCAAGATCGGTGGATTCCAATCCGAAATTTTCGATGGCAAGTGTTGGCGAATATTTTCTGCGGACTCTAACGGGGTTGGTCTTTGTGAACAAGTGGCCGCGCTGCCGGTAACCATTGATCAGGCTGATCACCTTGAACTCGGACGGGTACATTTCGGCTTCGCCGGATTTTTTCATAAAATCAGTCCGGGCAAATTCGAATCCGTCAAAGAAAACTCTTACACTTTCATCCACCGATCCGGGATCGTTTTGATAACTCCGGAATAGTTGCTCCACATTTCCGGGATCGGCGCCATTCAGCCATGAATATTTATCCATTGTTTCCATTCTAATAAGTAACGCAAAGTTACAGTTTTACTTTTTGAGCCGTGTATAAAAGGGAAATGACGCTTTTTTGTTCAATGGGGGAGCAAAGTATGAAGTCATTAGTCTGAAGTCATTAGTCTGAAGTCGTTAGTTTGAAGTCATTAGTGAGAAATGTGAAGTCGTTGGAAAACGGGATGAGGGAATAGGGCTATAGAGATGCGGGCACTTCGGGAATTTTCGGGAGTGAGAAGATGAGGCGGATATAGTTTTAACACAGAGTACTACAGAGAATTACACAGAGGAACATGGAGGTTTTTTGATAAGAAAAGCTTTTACGCTAAGTTAACGAACCGTGCTGCTTACAAGCCGGTTGAAATCAAACTGCAGGTTCAGGTTTTCCTGCCTTGCATTGTTCGCCATCGCGCCTTGGGCTTTTGCCACCCTAATACATAGTTCAACTTTAGCCACCCGACTGCTGATTGCCCGCTGCCCACTGACCGCGGCCGACTGACGACTGCCCATTGCCGACTTTTTCCTTTTAACTTTGATTTTTTTCCTCTTAATTTTACTTCACCATATTCTCCGCTTGCAGCGCTTTCCCTCGCTGGCAGTACTTTCCCCCGCTGGCGGGGGATTAAGGGGGTGGAATACGTTAATCATTATCATCTCCTCACAAACCTCCCCGTCCCTGCCACCTTCCCATCGCTCTTCACCACCGTAAAGTACAAAGCGCTTGCCCAGCCCCGTAAATCTATCCTCGTCTCCTGCTGTCCTTTCCAAATCTTTTCGTTGTGAACCTTTTGCCCGTATATGTTGTAGCATTCGAGAACCATATTAGTGTGATGATCTGTGTTTTGGAAGGCAAGGGTAATTTCAGTTTCTGCCGGGTTGGGATATGCATTGATTGGAATTGTGGCAACGAAAGCATAATATTCCTCCGGTGAAAGGATTTCATCATAACTTGTTATAATGTCACAATCATCAAGGTAAATAAATCCGCTTTGCGGCAGCCCGGGCGTTGTGCATAGGCTGTCATAAGTAAAATTTCCAGGATAAACTGTATCATAATTAAGTTGCTCATTCAGCTTAAACATCATTATATCGGTGGAGCTATAGGGTTGAAATTCATTTGAATTTGCAGAAGTAAGGAATTTCAAATCTTGTGATTTTAATAATGTAAAAGGGGACAATGCAGTATCTATCTCTCTTGCCTGATAAAGATTTAGTAAAGTATCTATGACTACTGCCCCAAATAAACCTGTTGTCGAATACACATGATTATGGCTTAATATTGCTAATATTTTATCGTTAATAAATATACCACCATCAAAATAAGCATCAACGTAATTGTTGAAAAGTGAATCGTTTATAAATTCACTATATGATGATACTATTCCATCAGAATTTATAAAAATTAAAAGTGGTGTTATCGGTTCTGGATCATTTCTGCGATCTGCAAACCCGATATATCGATTGTTTGCAAGTTCAGCTATATTTGTAGCTTCCCCATAGATATAATCATTTATACCAAATGGCAATAGCCATTCCTCCTTTCCCTGACTGTTTACTTTTATATATAAAGGTCTTAGTCCTAAAAGGTTCGGATTATTTGGATCAGGCCAATAACAGAAACCGGTCAACATAAATCCGTTATCATTTGTTTTAATCAATTCATAAGCGGTGGGGCTGTGGATATCAGGATAATCCTCAACCTTTGCATATTCTTTTTTCCAAAGTATATTTCCTTCAGTGTCCAACTTATGTAAATGAATGTTTTCTCCAGGAATATAACTGTTATATAAGGTTAAAACAACTGAACTTCCGTAATCCTGAGCTATAATCCCATAAGCAAAATCCAAATGATCGGGAGTTCGGAAAACCTTGCACCATTCCTTTTCTCCGCACGCATTTATTTTTACAACAACCGGGTCTGTAATATTTTCAAAAAGTGAAGCCCTTCCTGCGATGATGAATCCACCATCATCGGTTTGATCTATTTCAAAAAACTTGTTTTTCCCGTCACAATCAATTACTTTGTCCCATAAAACATTCCCGTTAATATCTGTTTTAATTATCCATGACCATTCATTATTGTAACCACCCAAGACAATGTAACCTTTATCATAGGTTTCAATTACATCTTTACAATAATCGAGGCGGCTAGGTTCACCAAAAAATTTTGGCCATGCAATTGAATCGGTCTGCTGGTTAATAACCTTTACAGGTACTTTATATAAAAGCTCATCAGATGAAAATAAGTTAAAGTCATCTCTTTCCTCGCCGTTAGATTTAAGATATTCAACGTTGCCGTATTGTTCAGCCAGGCTTTTTTCGATATTTTTATAAAAACTTAAGGCTGTTCTTGCATTGTCTGATATCACTTGACTGGCGCTTACTGACAATGATATTATTTTGTCACAGGCTGTTGCTGAAGGCATCTTTTCACCACTTAAGGCAAGAAAGGTCTGTAATGCAAAAGCTTTTATGTACCGGATCTGATCGTTAAAAAATAATACATTGTTTTCAGGATTTTCAAGATAATTTCCAATTAAGCTGGTGCCATTTTTTATTTCCTGACAATCTGCAACATGTGTCGGATCGAATTTTAGGATGAATTCGCCTGGTATTAAATAAATTGGATAAATCGAGCAAAGTTGACTGGTTTCTGCAACCGTGAAGATGATTTGCCCTCCCTCAAACTCAACTGATGTAAAAGGTGACGGCCAATTTTCGTTTCCTTGCTGTCCAAACCCTAAAACCGGAAATATTAACAGAATAATCAGGCGTTTCATATTTGAATGTTTTTTCAAATTTCGGTATTATTTCCTAATAAACCTTCCGCTGTCCTGAAAATAAAATTTTATTTTTTTGGTTTGCCGGAAGCCGTTTTATTATTGATGCACGCTAAATTCCATTTTCGGTAGCTGAGAAATAAAATCGGGACAAGTGAAAAAATGATTTTTCACAAGGGGAAAATTTTTTTTCACAAGTGATAATTTTTTTGGCACAAGTGAAAAACAGGTTTCGAACAAGGGCTTCAAATCAGTACTATACCGGTGTAACTACAGCCTAAAGCGAGATTTGCCAGTTTTCAGAACAGAAATGAACCGTTTTGTGTGCCAGCCGACTCAAGTCAATCTTTGAGCTATTGCCTGATCAGTTTTTTCGTCACAAGAAAATTGCGGCTGTCAGTGATTGTGAGAAAATAAACGCCGGACTTTAAATGGCTGACCGGAAGGATAAGAAAAACGGATGCTTCATTGACGACGAAATGTTCCGACATCATTGTTTTCCCTTGTAAATTATGAATTTCAACAGAAAGGATATCAGGTTCTTTTGTGGCTATCTGAAGATTTAACTGCTCCTGCACCGGGTTCTGAAAAGTAACGGTAATAGGCCCGGCAGTAATGTTTTCTGTTCCAAGGTCATTACCCACAAGCATCTCCATAACTATTGGCAAGTGATCCGAAAGATCATAAAGCGCTTCCAGTACATCAGCAGGAACCGAAGTGTTTTGGGGAGAAGAATTTATTGAACTGTTGAAGTGCTCACCGTCCTGCCCGATAGCCCGGTACGAACCGGTAATGTATTTCATGTTAGTTGAGCCATTCATGATCTCATCCGAAACAAGGATAAAGTCAAACCGGTCGTCGAGGCCGCCGGTTGAAGCGCAATCTCCGGAAGTATGTGTTGATTGCGTATGATAGTCTGCATAATAGGAATTATTATTCCAGTCGCCGACCTTGTTGACAGGATCATAAAACCTGATACTCTGATCGGAATAAAAAAGGAGGTTCTGAAAAGCCTGCTCTGCTGCCGTATAAAGATTAAAATCTCCTGAAAACGTGTAATTACCTGTGGCGCTTGCATTATGAAGGTAATTCATGAGTTTGTTCGTCTCGTTGGCGCGCTCATTCTCATCGGAAGTTTCATTACCGGCTTTAAGATGTGCCACTACACAATTCAGATCAACCTGCGCAGGCTGACCTGTTGTATAAAATTTCATTTTAAAAATATCAATATCCCTGACATTGGTTTCAATAGCTACATTTGACGTCAAGCTCAGTTTATTGCTGTTAAAATAGATTTCATTGACAATATCCGAATTTGAATAATTCGGGGGATTTCCCCGCTCCCAATAATTCACTCCATCTACATTTAAAGCATGGGTCAGTATATAGTCGTGGTAAAGCGTTGATTCATTGATTTCATTTACCAGTAAAATATCCGGCTTCACATAATTTACAATAGTTTTCAGGTTGCTGGTTTTTGTAATGTAGCTGTTGTTCGACTGATTACAGGAAGAAAAGTTATTTCCAAACATCAGCAGGTTATATTGCATAATTCGAAGGGTATCCTGGGAGCAAGCTACATGGCCTGCTAACAGAAAAAGAACGAAAAATTTTAATTTCATGATACAAATATTAGGGCACAAATATACTAAAGTGAATAAAATTTCAATGTTTCAACGAATCGGAATTTATTTTATTTATATTTTTGGTGCTTTGTGAATAATAACAAAGGACTGGAAGCGATGAACGACATTGAAGAACCGGGAATTGAGAGTTTTGATGAACCAAAAGCTTCGGCGGCAGGTCCGGTCGAAAGCCATAAAACGATACACCTGTCGGGGATGTACGAGAACTGGTTTCTCGATTATGCTTCTTATGTAATCCTCGAACGGGCGGTTCCCGATCTTAAAGATGGATTAAAACCGGTACAGCGGCGCATACTGCACGCCATGAAAAATCTGGACGACGGAAGGTATAACAAGGTTGCCAATATTATAGGCCATACCATGCAATACCATCCCCACGGCGATGCATCCATCGGAGACGCTCTCGTTCAGTTGGGTCAGAAAGATATTCTTATTGACATGCAGGGCAACTGGGGGAATATACTAACCGGCGACAGCGCAGCAGCGCCAAGATATATCGAAGCCCGGCTTTCAAAATTAGCAAATGACGTGGTTTTTAATCCCAAAACCACAGCCTGGAAATCCTCCTATGACGGAAGAAATAAAGAACCGGTTACGCTTCCTGTTAAGTTTCCTCTACTGCTGGCTCAGGGAGTTGAAGGGATAGCCGTCGGGCTTGCCTCGAAAATCCTTCCGCATAATTTCAATGAACTTTTGGATGCGTCTGTTAACATTCTTCGGAATGAAGATTTTGAACTGTATCCTGATTTCCCGACAGGAGGACTTGCAGATGTATCGAAATACAACGACGGCCTCAGAGGCGGCCGCATCCGGATCAGGGCGAAAATAAGCCAGGCGGACAAAAAAACTCTTACCATCACTGAAATTCCTTTCGGAACAACAACTACAAGCCTGATCGAGTCAATTGTTACAGCAAACGACAAAGGGAAAATCAAGATTAAAAAGATTGACGACAATACGGCTGAAAACGTTGAAATTCTGATACAACTTGCTCCCAATGTATCACCCGACCAAACCATTGACGCACTTTATGCCTTCACCGATTGTGAAATTTCAGTTTCGCCCAATTCCTGTGTGATTGATGATGGCAAGCCCCGTTTTCTGGGAGTCAGGCAAATTCTCCAGACTTCAGTCGAAAATACCGTTGATCTGTTAAAAAGAGAGCTGGAGATCAGAAAAGAGGAGTTGCTGGAACAATGGCATTTCTCCTCCCTCGAAAAAATATTTATCGAAAAAAGGATTTACCGCAAAATAGAGGATTGTGAAACCTGGGAGGCAGTGATCGAAGCCATTGACAAAGGATTAAAGCCTTACAGAAAGCTTTTGCAACGGGATATAACGCAGGATGACATCTTAAAACTTACCGAGATTAAAATTAAACGGATTTCAAAATTCAATTCAAACAAGGCTGACGAAATTATAAATGGGATCGAACTCGAAATTGATGAAGTAAACAATCACCTCGATCACCTGATTGATTTTGCAGTCAATTATTTCAGGCAGATAAAAAAGAAATACGGAACCGGAAGAGAACGGAAAACCGAACTGCGGAATTTTGATGTTATCGAAGCGACTCGTGTAGCAGCCGCAACCCAGAAACTATACGTTAACCGTGAAGAGGGCTTTACAGGGACTTCTCTTCGCAAAGACGAGTATGTCTGCGATTGCTCCGATATTGATGATATTATTGTTTTTCGTGAGGACGGAACTTTCCTTGTTACAAAAGTAGCTGCGAAAACCTTTGTCGGACACAATATAGTTTATATCAATGTATTCCAGAAAAATGACGACAGGACAATTTACAATGTCATTTTCCGCGATGGGAAAAAAGGAATTGCAAGGGTTAAACGGTTTGCAGTTACCGGTATGATGCGCGACAAGGAATACACCCTCACCAAAGGGACTGAAAATTCCAAAATACTTTACTTTACGGCCAATCCAAACGGCGAAGCAGAAGTGGTCAAGATATTTTTAAAGCCCAAACCCAAATTGCGTAAGCTTACTTTTGAATACGATTTCAGCCAGCTTGAAATAAAGGGAAAAGGTTCACAGGGTAATATAATTACCAAACATGGTATTAAGAGCATTATCAAGCGCGAGGAGGGAGTTTCGACCCTGGGGGCAAGGGATTTATGGTATGATGATACCGTCAAAAGGCTTAACACGGAAGGTCGGGGCAAACATCTCGGAGCATTTAAATCGGACGACAAGATACTTACCATACAGCAAGCGGGCTTTTATAAACTAATAAATTATGATCTTTCAAACCATTTTGAGGAAGATATGATCGTGATTGAAAAATTCGATCCCGGCAGGGTGATTTCTGCAGTTTATTTTGAAACATCCTCCGATTCTTATTATCTGAAACGATTTCGGATTGAAGGAGAAAACGGCCTGAATAAAAAAATTGATTTTATCGGTGAAAATCCTGAGAACCGTTTAGGGAATCTTACTCTTGACATGCTGCCTCGTCTTCAAATCGTATATGATCCGAAGACAAATAAAAAAGAAATACCCGATTTAATTCTGAATGCTGACGAATTTATCGGAATTAAAAGCCCTAAAGCCAAGGGGAAAAGGATCACAACAAAAGCCACTTTGAAAATAGAATTTATTGAACCTTTGCCGTTTAATGAACCTGAAGATGCTACTAAAAATACCGAACCTTTAATTTCAGGTGAAGAAGAAATAATCCGGGATATCGTGCCTGATGATCATTCTGAGGATCAGAGTGCCGAAAAACAGGAAGAGGAAAAGGAAAAGTCTGTGATCGTGCCGGTTAAAAAAGATAAACGAAAGGATTCCACTGACGACTCAGTGAAACAAATGGAATTGTTTTGAAATTTGATACAAATAATCAGTTATGAAAGATAACAGTATTTTAGAAATAGCCGAAGACATTAAGTGGATAGGAGCGCTCGATTTTGATATTGTGACCTTTGATGTGGTTATGGAAACGGAATACGGCACAACCTATAATTCCTATTTTATCAATTCCGATAAAAAAACAATTATCGATACGGTGAAAGAGAAATTTTGGGAAGATTATCTACTTAAGATAAAAAGCCTGGCTGATCCTTCTGAAATAGAATATATCGTCACCCTTCACACCGAACCTGATCACTCCGGAAACATCAGGAATTTGCTCGATATTGCTCCGAATGCTACAGTGGTCGGGAGCGGAAATGCCATCCGTTATCTTAAAGATATGATCGGACCCGATTTCCCTTATTTGATCATCAAAGACGGCCAATCCCTTGATCTCGGTAATAAAACGCTGCGTTTTATGGGCGCTTCGAATTTGCACTGGCCCGACACGATGTACGCTTACCTGGAAGAAGATAAAGTGTTGTTCACATGCGATTCGTTCGGTTGTCATTTTTGCCATGAAGATATGTTTGACGATAAAGTCGGCGATTTCAATGATGCTTTCGATTATTATTTCAATATCATTCTTAAGCCGTTCAGCAGGCACATGATCAGGGCCATTGAAAAGATCAGGCCGCTGCCAATCAAAGCCATTTGTACGGGCCATGGGCCGATCTTAAGAACACAATGGAAAAAATATGTTGACCTGTCAGAAAAATATGCCCGTGCAGAATTGCTCGTTATGGATAAGCACAGGGTTTATATTCCCTATGTTTCAGCATACCATAAAACAGGGGTGATCGCTGAAAAAATTGCAGAAGGAATAAGGCTTGCCGGTGATATTGAAGTTGATTTGCAGGATATTGAAAAGACACCCATCGGCGAACTCGACGAACGAATTGCAAGAGCATCGGCCATTATTGTCGGTTCACCTACCATAAACCAGAATATTCTACTCCCTGTTTATAAACTTTTTTCTGTAATAAGCCCGCTACGCGACCACGGTAAACTTGCAGGGGCCTTCGGGTCATACGGCTGGAGCGGTGAGAACAAGGCCATGATTGAAACCAACCTTGTGAACCTTAAACTGAAATATTTCCGCGAGGGTATTTTCGTTAAATTCACACCCAACAGTGAAGAAATAGAAAAGTGCCTGGAATACGGCAAAGCTTTCGGTGAAGCTGTTCTTAATATGGAAAAGTAAAACTATTAAAATGCCCTTAACGAAAACAACAATAACTAAATTTCGGATTTTCTGCCTCCTTCTTGGATTATCTCTCGTATCGTCCTGCTATCCCGAATGGAAACTCGCTAAAACATTCATCGAAAGCAAACCTGATATTTCATTGATGATCATTCCGGCGGATTATATTTTTAAAAACAATTTAAAGCTAAGAGATACAGGTGATACTTCCGGAATGTCAGGCAATCAAACCGATTCTCTGTTAATGGCCAAAAGCCTTTTTCTGAAGTATATTTCCGACTCGGTATTCCTTGAAACCTTCATCAATAGCATGATCTCCGAGTTTGAAAAACTGGGTATCAAAGTTTATGTGAATAATACCGACACTTTTTTGTTTTTGTCATCACCGGCCTTTGTTTTAAACATCGCTCAACTTGAAGTAGAGGAAACCACACTGAATCATAAGGATACGGAAGATTATGAAGAGACGACTTACTATAAAACCATACAGGCCAATGCTGTAAATGTAAACAGTTGGTTTGAACTCTCCTGGTTAAACCCAAAAAAAGAGGGGAGAAAATTATTCTTTGCTTCCGAAACGATAGCGGACATTGTTGACGGCTATTTCACACAGAATCTGATCACCGGACAGGTATATTACAAGTACGATATCATTGAAATGGATGTAGATGTCATTTACAGGTACTGCGAATTACTTGGAATCCGTTATGCCGGATATACTTTCGATTACCTTATGAACCAGTACATTATCCGTAATTTTCCGCCCGACAGGAAAATTAGGTACTTTATGCATTATAACCGTTACTATAATACCCTTGATCCAACCTGGAATGAGCGGTTTGAAATTATTGAAGAATGATTTGAAAAGAAATTACCGGATTGATTGATTGCGGGTTAATTCTTTTTACAAGCTTTTGATTTCCCCTCCGCCGAACATTACAAAGCCCTGGATTATCAGAGTTCCTTTGGAGTCATCTGTTGTTTTCGCTGAAACGTATCTTTTGTCTGAAAAACCTCCGAGAATGCTTGTCACTTTGTTGATCACGGTCCAATCCCTGGGAACGATAATGGACGAACCGCCGAAAAGATAGAACACTTCAAGTGTATTATTTCCTTCTGCCAGTTTGGATGAACTAAGGTCAAGTTCAGAACCCCCAAAGAGGGAAGTGATTTTTCCGCCCCTGAAATTGTCGGTTGTTATTTTTCTTTCCGAACCGCTGAAAATATTCACTTCTTCAACGTATTCCATCGGATTCCCATCCAAAGGCGGAGCCGGTTCCCTTTTTTTTCCCGGGAAAGCCCTGAAAAGGACGATCAATCCTGCTACAATCAACAATACCGGCCAGAAATTTCTTTTAAAGTCATAAGGAAGGATGAATAATTCAGGGAAAATAAAAAATCCCCCTACGGCAATCAGTATGTATCCGGCAACCCGGTTACCCGCAAAGAAAAGATTATAAATGCCGATAACGATCAGCAACATCTGCCATGATATAAGGACGTCGTCAACCTCCGGTGAGAAAAACCTGAGCTGATGAAGCAGGATGGCAAGCCCGGCAAGGATAATGATTACGCCAAAACCAAGCGTACGATTTTGATTGTGTGAATTCATGATTTAAATCTTTATTGTGAAAATACAAATTTAGATGAAATAATTTGTATGACGCAATTAATTTCTTTTTGTAACACTAAACTATCCTGCGCAAATGTTACAGGCATACTTTAAGCGTAGCTGACTTGTGCCGTTTCTCTTTTAAAAAGCCTGCAGGATTTTGTTGACAGGTTTTCATTTTTAACTTTTTCCCCCGCATTGGCAGGATCTCCGCTTCGTATCGACTTTTTTTTATTTTTCCTTTAAACTTTAACTTTCCCCGTTGGCAATATGACCGGCATCGCCAAGTTGCCAGGGATAAAACTTTCCCCCGCTGGCGGGGGATTAAGGGGGTGGAACTTTTATTTTCCTTTTAACTTTTCTCCGAACCGCTTAATTCAAAATTTTCTTAAATTTGGCTCCTTCAAAAACAGGAAATGAAACAAACAACCCTTTTTTACATTTCGAATTTACTAAGAAATAGCCTGGAATTTTTTCAGTTCATCTAATTATTCAACATGGCAAACACCAATCTCTCAAACGCTAGAAATGCCAAGAACGATGAGTTTTATACGCAATATGCGGATATAGAAAAGGAAGTTGCGGCGTATATTGAATTTAACCCGGATGTATTCCGGGATAAGACGATACTGTTGCCTTGCGACGACCCCGAGTGGAGCAACTTTACAAAGTTTTTTGCCCAGAATTTTACAAGGTTTGGATTAAAAAAGCTCATCAGTACCAGTTACGCAGCAAATAGTAAAAAATATAAATCCGGTTACCAGCCAACACTTTTTGAAGTAAACGACCCGCAGTACGACGAATACAAAACCGTGAAAAACGGGAAAATATTCACACTTTCAAAGGATAAAACCGGCGATGGTAAAATAGACATTAATGACCTGGAATGGCATTACCTGCAAGACGACGGAGACTTCAGAAGTAGTGAGATAAATGAACTCAGGGATGAGTCCGATATCATCATCACTAATCCGCCCTTTTCATTGTTTCGCGAATTTTTAGCCTGGATTGTTCAAGCTGAGAAACAGTTTATAATTATTGCAAATATAAATGCCATAAAATATAAGTATGTTTTCCCTTTAATTCAAGAGAATAAAATTTGGTTAGGTTTCTCAAATTTTAATAAAGGCATGTATTTTAAAGTACCTGTTGACTTTGTATATGCTGATTCCTATAAATTTGAAAAAATACAAAATGGAGAAAAAGTAAATCGTGTACCCGGTGTTTGCTGGTTTACAAATCTTGATCATGGACGACGTCATAAACTTCTAAGACTTATGTCATTGAAGGACAATTTGAGGTTTAATAAGAATCTCAAAGGTAAAGAATCCTATGACCACTACGATAATTATGACGCCATTGATGTTCCATTTACAGATGCAATACCAATTGATTTTGATGGTATAATGGGTGTTCCAATAACTTTTCTTGACAAATATTCACCTGAACAATTTGAGATAATTTGGCAGGCAAGCGGGAATACCCGAGCCTCAGCACCCAAAGAAATATTAGAGAGACTAAATTATCGTCCGCATCCAGATGATAGGGGTGGTTGTACAATTGTGAACGGAAGAAGGACTTATGATAGGATTTTAATAAAACACAGAAAATTTATTGCATGAAAACAAAACTCAAAACCGACATCACCATCAAAGACATTTGTGAAGGCTTCGTCTATAACGAGCTTGAAGGCAAGGGTCTGTTTGGCTTGTCGGGCAAATTAACCATCCAGCCCGAATACCAGCGAAATTATATCTATGCCGACGGCAAAAAAGATGTAGCCGTTATCGTGTCGATCCTCAAAGGCTACCCTCTGGGTTTGATATATTTCAATAAAGTAGGCAAGGATCAGTTTGAAGTTTTGGACGGTCAGCAGCGCATAACCAGTTTCGGGCGATTTGTTACCAATAGGTTTGCCGTTAAAGATGAAAACGGCATGGAGCAGTATTTCGATGGTCTTGCACAAGACAAGCAGGAAAAGATACTGGAAACGAAAATCCTTATCTACGAATGTGTAGGTGAAGAAAGTAAAATCAAAGATTGGTATAAAACTGCAAATATTGCCGGTGTTCCGCTTAAAGAGCAGGAAAAACTCAACGCCGTATTTTCCGGTCCCTTTGTATCGCTTGCCAAGGAGGAGTTTAGCAACAGTCAAAACGCCAACGTTCAGAAATGGAGTGCCTACATCCTCGGCAGTGCCGACCGGCAGGATTTTTTGGAACGTGCTCTCGATTGGGTTAGTAAAGGCAACATTGACGATTATATGAGTCGTCATCGCCGCGATAACAATATCAATGAATTAAAAACCTATTTCAACACTGTCATCGACTGGGTATCCGGTGTATTTTCCGATGTAGAAAGCGAAATGCGGGGCAGGGAATGGGGACGACTTTACGAAGAGTACCATAAAAAATCGTACGATCCTAAGAAAGTATCAGTTCAGGTTCAAAAGCTACTGGGCGATCCCTATGTCAGAGACCGTAAGGGCATTTTCGAGTACATCCTTGGCGGTTCAGTCGATACAAAACTACTTGATATCCGTGTTTTCGATGAAGCCACCAGGCGTTCAGTTTATACCCGGCAAACAAAAGAAGCGGTCGGAAAGAATATTTCAAACTGTCCCCTTTGCGCTCTCGGTCATGATGCAAACAAGATCAAGATGTGGAAATTACCCGAAATGGACGCCGACCATGTCACCGCCTGGAACAAAGGCGGCTCAACCTATCCCAATAACTGTCAGATGCTCTGCAAAACCCACAACCGTGCAAAAGGTAACAGATAGAAATGGCAATTTCATTTTTTTATTTACCCTTGTCCGGTAGAATCCTGTCGTCCACGACGGCCTCGACTCTCCCGAAGTCATCTGATTAAAGGTAAAAGGTATGATGGAACAATATTATTTATATTAATGCAACAAAAATGACAAGTTCAGAATTATCACTCTTTATTTCAAGACTGAATCATGGCTGGTGTAAAGAAACCATTTTCTTAAGCAATACTTCGGTATTTTTTAATACTAACAAATGTAAGTCAAAAACTTTACTCATAGGGATGAAAGACTAAAAGAAAAAGCATCAAGATTTGTTTCATAATGAATAAAACACTTGATGCTC
>Ga0172370_10002764_pt1 | contig 24928 bp, 24 predicted proteins | sample LakKiv5m_FD_114538 | JGI IMG/M metagenome (GOLD analysis project Ga0172370, IMG submission 114538) | Freshwater microbial communities from Kabuno Bay, South-Kivu, Congo - kab_022012_11.5m | ecosystem: Environmental > Aquatic > Freshwater > Lake | place: Democratic Republic of the Congo...
CGGATCTGCGCAGCGCTACGCGTGTCGCGGAACGTATCCGTGAAAATGTCGCGCGGCTGCACAGAACGATCCTGAACGAGCCGTTGCGTAACGTGACGCTGTCCTTAGGTATCGCGTCGTATCCCCGCAATACGATAGCCAAAGAAGATCTGCTGAATCTCGCGGATACTTTCTTGTATGAAGCCAAGAAGCACGGAAAGAATCAAGTGTATTACCAGCCCGGCGCGGTCCTCTCGCACGTAAAGAAATAAATACTCTAAAACAAGCTCACGAGCCAACCAGCTGACGAGCTTTTTCCTACCATTTGTCCATTGACTTCTCAGTCATACACAGTATAATTTAATTCGTTTAGCGGAAGCCCCCGAAGGGGGTGAATGCGTAAAACGAACATCCCGTGAACTCGTACAACGGTAGCTGTATTGATGATCGAACATTGTACAAGTGCATGTAATATTCTACGTATATACACAACAACCATAGGAGGTTTTTATGAGTAAGATCAAAGTAGTGAAAGGAAGAGAGATCATTGATTCGCGCGGTAATCCGACCGTTGAAGTCGACGTGACTTTGACCAGCGGGATTAAGGGAACTGCCGCGGTTCCGTCGGGCGCTTCAACGGGTGAATATGAAGCCATTGAATTACGCGATGGAGATAAAAAACGATATTTGGGAAAAGGCGTACTGAATGCCGTCCAGAACGTCAATACCGTGATCGCGAAAGCGATAAAAGGAAAAGAAGCCGATTTCCGTAAGATCGACGCGATCATGTTGAAATTGGACGGGACTGAGAACAAATCGACATTAGGCGCAAACGCGATATTAGGCGTATCGTTAGCAGTCGCCAAAGCTGCCGCGCTCCAGCAGAAACAGCCGTTGTACGCTTATTTGGGAAAAGCCAAAGGGAAAGTGTTGCCTTTGCCGTTAATGAATATTCTCAACGGGGGGATGCATGCTGACAGTGGTTTGGATATTCAGGAGTTTATGATAGCGCCGTTTGGTTTTGATTCGTTCAGCCGCGCGTTACAAGCAGGCGTGGAAGTATTCCATAGTTTGAAGAAGATCCTTAAGTCCAAGGGGTTGTCGGTGTCGGTCGGCGACGAAGGAGGGTTTGCTCCGCATTTGAAAACCAATCAGGAAGCCCTGGAAAACATTATTCAGGCAATAAAAGAGGCTGGTTACTCGCCGGAAAAAGAAGTCGCTTTGGCGTTGGATGCCGCTGCCAGTTCATTCTATAAAGAAGGCAAATACCAGTTCGAAGGACAAGGCAGAGACGCGCAGTATTTGATCGATTATTATAAGAAAATAACCGGTCAATTCCCGATTTTTTCTATCGAAGACGGTTTGGATGAGAACGATTGGCCGAACTGGGGAAAACTGACCCAGGTTTTAGGCAAGAAAATACAATTGGTCGGCGATGATATTTTCGTGACGAATCCCAAGAAGTTACAGCGCGGGATCGAACAGAACATCGCTAATTCTATTTTGATTAAAGTCAATCAGATCGGTTCATTGTCCGAGACGCTGGATACGGTCGCTTTAGCGGGCAAGAATAATTATACGTCTGTTATTTCGCATCGTTCTGGCGAGACCGAAGATACGACGATCGCGCATATTGCCGTCGGCACTGCCGCCGGCCAGATCAAGACCGGGTCTTTGTCACGGACCGACCGTATTGCCAAATATAACGAGTTGTTGCGTATTGAAGAACAGTTAGGCAAGAAAGCCGAATATGCCGGTAGGATTATTAAAAAGAAATTTGTTTAAGGTCATCGGTTTTGGTATTTTGGCGAGCATAGTCGTCGGCGTGCTTGCCTCGATTTACTTGCCGGAGTATACGCGCATTCAAGAATTACAGAAGCGTAAACTCGATCTTAAGAATGAGATCCTCCAATTGAAGAGGCAAGTATCTGATCTGACGCATAAGAACAAATTAGTCAAAGAAAAAGACGCCTATTTTCTGGAGAAAATAGCCCGGGAGCACCTGGGGGTTATCCGGGAAGATGAAGCGATCGTTGATTTCACGCCGTTGGAAAAGAGTGCCGGTAACGTGACGAATAGATAAGGATGGTTCGGTATGGCAAAAACAAGAAAAGCACGGATTAAACGTACCACGAAAGAAACGGATATTTCTTTGTCTCTTGTATTGGACGGCACGGGCAAGTCTTCTATCAGTACGGGTATCGGTTTTCTTGACCACATGCTCACGCTTTTTTCCAAGCACGGCTGTTTTGACGTGGCTTTGAAGGTCAAAGGTGATTTAGAGGTCGATATTCATCATACCAATGAAGACGTCGCTATCTGTTTAGGGCAGGCCTTTCTCGAAGCTTTGGCGGCAAAAGAGGGGATTACCCGTTTTGCCGGCGCATATTGCGCCATGGATGAAGCCTTATGCCGGGTCGTTTTGGATGTCAGCAACCGCAGTTTCTGCGCGATCAGGCCCGCGAAGATCAAAGAGTGTTCGTTAAGCGACTATACGTATAATTATTTCAAGCAGTTCATTCAGTCATTTGTCGCCAACGCGAAGATGACCGTGCATATCGATATCCTTGAAGGAGAAGACCTGCATCATATGCTGGAAGCTTGTTTCAAGGCTTTGGCATTAGCTCTGCGCCGGGCGGTACAGCGTGACGCGCGCAATAAAGGAATTCCTTCCACGAAAGGCATCCTGTAAACTAACCGTTACGCGTATTGCGGGCTGCGTATTGCGCAATACGAAATACGCATGACGCAGTACGAGTCATAAAAATGATAGCCATAATCGACTACAATGCCGGTAATTTGGATAGCGTGTACAAGGCGATAGCCCACGTGGGAAAAAACGCCGTTGTTACGTCTTCTAAAGTCAAGATTAAAGCTGCCGATAAGCTTATCCTTCCCGGGGTCGGCAATTTTAAGGCAGGGATATGTGTATTACGGCAGAAGAAGCTCGATGCTTTGTTGACGAAAGAGATCTTAAAAGGTAAGCCTTTCCTGGGGATCTGTCTGGGGATGCAGTTGCTTTTTGATGAGAGTGAGGAAGCCCGCGGCGAAAAAGGCTTGGGGCTTTTTAAGGGCGTTGTGACGCGTTTTAAAGGCGCCGGTCTGATCGTTCCCCACATGGGTTGGAATAGTGTGCGAACACCCGCGCGAGGGCCGAAAAAGAGCCTCTGGAAAAGCATCGACAATAATAGTTTCTTTTATTTTGCGCATTCCTATTATTGCCCGCGGGGCGCGTTTACGGAAGGCGTAACGGACTATGGGATTCCATTTTCTTCGTATATACACCGCGAGAACGTCTACGCGGTCCAATTTCACCCGGAGAAGAGCCAGAAAAAAGGGCTGACGTTTTTGCGTAATTTCTGTGATTTGAAGGTGTAGCGTATGGCATTATTTATTCCGGCACTGGATTTAGTCAACGCTGAAGTCGTCCGTCTCTATCAGGGGGCGTTGGAGAACAAGAAAGTTTATTATAAGAATATCTTTGACGCGCTGGATATTTTTTTGAAGAACAATATCCAGTACCTGCATATTGTCGATCTGGACGGCGCGATCGTCAATAAACCGCAAAAAGACCTTGTGCATACGATCGCGGCCAGGCTGAAAGGCGTTTGTGCGTTTCAGTGGGCTGGAGGCATCCGTGACCACGCGTATTTAGAGTACGTGCTTTCACAGGGTGCGGCTAAAGTCGTTGTTTCAACGCAGGCTTTTCTGGATAAACCGTTTGTCAAAAAAGCTTTGGGGCTTTTTCCCGGCAGGATCGTTGTTTCATTTGATTTCCGGGACAATCGGCTGTGTGTCAAAGGCTGGAAAGAGGAGGTCCCTTCAAAGAATATCCCTCAGTTATTTCAGGAATTTATCCAGGACGGCTGTTCTGATTTTATTATAACCGACATATCTTCGGACGGCACCCTGCAGGGTGCCCGTTTAGACTTTTTTGCGTCGTTGATGCAAGGGGTCCCGGCTTCTTTTTGTATTGCCGGCGGTATCGGCTCGGATCATGACTTAGCAGCCATACACACGGCAGCCATCCCGCATTTAAAAGGGGTTATTGTCGGTAAAGCGTTGTATGAAGGGCGTGTCAATATTCAGACAGCGCAAAAGATACTGAATGGTGATATAATACTGTGACGTATTGCGGTGTGCGTCATGCGTCGTGCGCATAATCCGAGAGAATTACGCAATACGAAGTTCGCAATACGCATAACGAGGTTTAAAATGACACAAAAGAAATCGATCCTCGGCATAGTCATGGCAGGCGGCAAGGGCGAAAGGTTGTATCCCTTGACGATCGATCGTTCAAAGCCATCGGTTCCTTTTGGCGGTAAGTATCGTATCGTCGACTTTGCCTTGAGTAATTTCGTTAATTCCGGTATTTATTCTATTTACGTTTTGGTGCAGTACAAATCGCAATCGCTGATCGAACATATCCGCAGCGGCTGGCGCCGGCAGGGTATGTTGGTCAAGCATTTTATTACGGTCGTTCCGCCGCAAATGCGCGCCGCGCAGGCGGAATGGTACCGCGGGACTGCCGACGCGGTCTATCAAAATCTGAATCTTATCATAGACTTTCGGCCCGAAGTCGTCTGTGTTTTCGGCGGGGACCATATTTACCGGATGAATATCAGTCAGATGCTCGATTTTCATCATAAAAACAAAGCCGACGTGACGGTCGCGTCGTTGCTCGTCGACCAGAAAGAATCGTCACAGTTCGGGGTCCTGGGCGTTGACAAAAAGAATCGTGTCGTGTCTTTTGAAGAGAAACCCCAGGCGCCGAAGAAAAGCGAGCTGGTCGGCGATAAATGCCTGATATCGATGGGCAATTATATTTTTAATACAAAAGTGCTTTTGGACGCGTTGTTAAAGGATGCCGAGGACAAGAATTCTTCGCACGACTTCGGCAAAGACGTGATTCCCCGGCTTATTAAAGAGAAGAACGTCTATGCCTATAATTTTATGAAGAACCGGATCCCCGCGTTGAAGAAATATGAAGAACAGTCGTATTGGCGCGATGTCGGTACTATTTACAGCTTCTGGAAGGCGAATATGGATCTTTTGGGCGAGAAGCCGGCGTTGGACCTGGATAATCAGCAGTGGCCTATTTATGCTTCTTCGTTGGACGCGCCGCCGGCAAAACTGCATAATAACACGATCATTAATTCCATGCTCAGTGAAGGTTGTAACGTGCAGGGCGCGCATATCGAGAATTCCATTATCGGCAGGGGCGTACGTATCGGAAAGAATACCCGGATAAAGAATTCTATTATTCTGGATTTTACCATCATCGGCGAGAACGCGGTCGTACAGAACGCGATTGTCGATCGTTTTAATACGTTGGAGAAGAACTCAAGCGTGGGAGTCAATCTGGATGAAGACAAAAAGAAATATTTCGTCGACGACCACAATATTGTCGTTTTACGGCGCGGCGGAAGGAATGTATTGTATTGGTAATCTATACAGTGCACTAGCGACAAGTGAACAAGTAAACAAGTCATAAAAGAATTTTTTCGGTGAGCATCAGTATTTAAACTTGTGCGCTTGTTCATAATGAGGCTTAGGCTTTTGCGGCAGAAAAAGCGTGTAGCCGAATTATCCCCTTTGGGGAATAGTTCACTTGTTCTCAGAAATCAAGGAGTAAAATAATGAGCGATAACCCGTATACGATAACAAAATATCCGAAAGAGATCCCGATCCAGCAGTTGAAGGATGCCTTTCAGGAAGAGAAAGAGGTCTATTCGGCCGGACGGCTGATGACAAAGCGCGAGCATGGTAAGTCTTGTTTTGCGGACATCGAAGACGTTACCGGCAGGGTCCAGGTCTATGCGCACAAGGAAAAACTCTCGCCCGAAGCGTTTCATCAGTTCCAGGCATTAAAAGTCGGCGATATTATCGGCGTAAAAGGGAAACTGTTTAAAACGAGGACCGCCGAGATAACCATTCTCATAGAGGAGTTTGCTTTATTGGCCCCGGCGATGCTGACGATCCCGGAGAAATGGCATGGTCTTAAAGATGTGGAAGTCCGGTATCGCCAACGGTACCTTGACCTGATTTCGAATAAATCTTCGCGGGAAGTCTTTGTCAAACGCATACAGATCGTGGATATGGTCAGGGATTTCTTTAGAAAACACGCGTATCTGGAAGTGGAAACTCCGATGTTACATCCGATTCCCGGCGGCGCGGCCGGCCGGCCGTTTAAGACGCACCATAATACGCTGGACATGGATATTTATTTGCGGATAGCTCCGGAACTCTATTTGAAGAAATTGTTGGTCGGCGGGTTTGAACGTGTCTTTGAGATCAACCGTAGCTTTCGTAATGAAGGTATCTCGACCCGTCATAATCCCGAATTTACGATGCTGGAAGCGTACTGTTCGTATAAAGACTATCATTATATGATGGATCTGATCGAGGAGCTTTTCAGATCGATCGCGCAGCGCTTGTATCAAAAAGATTCGGTGGAATATCAGGGGAAAACGATCGATCTTTCCGGGCCTTGGCAGAAGATCTCGTTCGCGCAGATATTTAAAGATGAATTTGGTATTGTTGCCGCGGATTCTCAGGAAACGGTACTGGAGAAGATCTGCAACAAATTACACCTTTCCCTGAAGAACCTTTCCCGTACGCAGATCTTAAAGATCACCGAAGACCTGATCGAAAAAAGATTTCCCGCTGACCGGCCGATCTTTGTAGTCGACTTTTTTAAATGGATGTCGCCGTTGTCTAAAAGCAGCAAAGATGTTCCGGAGATCGTTGAACGGTTTGAGCTTTTTATCGGCGGGATGGAGATCGCCAACGCCTATTCCGAGTTGAATGACCCGGTCGACCAGGAGAAACGCTTTCTCGATCAGCTGAAGATCGACGAGGAAGCGTCTACTGCCGGTAAGATCGATACGGACTTTGTCACCAGTTTACAGTATGGTATGCCGCCGGCTGCCGGGCTGGGGATCGGGATAGACCGTTTGGTCATGTTTTTTTTGAATCAGGCCTCTATTCGTGACGTGATATTGTTCCCCTTGGCGAGGATGATTAAACAAGAGGAAGGCGCTACTCAGGGATAGCTTGATTGGCGTGATACATCTTTTGAATAAATCCCGATGGATGACCGCTTCGCTTGGATGATCGTATCCTTCGGATACTCGGACGAATGAAGAAAAAACATTAATACTATAGATGGAAGCATTTCTTAAACTTGAACCTAAATATTCAGTGTTAAAAGTTAGTGTTAAAAGTTATGGTATTTATTGTCCTAATGAGCGAAGCGAATGATCGTCCTTCGTCCTAGTGAACGAAGTGAATGGACATCCCTCGGTAAACAGATATAATCACATGAACTACCGGCATTTTTTGACTCTCAAATATCTTACCGGACAGGATAAAACGCATATTTCTTTTATCAGTTGGGTCGCGATGCTGGGACTCTGCGTCGGTGTTATGGCGCTGATCGTCGTGTTGGCGGTCATGAGCGGATTTGATAAAGACCTGAAAGATAAGATGCTTCGTTTGAAATATCATGTGATCATTGAAGGCGCGCAGAAAGACGATATTCCCGCGTCCATGATCACGGCTATCGAGAAGCTGCCGTCCGTGCAGAGCGTTGCTTCGTATGTCGAGGGCCAAGTTTTTGTCAAAGAAGGCCGCCGGTACTATCCGTGTGTCGTCACCGGATATGACTTTTCTCAGGAGAAAGAACAGCAGTATTTAAAACAATTCATGGTCGAAGGCTCTCTTTCGCGTGCAGGTATTATTGTCGGACGGACCTTCGCGCGGAACAATAATGCGTTGGTCGGCGATGAGATCCCCTTGGTATCGCTGGAACGGAAGAACTATCAAGTCCCGTTGACCGGTATTTTTTCGATTGGGATGCACGAGCTGGACGCGTTCTACCTGCTGGCTGACGTGCCGTTTGCCAAGATGCTGATGGGCAACAACTATTATCCGTCAATCGGGATCCGCCTGAGTAATATCTATGAGGCTGACGCGGTCAAGATGAACGTCAAAAAGATCCTGCCTTCATCTTATTTTGTCCGGACGTGGACTGAATCGAACATCGCGCTCTTCTCAGCGTTAAAACTGGAGAAGATCACCATGTTTATCATCCTGAGCCTGATCATATTGGTCGCTTGTTTTAATATTTTTGCCACCCTGACGGTGAAAGTCGTCGACAAAATACGGGATATCGGCATACTGCATTCTTTAGGGATCAATGCCGGCAATATCGTATATATTTTTACGCTGCAGGGGATGGTCTTGGCAGTGCTGGGTATCGGCAGCGGAATAATCTTGGGTATTGTTCTCTGTCTATTGATCAGCCGGTATCATTTTGTGACGTTACCGGAGAGTATCTACTATGTTAAGTATTTACCGGTTGAGTTGAAACCGTCGGATATTATCATTGTATCGGCTGTGGCATTGCTTTTGGCGTTCTTTGCCAGCCTGATCCCGGCATTACGGATCACCAAGATCCAGCCTGCTGAGGCATTGCGCTATGAATAATTGTTTGATCGACGTTAAGAATATTACCAAAACCTTTTCCAGGCAAAACGATACCGTGGAAGTGTTGCGTGGCCTTTCGTTTACGATCGACCGCAAAGAATCCGTCAGTATTACCGGCCCGTCCGGGGCAGGAAAAACGACATTATTGCACATTATCGCGGGCTTGTACAAACCGACGAGCGGCGAGGTACTTTTTGATGGAAACGCGGTCCATACGTTCAGTGAACGTGATATGGGCCGGTTCCGGAATAAAAAGATCGGCTTTATCTTCCAATTTTATCATCTGATCGAAGAGTTAACGGTGTGTGAGAATATCATGTTGCCGGCGATGGTCTATACTACCTATTCGAAAGAAGCTCTCCGCAGCAGGGCGGAGGAACTCTTGGACGTTTTAGACCTTCGGCACCGCGCGGACTTTTCCCCGAGCCGGCTGTCCGGCGGAGAGAAACAACGCGTCGCGATCGGCCGGGCGCTGATGAATAAACCGCCTTTGTTGCTCTGTGACGAGCCGACCGGGAACCTTGATTTTGCGACTGCCGGGAAGATCTCTGAATTGCTTTTTCGCCTTCAGCGGACCGAGGGCATTACGATCGTCATTGTTACGCATAATATGGACCTCGCGAAAAAAACTGATAGAATTATCCATATTAAGAATGGTATAATATCTAACACAGATGACCGCTGTTAGGAGGTTCCGGGAAGTTCCTTAAAGTTCCGGAATGTTTCGAAATGTTGCAATTGAAAAGTAACGTCAAGGAACCTAAAGGAACATTAAGAAACCTCAAGGAACGTTGGACAAGCAGACAGCATTTCGGCATATAAAAGGAGACTGATAATGAAGGTTTACATTGACGGTACCTTGTACGATAAGGATGTTGCGAAGGTATCCGTGTTTGACCACGGATTTCTCTATGGGGACGGTGTTTTTGAAGGTATCCGTGTGTATAACCGTTGTGTGTTCAAGTTGACCGACCATATCGATCGGTTGTATGACTCGGCTAAAGCGATCATGTTGACGATTCCCTTGAATAAGCAGGAGATGGCGAGCGCCGTTATCAGCACGCTAAAAGAGAATAAATTAAACGACGGGTATATCCGCATCGTGGTCTCTCGCGGTACCGGCGATTTAGGGCTTGATCCGCGTAAATGCAAAGACGCGACCGTAGTCATCATTACCGACGCGATCACGTTATATTCTGCCCAATTGTACGAAAAAGGGCTGGATACCATTACGGTACCGACGCGACGTAATTCTCCGGAAGCGCTGAATCCGCAGATCAAATCGTTGAATTATCTGAATAACATATTAGCCAAGATCGAAGCAACGAATCATGGCGTCCCGGAAGCGATCATGATGAGCCAGGAAGGGTATGTTACGGAATGTACCGGAGACAATATCATTTTGATCAAAAAGAACAAGCTTGTCGCTGTTCCGACGTGGCTGGGCGTGTTAGCCGGCATTACCGCGACGACGGTACTGGATATCGCGCGGTCGTTGAAGATGTCGTGTGAAGAGAAACCGTTCACCCGGTATGATATCTATACTGCCGATGAATTGATTTTGACTGGTACTGCTGCGGAGGTCATCCCGGTTGTCAAGGTCGATGGCCGGCCGATCGGGGATGGCACGGTTGGTCCGATCACCAAAAGACTTATCGAAGAATTTAAAAAGATCGTTTCAAAAGACGGAGTAAAGTACTAGTGCACTGTTACATTAGTTTTCACTGAAACGATACTAGTGAAAATTAATGTTTACATGCACTTGTGCCGCGAACCATAATCCACAATTAAATTTACGCGGTATTAATAAGCTTTTAGTACTTGGTAGTTAGTACGTAGCTCGAACATATAGGTCGTCACAAAGCTTTTTCAGCAAATAAAAAACCCGCTGTGTTTGGCACAGCGGGTTTTTTTATTTATCCCTTTTGAATTATCCGAAAAAGTCGATAGAGAATTAAGGTGTTTTTTTCGGATAACCTCGACGAATCATGATAAATCTTTGATTTATCAGTCGACCCGGCGTAGCCGGGCGAATAATGCGCTTCGACGCATTATTCGGGTTTACTTCATTACCAATTCTTTTAAATCCTTTGCGGCTCTAAAAGCGATTTTCTTCTTCGCGGGAATCTTGATTGCTTCGCCGGTTTTCGGGTTTCTGCCCATGCGTGCTTTTCTGTCTTTTACCTTTATTGTCCCAAACCCTGCGATCGCGACGTCTTTCTTCTTCTTTAAGGCATCCTTAATTGAATCGAAAATGAGATCGACGAGTTCCCCTGCTTCTTTCTTTGTAGCTGTCTTTTTTGCGACGATTTCGACCAAATCACCCTTGTTCATGTCTACCTCCTTTTGGTTTTGAAAAAGTCATTGATTTTATTATGCGAACCACCTTGTTATCGTCAAATATAGCCTATATAATATTCTTTGTCAAGAAGTTTAATTAAGTAAAATGTCGATAGAATAAGGATTTTTTTGACCATGCCGCAGCAGGATATATCAGATATAGCCATATACGTTCACATTCCTTTCTGCCATAAGAAATGCCCTTATTGTGATTTCTATAGTGTCGAGCACGCGGAAGAACTTTATGCGCCCTATGTTGAATCTCTGCGCCGTCATTTTCTGATACTGCAGGAGACCGCGAAGTTCACCTGTTCCTCGATATATATCGGCGGAGGGACCCCGACGGTTCTAGATCCGGCTTCATTGCATCATCTGCTTGATTTTTTGAATGGGACAATAGAGGACACGGCGAAAGCAGTAGAATGGACGATCGAGGTAAATCCGGAGAGCCTTACTGATGAGAAAATAGAGATTATCCGGCAATACAGGATTAACCGCCTGAGCATCGGCACTCAAGCTTTTGATCAGAAGAAGTGTTCGTTTTTGTGGCGGATACATACCGTTGAAGACAATTATCGGTGCATTCAAAGGGCGCGCGCGTCCGGCTTGGAGAATATCAGTATCGACCTTATCTACGGTATCGCGTCGGAGACCTTGTCCGACTGGAAAGAAGAACTCGCGCAAGCCGTATGCGTGCCGGGTATTACGCATATTTCCGTTTACGCTCTGGCCTGCGAGAAGAATACCCCGTTTTATCAAATGCACCAGGTCCAGCCGGTACTGGCTGACGAAGAAGTCCAGGCGCAGATGTATCAATGGGCGATGGATTACTTGCCGCAAAAAGGTTTTATTCATTATGAAGTCTCTAATTTCGCCGGGAAAGGGTATTTTTGCCGGCATAATATGGCTTATTGGGATAACCGGCAGTATATCGGGTTAGGGACATCGGCTGTTTCTTATATCGATGGAGTCCGTTTTCGCTGCAAGGCGTCAATTGAAAACTATATACAAGCGATTATGGAAGAAAAACGTATCCCGATAGAATATTCCGAGAAATTAGATCCGTTGGCTTCCGCAAAGGAGACGGCCGCGTTACAGATGCGCCGGATGGAAGGGATTTACTTTAAAGTATTTCAACAAAAAACCGGCGTGGATATTCAGGCAATAAAGGCGCAGGCTTTTAAGCAATTAATGGCCGAAGGCCTCGTCCAAGGCCGGTATAGCGATTCAGGCGAATGGGAAGGAGTCTTTCCGACCAAGAAAGGTTTTCTGTTCTGTGATACGATATGTAGTGAGATATTAAGCACATAATTTCCAATTATCAATGATCAATATCCAATAAATTACCAAGTGGGAACCCTCCCCGAAGAATAAGGGGATAACCAATTGCCAATGAGAAAAGCTGAATCATATTCTTTTGAGGTTTAATTGGAAATTGGTAATTGAAACATTGATTGGTAGTATTGGGAATTGGACATTGGTAATTGTTCGGATGTAGCTTATTTACAATTCTTACCAATTGCAGTACAATAAGCCCACTTTAGATAATGCACAAGCATGGTTCTTTGATATTGGCATTTATTGGGGGTGACTGGTTTCGACTTAAAAACGAGGGGGAAAGTGGCATACCGTAGGGCAGGCCTTGCGTTAAGGGCCTACAAATTATAACCGTCAATACACCATTGTTCGCAATGAGTGCATCACCTGCTTACTTAAACTAAGCGGGATTTCTGTTTCTTTTGCTCAGGGGAAATAGAAATACACACACGAGCTCGGCATGGTTCCTTATCGCTTTAAGGAAGTATGCTTAAACATTAAAGCGTGCACGGATACTGATCCTGTCTACCGGAGCGGTGTTCGTTAAGACAAACGATAGACTAAGTATGTAGAGGCTTTCTTTTGAACTTTTAAGGACGCGGGTTCGATTCATTCAGAGTCGCACTAAGAGGTAACTTTTAGTGAAAAATCCAGCTTACATCAGGGAAGCCCAAATTCTTTATTCGGAGGGATTTACTCGAAAAAAGAATGGGTAATCCTGAGGGGTGCAAGCCCTGCAGAGACTCCTCAGAAATGGGGGATAGGAGGTAGTGCCGTTGGTAGCAACAGAGAAAGCGTATATTGCGGGTATTGTTGATGGAGAGGGATCGATTATGTTAATAAGGCATCATCGAAATGAAACGCACTCTCCCACGGTTTCAATTGCTAATAATGATCTGCATTTGTTGAAGTGGATAAAAGAAAGAACCGGGGGGACATTGGTTTCAAAACGTAAACGAAAAAAGCATCACGATTCTTCATATATGTTGACGATACGCCAAGATAGAGCAATACGGTTTCTCAAGGAGATTCAACCATACCTGATTATTAAGCAACCGCAAGCGCGATTGATTGTCGAAGAGTATAAGAATGTAACTCATCGGGCTGGCAAGTATGATCCGGATATGTTGCTGAGGAAAAATGCGCTTGTGCGTAAAATCAGGTTGTTAAATCAGCGGTAAATATAAACCTTCTATAATACGCTGGGCTCCCGAGTCATATCGGGATGAAGAGATAGTCCACGCTATTTGGAAACAAATAGAAAAGCGTGTCCCGCCACCTCCAAGTATTCGTTTATCGGTAACGAAGCCCGCCCGCCTTTACTTGCTGTAGGCGAGGCAGGTTTCGTTATTCGGTAACGTCAATCGTTAAGTAGAAAGTCAGTGCGAAGCCTCCCCAGAGGGAAAAGGAGAAAGTGGAAAGTTCAATTCAAAAGTTAAGAATTCTCATTTTCTTCTTCGGGAGGCTGTGCACTTCCTTGTGCTTTTGCCTTTTTACTTTTAAGTTTTGACTTATATTACGTAACCAAAAGACGGTGGACGGCAATTGACTTTTAAATAGGGGGATGCTATAGTACCAGCACACAACACATTTAAATCCCATGAATCAGGCCGGCCTTTCTTTTTCGTATCTGGATGTACTCTTTATCGTCTATTGTCTGTGGACGTTGTTGAAAATCCGCAATCGTAGTTTTGGCGAAGAATTAACGCAGCTTATTTTACGATTGGCATGGATCTTCCTGACTTTTCATTTTTATCGTAGACTCGGGGCTCCGCTGGTCCATACTTTTTCTTTTCTGCCGCCGTCGGCATTGTACACGTCGTCTTTCGCGACTTTGATGGTGAGTCTGGGATTTGTTTCGTCATTACTGATCAACGCGGTAAAAGTCTTTTTTAAGAACGAATCCGTTGCTTTTCCTGAAACGATCATTGTCGGCGTAATGGCTCTTGTCCGCGCGGGGATGGTCTATAGTTTTATGTTGTTTTATCTTATGCTGGTGCCTTTTTCTTCGGTACAGCGTGCGGTTGAACGCAGTTATTTGTATTCTACGGCGGTGAAAAATCTGGCTCCGGGCTTTTACGTGAAAGCCTGTGGGGTGGGCAGTAAATTGAGTCCTTTTTTTAACGCAGAGCAGGAGGTCGAAAATTATGGTCCTCAAAGAGATTTACCAGCAGATCGTGGAAGTGGGGATAGAAAAGGATCCGAGGGCAAAGGAAATAATTGACAACTATCTGCTCTCTCAAAAAGAGCAGTCCGAAAAGTTGCCTGAACCGCAAAAAAACTATTTTGATAAAGACTGCCTGTGGAACCCTTTTGCGGACACCCGTATTCTTCATGGAGAGCCGGCCAGCGAGGTCTATTCTCTGCATGTCGGTATTGATATTGATTCAGCCGAGATACTGCTGGCGTCCGCGCTGAAAGAACGTCCGGATCTGGTCATCGCGCATCATCCCCAGGGTAAAGCGCTGATCACTTTTTATGAAGTCATGGATCTGCAGGCGGATATTTTCTATCAGATGGGAGTGTCCATCAGCGAAGCAGATAATCTGGTCCATGAACGCAAGAAAGAAGTGGAACGCCGGGTCATCTCGGCTAATTATGATAAGACGGTCGACGCGGCCCGTTTATTAGGCATGAATTTTATGTGCGCGCACACGCCGGGGGACAACTGTGCGTATTCATTCGTCAAAGACCTGTTTCACAAGAAACGTCCGCATAAGATTAAAGAAGTCATGAATATACTGCTCGAAGTGCCTGAATATCAGAAAGCCGCGGAAGAAAAGTGTCCGCCGCGCGTTATTATCGGGTCCGATGAATCCCGTGTAGAGAATATTATCGTCGATTTCACCGGTGGGACAGAAGGCCCCAAAAAGATGTATGAACGCCTTTCGGCTTTGGGAGTGGATACTGTCGTCGGCATGCATTTTTCCGAAGAACATTATAAGTGCCTCAAAGACGCGAACATGAACGCGATCGTCGCCGGCCATATCGCTTCCGATAATCTGGGTATTAATCTGCTTATCGATGAACTTGAGAAAAATGCCGGAGCCGAATTCGAGATTACCTGTTGCTCCGGATTCAGGAGATTTCCCCATAAATGATTCCTCCGGATATTCTGCAGGCTATTGAGCAGCGCATAGACATTGTTGAGTTTATCTCCGCGTACATCCCCTTAAAAAGAAGGGGGAACAACTATACCGCTCTTTGTCCGTTCCATAAAGAAAAGTCGCCGTCATTTTCAGTCAGCCCGTCGCGCCAGATATTTCATTGTTTTGGCTGCGGCAAGGGCGGCGGCATTATCCGTTTTCTTATGGAATATGAGAAGCTGGATTTTATCGAAGCCGTCCAGATGCTTGCCAAAAGAGCCGGCGTGCAACTTCCTCAGTATACGGGTATGACCAACCCGGCAGGGGCCGCGAAAACGACGCAGTTGTATGAGATAAATCAAAAAGCTGCTGATTTCTATCATGTTCAGCTCAAGCCCCAGCAGGACGTTTTAAAATATCTTCAGGCGCGAAGTATTGACCACGCCGCGATAGAGAAGTTCAAATTAGGCTATGCGCCGGCGGGGCCTTCGGCTTTGGTCGATTTCCTGCGTAAAGATAATGTTCAGTTGAAAGCTATGGATATTGCCAAGCTGGTCTATCCCAGCCGTGACGGCGGCTTTATCGACCTGTTTAGAAACCGTCTGATTATTCCTATTTGCGATGTGAAATCCAACATAATCGGTTTCGGCGCGCGCACGCTGAAAGAGAACGATACGCCAAAATATATTAATTCTCCGGAAACTCCTTTGTACACAAAGAGAAACGTGCTGTTCGGCCTCAACCATGCCAAAGACGCGATCATAAAAGAAGACTATGTGATCGTTGTCGAGGGGTACTTTGACGTGATCGTACCGTTTATGCACGGGATCAGAAATATCGTCGCGTCGTCCGGCACGGCTTTTACCGAAGAACAGATCCGCCTGTTAAAACGGTATACTCATAACGTCGTCTTGGTCTACGACGCGGATGCTGCCGGCAAACTTGCGAACTTGCGCGGCGTCGACCTTTTGCTTGAGCAGGAGATGGAAGTCAAAGTGATCAACCTGCCGGCTGGAGCAGACCCGGATTCGTTCGTGCGTAGAGAAGGCGCGAAAGCTTTTGCCGACATGGTTTCACAGGCGGAAAACTTCTTCGAATACAAATTCAAAGTGTTAAAGGAACAATATCCTTTGGATACTCCGCAGGACAGGGCAAAGATCCTGCATGAGATGCTTGCCAGTTGCAAAAAAGTCTCCAATAAATTATTACAGAATCAATACCTGCAGCTTCTGGCGGATAAATTCTCCATGCGCGAAGAAGTCTTGTATTCATATTTACAAGGTATGCCTGAAAAGCCGTTTGAGTCGGAACCGGCAGAGGAGAAGAAACATACGGAGATCTCCAAAGCCGAGAAGATGATCATCACGGCTTTCTGTTACAATGCGCCATTTTCGCAGTGGCTTCGGGATACTCTTACCGAAGAAGATTTCATCTCAGATCTGGCCCGGAAGTTCTTTCAAGTCTATAAAGCATACTATGCGCTGGAGAACAAAGAGTTTGATATCACCGAGTTCGTGGATCTCGCGGAGGACGCTTCTTTGGCTTCTTTAGTCTCGCATATCGCGTTATCCGATGAGTTTAAAGCGATTGAATTTCACCAGATCGAGGGATGTATCGCGAATATGCGCCTTTTACGCATGAAACACCGCTTGTCCGAGCTGAATAGATCGATTAAAACAGCGGAGAAGAGTAAGGATGCGGCCCAAACGCAGGCTCTGCTTACCGAATATACCCAGCTTTTATCTGCCTATTCCCGTCACCAAAATACCACGGACTTTCAGTCCGTGGATGAACTATTGAACGGGACGTCGCCCCATGGAGATAAAAAGAGGGAAAAAGGTATTTAATCCGTGGGCTCCAGAATAAATGCTTGAAAATATAAACTTTATAGTGTATACTTGGTAAGTTTTAGTCGAGTAGCAGGATCCCCCGGAGGAGGGGATTGCCTTCGATTAAAAAGAGCGTCTTAAGAATCGGCTTGATTCCTAACCTATTGATTATCAATGAAAAAGAAACGTTTAGAGCGCAGTATCGGGCAGTTGATCGATCTCGGTAAGAAGAAGGGGTATCTTACCTATGATGAGATCAACCATTTTCTTGCCGAAGACGTCTATTCTCCGGAAGACATCGATTTTATCTTTCAGCACCTTGATGAAAAGAAGGTCAAGGTCCTTGAAAGCGATGAAGTAAAAGAATTTGAAGAGAAGCGCGAGAAAGACTATAAGAAACCATCTTCGGAAGGGGCCTTACCGTTAGACGACCCTGTGAAAATGTACCTGAAGCAGATGGGCCAGATCTCGTTGCTGACCCGCGAAGAAGAACTTACCCTTGCTAAAGATATCGAAGAAAAAGAGATCGCCTTAAAGAAGATCGTTTTCTCAACGGCGATGGCCAGAGACGAGTTTCTTCTGATCATCAATCAGATACTTAAAGAAGAGATCAATCTTGATGATATCGTCAAGGGCGAGATCCTGAATAAAGAGAAGGAACTCAAGAAAGTCAAAGATCAGATGGATCGTCTGCGCCGGACCCGCCGGGATTCGGACAACTCTGATCTTTTGATCTCGTTTAACTTTACTATCACCATTGTCGAGCGGGTCATCAACAATATCGAGAAATCGTTAAAAGAAGTCGAATACATTCAAGGTAAGATCGACCGCCAGCAGAAACCCAAGAAAGGGAAGGCTAAGCAGTCCGCGGCGAAAGAAGGCATCGGCAAGTTATACCGCCGTAAGAAATACCTTTTGGATATTATGGGGTTGGATAGTGAAGAGATGCGTAAGATCTTCAAGGCTATCCAAAAAAGAAAACACCAGTACCAGCGCGCGAAAAAGTCACTTGTCGAAGCCAACCTGCGCCTCGTCGTCAGTATTGCCAAGAAATATGTCAATCGTGGATTGTCATTTTTAGATCTTATACAAGAAGGAAACATCGGCTTGATCAAAGCCGTGGATAAGTTTGAGTATAAACGAGGATATAAATTTTCTACCTACGCGACGTGGTGGATCCGCCAGGCGATCACGCGCGCTATCGCTGATCAGGCGCGGACCATCCGTATTCCCGTGCATATGACCGAGACGATCAACAAGATCATCCGGGTTTCCCGCGTGTTCATTCAGGAATGCGGCCGGGAGCCGACCGCGGATGAGATAGCCAGGGAAATGCGCGTGCCGACCTATAAAATAAAAGAGATACTGAAAGTCGCTCAACAGCCGATATCCTTGCACACGCCGATCGGTGATGACGGCGATACGCATTTCGGCGATTTTATCGAAGACAAACGCGCGATCTCTCCGGCAAACGCGACCGTGTATTCGATGCTCAAAGAAGAGATCGTCAATGCGTTGCATACCTTGACTGACCGCGAGAAAAAGATCCTGATTTTGCGTTTCGGGCTTGAAGACGGCGCTCCGCGCACATTGGAAGATGTCGGAAAAGTCTTTAAAGTCACCCGCGAACGCATCCGCCAGATCGAAGCTAAAGCCCTGAAAAAACTCCGTCATCCCACGCGCTCGCGCAAACTCCGCGCTTTCCTTGACCTTACCTTAGCCCAACAGCGGTAGGCCGCAGTATTTCTTATCACTGAAATAGACCATAGAATATAAAAGCGCTATAATATTATCAACCATTTTACCAACCTCGTAGGTTGGTAAAATGGTTGAATTGAAAGGGGGTCTCGTCCTATGGATGAGTTATATCACGTTTTGACAAGAAGTATTGCCGATTACACGATTTTTAACAATGACACAGAGTATAGCCGAATGAAGGACGTTATACGGTTTTACCAATTTGTTAAGCAACCTATTAGCTTTAGTCATTTATATCAACTTTCTGAGAAGGACACGAAAGCATTAATCAATGATCCAACATTCATATCAAAAGATGCATTAGTTCATATACTCGCGTATTGTTTGATGCCGACGCATATTCATTTTGTCGTACGTTCAGTGGTCGATAATGGAGTTTCTAAATTTATGAGTAATGTGTTGAATAGCTATAGCAGGTATTTTAACCTTCGGCATAAACGGAAAGGACCGCTTTGGCAAGGACGATTTAAGAAGATCCGCATAGAAAGTGAAGAACAACTGTTGCATGTAACACGTTACATCCATCTGAACCCGGTCACTGCGTATTTGGTAGATAAGCCTGATGATTGGTCGGCTTCTTCGTATCTTGAGTATATTCAGGGAGGGGTGGATGACGAGAAAATATGCAAGTACGATAACTATATTGAGGTTAAACCTGATGTATATCGGCGTTTTGTTGAAGAAAGAATTGTTGATCAGCGTGAGCTTGCCCAAATTAAGCGTTTTTTGCTTGATGACCAATTACCAACCTCGTAGGTTGGTAATTGGTGTCGTAAGGGAAATTGATAATGAGTATTAAGGCGTTACGTACTACATTTCTATTCTTTTTCTTTCTTTCCGGCGCCTGCGGGCTTATCTATGAAAACCTTTGGTTTAAAATCCTCCGTTTGATCTTCGGCAATACGACATTCGCGCTGAGTACGGTTTTAGCCGCGTTCATGAGTGGTTTAGCCTTAGGCAGTTGGCTGTTAGGCCGATACATCGACCGCAAAGGCAATCCGTTGGTCGTTTACGGTCTTTTAGAATGTGTTATCGGCGTATGGTGTTTTTTTACGCCATTCTTTAAGGATCTTATTCAGGCTTTGTATGTCAATTTCTATCAAGCCGCCCATCCATCGTTCTATATCCTCAGCTTGTTTCGTTTTTTCCTGTCTTTTTTGGTCCTTTTAGTCCCGACGATCTGTATGGGCGGGACGTTACCCGTCTTGACTAAATTCTGGGTGAGGCGCGAGCCGGATCTGGGCAAAGGGGTATCGATCTTATACGCGATGAATACGTTCGGCGCGTTTGCCGGCGTTATTACCAGCGGATTTTTGCTGTTTCCAAATATGGGAATACGCGCAATTTTTTCTTTGACCGCGCTGGTGAATATCGGTATAGGAGTCTTATCGGTCGTTTTCGCTTTTGTTTTTAGGAGGACGGTTACCGTGGATATTAGGGACCAGGATGAGGAGACGCGGCAGGCGCGCGGTCCCGTAAGCGCGGTGCCGTTCCAGAAATGGTTGATAGCCGGATTATTTTTGTCCGGTATAGCTTCGATGGTCTATGAGGTCTGCTGGACACGGGTTCTTGCTATGTTGATCGGCAGTTCGGTATATGCTTTTACCATCATATTAGCGGCATTCCTTGCGGGTATCTTTTTGGGAAGTTTCCTTTTTAGGTTCATTCCCGGCCGCGCGCGCGGGGATGTAAAGACTTTTGTGATCCTTGAAATGTTGATAGGGGCGTCAGTGCTGGTTTGTTTGCCTTTGATGCATCAAATCCCGGCTTTATTCTTAGCGCTTCAGAAGGTCGCGATCGGGAATTACTATTTGTTGCAGTTGGGGACATTCTTTTTGTCCGCCTCATTAATTCTTTTACCGGCAGGTTTGATCGGTATTTCTTTCCCCTTAGGTTTGCAGTTATACACATCCGGAGCGCAGAAAGGCTTCAGTTCCTCAACGGGAATACTGTATGCAGCCAATACGCTTGGCTGTATTATCGGGGCCTGGATCACCGGATTTATATTGGTCCCGATAATCGGTATTCATAAAAGTATATTGGCTGGGGTTTTGGTGAATGTTTTTGCCGGCCTTATCGGCCCTTACGCGTTGAAGAATACCATTCAGTTCACGCGTGCATCAAAGATAATACTTTTTTTGTGCGGCTTGGTATTCATAGGGTCTTTTTGCTTTGTCTGGCCTGAGAACCTCTTTACTTTGGGAATCTACCGGCTGAGGGACCTCAGTGAAAGCAATCCGGCCGCGTATGTCGAAAGGCTAAAGAAACAAGAAAATCTTATTTTCTATAAAGAAGGGATTGTTTCGACTATCGCGGTAGTTCAACACGGGTCGAAGTCCCGGTCTCTTCGGGTCAACGGAAAGACTGACGCGTCGAACAGCTTGCGAGACATGACCACGCAGGTACTTTTGGCGTATTTGCCGCTCTTGTTTGTTAATGCCGCGGACAATGTGCTGATCGTCGGCCTGGGGACAGGGGTGACCGCGGCTTCCGCGGCTCACTTTCCGGTCAAACATATAGACGTTGTTGAGATCGAGCCTGCTGTTGTGAAGGCTTCCGATTTTTTCACCAAAGAAAATGAACGGGTCCGGTTTTTGGATCAACGCCTGAATATTTCGATTGAAGACGGAAGGAATTACCTTCTTCAGACAGGCAAGAAATACGATGTGATCATCTTGGAACCGTCAAATCCGTGGATGGAAGGAGTTGCTTCTCTTTTTACGCTGGAATATTATCAGTTATTGCAGAAACAAGTAGCGGAAAACGGCATTGTTTGCCAATGGGTCCAGAGTTATCTTTTGCGCCCTGAAGATCTGCGGATGATATTTAACACTTTTAGCCGGGCTTTTCCGTATGTCTCAGTGTGGAAACTGGATGGAGATCTGTTGCTTTTAGGATCAAATCACACGGTACTCTTTGATTCGCGGAAGATCTCAGAAATCATAAGGGACCCTAAAATAAGGCGGCAGTTAAGGGCAATAGGTTTTGAAAGCGCTTTTTCATTGTTAACCTGTTTTACTATGGATAATAATGCCGTGCGAGCCTGCGGCCGGGGCGCTGATATAAATACCGATGACCTGAATGTTTTGGAATATGCCGCGCCCAAATATTTGTACGACTCTGAGCTGGCTTTGATCAATGCAAATATGCTTGAGTCGTCTAAAAGCAGTTTGGAAAGTATTGTAACCGAGGAAGATAAGAAACAAGTAAAAGACCTTTCCTTGCATCTTAATTTTGCGTATACTTTCCTTAAACGGGATTTTGTCGACAAAGCTATCAAAGAGTTTAACGGTGTCGCGCGGTTTTTCCCGGACAATGCTTTGAGCTATTATATTCAGGGCAGGTTTGCCGAATATGGCCTTCAGCGCCGTAAAGCAATAGACCTTTTTAAGAAAGCGATAGCTTTGGATAGCGAGGTCGCCGAATACCGATACGCGTTAGCCCAAGTGTATGAGAGTTTTAACGAGTATGGTGCCGCGGAACAGGAATTACGCAAAGCAATACAGATCGATCCTCAGAGATCAGAGTATTTATTTTTGTTGGGAAGAATTTTGCTTCAGCAAAATAGAATAGAAGAAGCATTCAAGAATTTCCAGCAAGCGCTTCAATTGAAGCGCGACGAGCGTACGCCCGTGGATTCTTCTTTTGAGCAACGGAGCGGAAAACTCGCCAAAGCGGTTACGGGGGAAGAGCCCCGCGATGGCGGGTTAAATGTTGACGACGAGGAAATCCTGGGATATCTTCTCAAGTGCCAGAGGTTGATCTCGGGGAATATGAGATTAAAAGCCGCTGAAGAAGAGTTGCATAAGCGTTTTCCGTAAGTAAACCAGCACCAACCTACGAGGTTGGTGGAGAGGTTAAGATCCATACATGCAGTTTATTGCTGATTTTAGGTTTCTTGATTTAAAAAAGAATATCCAGGATGCCGGATTTCCATCCTATACCGCTGGGCAATTAATGAATTGGGTCTATCAAAAGCGTGTCAGAGACGTCGTAAAGATGACCAATCTGTCTAAACCGGTTAAAGCGTACGTGAAAGATACCTTTGACCTTTCAATCCCGCTGGAACTAGTTCAAAAGCTTGAATCGATTGATGGAACGGTGAAGTTCTTGTTTAAACTGCATGATAAGGCACATATTGAAAGTGTTTTACTCCATGATAAAGATCGGGTGACGGTCTGTATTTCCACGCAAGCCGGTTGCGCCCGGGGATGTGTGTTCTGCGCAAGCACGAAAAAAGGCTTGATTAGGAATCTGACTGCTGCCGAGATCATCGGACAGTATCTGTTTATCGACGATTTTGTCAGAGCTGGGGGCAAAGAACAAGTGGTGACTAACCTTGTTTTTATGGGTATGGGTGAGCCTTTGGAGAATCTACAAGAGGTCTCAAAAGCGATTGAACTTTTAACCGCATCGTATGCCGTAGGTTTAAGCAAACGCCGGATCTGTGTCTCGACCTGCGGAGTAGTCCCTCAGATATACGCTTTTGCCGATATGCACCCTGGCGCTAAGCTTTCCGTATCGTTGAACGCGATAACCGACGAAAAGCGTGATACGATAATGCCCATCAATAAGAAATACCCCTTAAAAGAACTTCTACCCGCCTGTAAATATTACGCGAATAAGTCAAAATTCCCCGTGACGTTTGAATATATTCTTTTCAGCGGCTTTAATATGGCTAAGGAAGACGTGAATCTGCTTGCAAAGAAGCTGCATGGTATTGACGCAAAAATCAACTTTATCCCGTATAATCCGTTAGAGAAAGATTTGTGCCTTCTCAAAGAGCCTTCGACAGAGGAAATCGCTGAATTCCTTGGGAGTATGAAGCAAAAACACCTTTTCTATTCTCTCCGTCAGTCCAAAGGCCGGGATATCCGCGCGGCCTGCGGGAATTTAGCTTTTCGTTTATCTGAAGCTACCGCTTAAGATCGAATTTTAAGGTGTAAAACGTAAACACCGACATCGATCATAGAAATACCTAAAGTTGTACAAGAACAGGAGGAAGCTATTTATGAGTAGATTCGGTTGCGTCAAAGATAAGCTGGACACACGGGATTACTTAATGCGGGCATATCTTCCGGTCCGGAAACTTCCTGTAAGAATCGATTATACCGCGAAAATGTCACCGGTCCGTGATCAGCAAACCGAGGGCACGTGTGTTGGCTTTGCGACAACCGTCGGCATGAAAGAATACCAGGAACATCTGGATTACCGGAAAATAGTCGAACTTTCTCCGCGTTTTCTCTATAACCAATGCAAAAGAATCGACGGGATGCCCAAAGAAGAAGGCACGGAAATTCGTTTTGCCATGAAAGTGCTCAAATCTTTGGGGGTCTGTCAGGAGAAATTCTGGCCGTACCAGCCGCATCAAAAGAATAAGGCCGGCAAAGGCGCGGACAAAGACGCCAAACGGTTCAAAGTTAAGGCCTATGCCCGTATCTTAAACCTGAACGAACTTCGCTTGACTTTAGCCACCAAAGGACCGGCAGTTATCGGTATCATGGTTTTTAAAGGGTTGATGAATACCGGAAAGACCGGGATTGTTCCTATGCCTGAGCGGTTTGACCGGATTTTGGGTGGGCACGCGATCTGCCCGGTGGGCTATGACGACAAAAAGAAGCTTATCAAATTTAAGAATTCCTGGTCAACGAACTGGGGCCAAAAAGGATATGGTTTCTTGCCGTACGAATATATCGAACAGTATATGATGGATGCCTGGAGCAGTGTGGATATCGAAGACCCGAATCCTCTGACACTGGCAAGTGTGCTATCTTATCGTGATAGATCTAGTATTGAGAGTTAATCTGTAGGTCTTCCTGTAAGAACAGAGTGTCAAACTTGAGCTTAAACAAGAAATTATAGATGCTCTTTATGGCTGCGAATATCGGAGATATCCATCTTTTTGAGCCAACCGCGTGCATCAGATCGTGGGTTTTGAGGTATGAGTCTAAGGATTCCGTCTTTTATAAATCGTGCAAGCAGAAAACCCAGGGCCTGCCAGCAACGCTGGCGAGCCCTGGGTTGAATGCGTACGATTATCCCGCGAGGTTGGCAAAATTGTCGAAGAGAATTTTGCCATATATAGCCGAGCAGGGATTATACAGAAACCCCGGGCTTTAGCCCGGGGAG
>Ga0172370_10002765_pt1 | contig 24922 bp, 23 predicted proteins | sample LakKiv5m_FD_114538 | JGI IMG/M metagenome (GOLD analysis project Ga0172370, IMG submission 114538) | Freshwater microbial communities from Kabuno Bay, South-Kivu, Congo - kab_022012_11.5m | ecosystem: Environmental > Aquatic > Freshwater > Lake | place: Democratic Republic of the Congo...
GGCATCATCAAGGCGTCGGATGTCGAGAATGCCTGCAATACCACGGTGAATTTGCTGGTCCTGCCCCTCGAATCCATGATCAGCGGCTTGGCCCTCGACTCGAAGCTTTCCCTCACGGGTGGCTGCAACATGGTCGATGAAAACGACGACTTGAAAGTCGACAAGCTCATCGATGGCTACTGGGTCGGCAACATCGTCGCGGACACGCCCGGCAAGCCGTTCTCGGGTGATTTCACCGCGACCAAGCAGCCCGGGTTCTAGGCGTCGCGCTTTGCTGCTAGACTGTCCAGCCTTGCGGCAAACACTGCCCTGAACCGATGTCGATGCTTCGTATTGCACAACTCCTGGCTCTCGCCACGCTGCTCGCTGCGTGTGGTGGACCGCAGCTCGATCGCCTCGCGAGCGAGCCTGACGGCGCTGAGAAATGGACGCAGCCGGTCACGCGCCGCACGCACCCGGCGGTCGATGGCGTGCAGCAGTTCATCGCGGCAATGCAGACGTCAGACTCGGAAAAGGCTTGGATGCAGCTGAGTTCCGACACGCGCAAGGCGCTGCAGCAAAAGGCCGCGCCCTTGGGCTTGCGCGGCCCGGACTTGCTGCGCATGCGCAAGATGCCTGTCGGCGAGACGCTGGCAAGCGCCGTTCCCATGGATTTTCTGGCGCTTTTTGCAGTGCGCGGCATCAAGACGTTGCGGGTGCTGCCCGGGCCGGACACGACGCCTCCTGAACAACCCGTGGAATTGACGGGTCTCGATGGCGTTCGCGTGGTGACATTGCGTTTCGAGGGCTATGCATGGCGCCTGCACCAGCCGGATCTGGCGATGCCGGAGCTGCATCCATGACCCTGTCCCTGGTGCGCAAGGCGCGAGAAGCTGAATCGCAAGGCCTGTTCGCGCGCCGCGTCTACATCGAGACGATGGGCTGCCAGATGAACGTCTATGATTCTGAGCGCATGGCCGAGGCGCTTGGGCGGCACGCGTACACCGTGACGGCGGACATGGAACTGGCCGATCTGGTGGTGATCAATACCTGCAGCATCCGCGATCGCGTCGAGCACAAAGTGCTGTCGATGCTGGGCGCGCTGCGCAAACTCAAGGAACACAATCCCGATCTCGTGATTTGCGTGGCCGGCTGCGTGGCGCAGCAGGTCGGCCGGGGTCTGCTCGCCCGCGTGCCGCACCTCGATCTGGTGATCGGCCCGGATCAGATCGCGGCCCTGCCGGAACTGGTGGCTGCGGCGCGCGACAAGCAGCAGCGTGCGGCGGCGACCGAGTTCGTTCACCGCAAAGATTATGCATTTCCGGATGTCATGGCGCCAGAGGACGGTCGCGTGTCGTCGTTCGTGACCGTGATGAAGGGATGCAACAAGATCTGCTCGTTCTGCATCGTTCCTTTCACCCGCGGGCGCGAAGTCTCCAAACCGTCGCAGCAAGTGCTCGATGAGATTCAACTTTTGGTGCAGCACGGTGTCCGCGAAGTAACCCTGCTGGGCCAGAACGTCAACAGCTACGGCAAGGATCGCAAGGACGAGGTCGATTTCGCGACGCTGCTGCGTCAAGTAGGCGACATCGATGGACTTTTGCGCGTGCGCTTTACGACCTCGCACCCGGTCGACTGCACGAACGCGCTGCTTGAGGCGTTTACGCAAGTGCCCAAGCTAATGCCGTTTTTTCACCTGCCCGTGCAATCAGGTTCCGAAGCTGTGCTGCGCGCGATGCGGCGCGCCCACGGCGTCGACGATTACCTTCAACGAATTGAGCGATTGCGCGCAATCGCGCCGCACGTTGCGCTATCAACCGACATCATCGTCGGTTTTCCCGGCGAGACCGACGCAGATTTCCAGCTCACCCTCGATCTGCTGGAGAAGGTGCACTTCACATCGCTGTATACCTTCATGTATTCGGCGCGGCCAGGCACCACTGCTGCAGCGTTGCCCGACGATGTGCCGCTGAGCGTCAAGAAGGCGCGTCTGGCCCAAGTGCTCGCGGCGCAAGATCGCATGTCACAGGCGTGGCTGGCGGGTTTTCGCGATCGGGAAGTCGAGGTGCTGTTCGAGGGCTTGTCGCGCGCTGCGGCGCTCGGACCCAACTCCCTGCTGGGACAGCTGGATGGGCCGCCGCAGGTGACGGGGCGCACGCCTCAGAATGTGCCTGTCAACGTGCCGGCGCCCGATGCGCAAGCGCTGGCGGCGTGGCCGGGTCGCCTCGCACGGGTGCGCGTCGATCGCGTGCATCCACATTCGCTTTCCGGGACGCTGGTAGGCCTACATCCGTGACATCTGGCGCAAAAACGTCGCGCTGGCGCTTCCTGCCCGCTGTCATCTGGGCGGCGGCAATCTGGGCAGAGTCATCGACGACCTGGCCTGCGATGCCGCACGAGGCGACGTGGCTGCCGCAGTGGCTGCCCGCTGACAAGGTCGCGCACGGGCTGCTGTTTGGCGTGCAGGCCCTGCTCATCGCGGCGCCGATCCGGCAGCGCAACCTGCGCGTCGTGACCTTGGCGTGGGTGCTGGCTGTGGTGTGGGGCGCCGCGGACGAAGTGCACCAGTTGTGGGTGCCGGGACGCACCTCCGATCCGTGGGACTGGTTCGCGGATGGACTGGGGGCGGCGATCGCGCTGGCGATGCTTCAATTCCTGGCAAGATGGCAACGAAAACCAGGCAGCGCCTCAAGGCCCCTATGAGCCTGCGTCGGTCCATCGATTGGCGCGTGCGCGACGAACCGCGTCGACGTCGGCGATGCGTGTGGCGTTGGCGACTCGGGAATACTCTGTGACATCGCGATGGTAGCGCTCCACCAGGGTGGGCAGGTGCGCATGCGAGATGAAGCGGGCTGGCGGTGTGTAGCCGGACGGCGTGCGCGAGTCCGCGGGCAGACCGAAAGCCGCAGCCAGCGCCTCGACCTCGCGGTCGATGGCGGCGATGCGCGTCCAAACCTCTGAGACACTGCGCAAATCCTTGCGGCAAGCATCGCCCAACGGCAACTCGAGACCGGCAGGCAGAAAGGACGCGACGCTGCGTTCGAGCGCCGCTTCGTAGTCCGTGGCGGGCACGGCGGTCAGGGCCAGCCACGGCTCTGTGGCGGCCAGTTCGCCAGCCACGAGCGAGGCAAAGGCGGCTCCCAGCGCCTGGGCCCGCGCCCGCAGCGACCGCACCTGATCTTGACTCAGACCGTCGGCCGCCGCGCTGTCCAGGAAGCGCCGCCGCATTTCACGTTCGGGATACGACGCCAGATCCTCGCCAAGAAGCCCGACGATCACGGCGGCGGTGGCCATCAAGTGCTCCCGCGCTGCATCCAAAGCTGACGACATGGGGACCTCCAGCCTGCAAAGGTGACGCAGAACCCGGCTGCTGACAAGTGGATCGAGGGGTCGCGCCGCCGCACGCGGCTTCGCGCTGTGCACGCACCCCCACCCGAACCGATGCGGCGTGCTCAGCCCGGCTTGTCCACGACGAAGTCGCCGAGCACCAACGTATCCATCTGCGTCTTCTGAAAACACGCCAAGGCGTCTTCAGGCGTACACACAATAGGCTCGTTGTTGTCATTGAACGACGTGTTGAGAATCATCGGCACGCCGGTCTTGGCGAAGAATGCCTGGATGAGGCGGTAGTAACGGCCATTGTCCGCCTCGGTCACCGTCTGCAGGCGGCAGGAGCCATCGACGTGCACCGCAGCCGGGATGCGTTCTCGCTGCCCCGCGCGGACGGCAAGGGCAAACAGCATGAATGGACTGTCCATATCCGGCGTGAACCACTGACCGGACTCTTCACGCAAGACACTGGCGCCGTAGGGGCGAAAAGCCTCGCGGTGTTTGACCTTGGCGTTGAGGGTGTCCTTCATCCGCGGATCCCGCGCGTCCGCGAGGATCGAACGATGCCCCAGGGCGCGCGGCCCGAATTCCATGCGCCCATCGAACCAGCCCACCACCTTGCCGTCGGCGATGCGCTGGGCAACGTGCTCGAGCAGCGCCGGTTCCTCGAACTCGCGCGCCGCGACGCCGCGGGTGGCCAACACACGTCGAATGCGGCTCGCCGGGTACGAAGGACCCAGGTAGACGTCGCTCAGGACATGGCGCCGTTCGCCGCCTAGGAGGCCGCACCAGGCAAAGAGCGCCGCGCCCATGGCCGTACCCGCATCGCCGGCAGCCGGTTGCACGAACAGGCGCGAAAATGGTGTTTCTGCAATAATTCTGCTGTTTGCCACGCAATTCAGGGCGACACCGCCTGCCAGACACAGGTCCGAGCGGCCCGTCTGCGCGGCGATGTGGCGCGCGATCGTCAGCAGCATTTCCTCGAGCAAGGCCTGCAGACTGGCTGCCATGTCCTTGTGATGCTGCGTCAATTCTCCGCCCGGCACCCGGGCTGGCCCAAACAGGCGCACGAAGCGTTCCGTGTACATGCGGCGGCCATGGCCAAAGCAGAAGTAGTCGGGATCGGGGCGAAAGCTGCCGTCTGCGCGCAAGTCCATGAGCGTACGCAGCTTGTCCAGGAAGACCGGGTGGCCGAGATCCGACAGGGCCATGACCTTGCCTTCGCCGCGGTTGGCCTCGAAGCCCAGGTAGGTCGTCAGTGCCGTGTAGACAAGTCCAAGCGAGTTCGGGTAGTTCAGCTCACCGCGCAACGTGATCTGGTTGCCGTCGCCGACTCCCCAGGTCGTGGTCGCCCACTCCCCAACGCCATCGACGGTCAGTAGCGCCGCGCGATCAAAAGGTGAAGCAAGAAAAGCACTTGCTGCATGGGTCAGGTGGTGCGGCAGAAACAGGGTCGAGCCGGTATACCCCAGATCGACCCTGAGTTTCAGCGGCAGCACAAGCCGTTCCGAGAGCCAGGACGGCATCGTGCGCACGAATTGCGGCAGCGAGAAAGGAAAGGAGCGCGCGTGATCGGTCAGGACGCGTTCCAGCTTCCAAAATGGCTTTTCGTAGAAGACGACGTGATCGATGTCGAGCATCGTGATGTCGCCGACTTTCAGGCAAGCGTCGATGGCGTGAACGGGAAATGCGGCGCTCGATTTGACGCGGTCAAAACGCTCCTCCTGCGCCGCGGCCACGACGACGCCATCGCGCACGAGGCAGGCCGCCGAATCGTGGTAGAAGCCCGAGATCCCGAGGATGTTCATGCGCCTACAATCCAGCGTACAGGAAGGTGACCACCGTGCCGGGCCCGACATAGAAGGCGATCAATGCCAGCAACACGAGCATGACGAGAACGGGCGCAAGAACATACGCCTTGCGCCGACGCACGAAGTGGAACGCTTCCCTCAAGAGATACCAGAGCTTCATGCGGAGCGACCTTTGGTCAGCTTTGCCGTTTCGCGTCTTCCAAGGTGGGGGCGCAACCTTGGGCCTCCAACCAGTAGCCGTGGGCGTGGCTGCGGTACCCGGCGAAACGTCGCCGCGCGAACACGGCCATCGCCACGGCCGTGAGGCCGATGCCAAAGACATAGATCAGCACGAGTCCCACGGCCAACAACACGCGCGTGACGGTGGCCGCGATGCGCGCGGTGATGCGCTTGAATCGTTCGAGCATGCGTATGCAGTGCCTCCGCCGCACATCATAGCCGAGCGCGCATCCGTCACAATGGCCACGCGCATGACCGAGCGGTTCCTTGACCCGCCCGGCGCCGACGGCTAGCGTGGTCGGACGCGGATCGGGTGACATGGCGACCATCTACCTCGACAATGCTTCGACGACCCAGCCCGATGCGCGCGTGCTCGACGCGATGGCGCCGTACAGCGCAGAACAGTTCGGCAATGCTGCCGCGACGCATGCCCACGGCCGCACGGCAGCGCAAGCAGTGGAGCAAGCGCGCGCGGGGATCGCGCGGGCACTGTCCGCCTTGCCAGAGGAGATCGTCTTTTGCTCGGGAGGCACGGAGGCCAACAACTTCGCGATCCTGGGAACGGCATGGGCAGCGCCGCCGGGCAAACGTCACCTCGTCGTCTCGCCGATCGAACACGCCAGCATCCTGGCGCCTTGCGCGTGGCTGGAGCAGCAAGGTTGGCACGTGACGCGACTGCCGGTGGACAGCGAAGGCTTTGTCGATCCCGATGATGTGCGACGTGCGCTGCGGCCGGAGACAGTGCTCGTCTCGGTGGGGCAAGCGAACAATGAGATCGGGACGTTGCAGCCAATCGATGCCATCGCCGCAGTCTGTGCGGAACGCTGTGTGCCCCTGCACACGGACGCCTGTCAATCCTTCACGCGCGTCGCGCCGGTCGGTGCGGATCTGGTCGCGGTCAACGGGCACAAGATCCATGGTCCCAAGGGGATCGGCGCGCTGCGCATCCGTTCGGGCTTGCGCCTCGAACCGCTGCTGCGCGGCGGCGGCCAGGAGTCGGGGCTGCGCGCCGGTACGCTGAACACGCCCGGAATCGTCGGCCTCGGCTGCGCGGCCGGGCTGGCGACTGCAGATGAAGCGTTGAAAATTGGCAAGTTGCGCGACGATCTTGCCGAAAGCATCCTCGCAGGCATCGATGGCGCACGGCTGAACGGTCCGCGGGTCAACCGCTTGTGCACCAACCTCAACGTTTGCCTCTCAGGCTGCTCGGGGCGCCGGTTGGTGGCCGCGCTCAGCCGCCTCGGCGTCTCCGTTTCGCGCGGATCTGCTTGCGCGTCTGGCGCCACCCAGCCAAGCCACGTTCTGACGGCCATCGGCTTGACCGCCGAGGACGCCGACAGTTCGCTGCGCCTGACGTTGTCCAAGTGGACGACAGCTGACGACATCGTGACGGCCACCAGCATCCTGCGCGATGCTGTGCGCGCCCTGCGGAGCCTACCGTGACCGATGACCGCAAACCCGACGAGCACTTGGATCTCCGCGGCGTGCGCTGCCCGGCCAACTCGGCGCGTGCGCTGGTGCGCCTGCAAGGCATGGATGCGGGGCAGTTGCTGGAGATTCTGGTGGACGATGGCGAGCCGATCGCGCATGTTCCGGAGGTGTTGGATGACGAAGGGCACCGCATCCTGAGCCAGGTGCGCACCCAAGGCGCGTGGCGTCTGGTGGTTGCAGTCGGAGGCTGATGTGACATTGAGTATCGAGCGCCGGATGTGCACCCGCTGCGTGCTGCCGGAGAGTCCACCCGACATCACCCTGAATACACAAGGCTTATGCAGCGTCTGCACCGCTACCGACGCCTTCAAGGCCGAGATTCCCCAAGGAGAGTTCCTCGAGACCGACTTCGTTCGCATGTTGGCGAAATACAGAGGCAAGTCCAAGCACGACTGCATGGTCATGTGCAGCGGCGGCAAGGACTCGACGGCGGCGCTCTACTACATGAAGCGGCGCTACCACATGAATCCATTGGCATTCATGTTCGATCACGGCTTCGAGACACCGGAAGCCATCGAGAACGTCCACAATGCCGTCGAGGCGCTCGGCGTCGACTTCATCTTCTACCGCACCAACGAAATGAAGGCCTTGTTTCGCAAGATGGTGGAGTCGCGCACCCAGGCGGTCATCTGTCATCCCTGCTCGATGTGGTACATGCAGTTGACGTTTGACTTGGCAGCCAAGTTCGAAGTGCCTTTGATCATTGCCGGATGGACCAAGGGTCAATCGACACGGCCAGGCGTGATGACCAAGTGTGCCTGCAACGTCGATGCGCCCGAGTACCAGTCGATGGGCAAGGCGACCAAGGCCTTCTTGGCAACACTCAAGGATGATCCGCAGTTCAAGGACTTTCCGACGTCGATGGAGGAAGTCATCGCGCGCGCCAAGAAAAAGCACAAGGCCGTCGTGATGTCGCCGCACTGGTTCCTCGACACGCATCCAGACGAGTATGTGGCGCTCATCCAGCGGGAACTTGGATGGAAATATCCGGTCCAGAGCTATCCGGGCAAGTCCACGAACTGCTCGCTGAACTTCGTCTCGGCCCGCAACTCTCTGCGCAATTACGGCTATACGCATTACCATGTCGAGATGTCCAAGCTTATCCGCCAAGGTCTGATGACGCGCGCGGAGGCCATCGACCTGCTGCGCCTCGACGTCGAGCAGGACATCCTGGACGAGATCGGAGCCAGGCTTGGCTGCTCTGTCGAGTGAAGCGGCGGCAAGTCGATTTCGTCAACGCTTTCTGAGCGTTCTGGCGGTCTTGGCTGTCGGCGTGGGTCCGTTTGCCGGTTGGGAAGGCGTGCTGCGCGCCATCGAGTACCGCGCGCCGAGCGACCCTTACCACGTAGGATTCACTCCACAAATTGGGATCTTCGAGCGCAGCGGCGATGCCTTCGTTGTGGCATCGGCCTACCGCTCCACCTGGCACACCGCGGCGTTTGCGGCCGCCCGCAAGTCTGGAAATCTGCGCATCTTTGCCGTCGGCGACTCGGTCACATGGGGCCATCGCGGCAACGAGTTTGCTACGCCGCTCGTCGCTTATCCCGAGCAGTTGCAGGATCTGCTGCGCCGGCAAAGGCCGGATCGCAGCGACGAGGTCCTCAATTGCGGCGCTCGCACCTTCGGCAGCGAGCGAGTCACGCGTGTCGCCCAAGAAGTGTTGCAGTTCTCGCCGGATGCCTTGCTGGTCAACGTTGGCACGAGCGAACACCTGGAGGGCGATCTCCACGCCAGCCTCGGTCGCCGCGCCCGGCGCATGCCTTCATGGTTCGGAGACTTGCGCATTGTCCAGATGCTGCAGAGCTGGCTGCGGCCACACCCGACGGGCCTGACACTCCTGCAGTCGCGCGAACGCGACCCGGCGCTGCGGGCGTCGTTCGTGGCACCCGAATCGATCCTGACAAGCGACGCGCAACGCGACCGCATGGTGCAGGCGGCCAAAGAGCGCTTGCAGGCGCTGGCGCGCGACTGCGGCGTAAAGGGCGTGCCCATCGCGTTGGCCACCGTGCCGTCCAACCTGCGGTTTGCGCCCTTTGCCACGCACTTCGCCGATTCCCGTGCCCAGGTTCGCGGCGAGGCGCTGATTGCGCGAACGGGTGCGCTTCTCGACGCCGGCAAGGCGGCCGAGGCGCTCGCGTTGTTGACGCCAGCGGTCGCTCAGCATCCGGAAGCTGCCGGGCTGCATTACCGCCGTGCGCAGGCGTTGGACCGGCTTGGTGATCGAGCGGCGGCGCGCCTCAGCTACCTGCTGGCGCGCGACACCGATGCCTGCCCGGCGCGCGCACTCGGGGCATTCAACGACATGGTGCGCCAACTCGCCCGTGACGTGCCGGGCGTGGTCCTGGTCGACATGGAGCGCTTGTTCGAGGCGGAAGTGCCTGATGGCATCCCGGACGACCGCCTGTTCCTCGACAACTGTCACCCGCGGCCCGCCGTCCACGCGCGGATGGCACAAGCGCTATGGCAGGCGCTGATCCGGGCAGGCGTCGTCCGCTAAGGCCAACGCCCGATGATTCAAGCTATTCTTGCTCAAGCGTGATGTTGCGCCAGGAGTCTGTCGGTGACGCTTATCGCAGGCGCGCCCTCAACCGCTCGGTCAGTACGACCAGGGCCGGAATCTGCACCCCTTCGGCCTGGATCTGGTTGGCCAGTTCCCAAAGCGATCCGAGCTTCAATTCGTCGACCAGGACACCACGCACGGCCTCGCCGCCCGGCTGGCTGCCGGCCAGCGTCCGGGCCACGCGCACCGCCAGACGGAACAAGGTATAGCCCAGGCCCTGCCCCAAGCTGGCCAGGGCTGCCGACTCCCAACGCGTCTGCGGCGTTGCGCCGGCAATCTGGATCAGCAGCTCCGCCAGACCGGTGACCTCGGCCGTGCCGAAGTAGACCGCAACCGCGTCGTCCGCGCTGATCCCTGCTTCCTGGCCCAACTGCCAGATCGCATACAGGTTTGACCGTGCACCGATGGCGGCAACCTCTTGCGCGAGCGTCGCCGGTACGCCCGCCGCCGTCCATGTCGCCGCCTTGGCCTGGGCCTCGCTCTTGCGCTTGGCCGGTTGCGCGTCGCCCACCTTGGCCGTCAGGGGTTGCGCCCACGCACGCACCTTGTCGATGTTCGCCAGGAACTCGAACAGGCCGTCGCCGGGGAAAGTCGACAGCAGCCAGTGCGTCGCTGCTGCGGCGGCAGCCTCCAACGTCGCGATCGCCTCGTACTGCACCGCGGTCGGTACCTTGCCGTCCAGGGCGATCACCGCATCGCGCAGCGCAGGCAGGCCCAACAATTGGATCGACGCCGTGTGCGCCTTGCACAGATCCACCACGGAGCGGTCGAACTCGATGGCCAACTTGGGCAACAGCAGCGCGCTGCCGAAGTCGACCAGTTCGTTGGCCCACAGCGTGCACACAATCTCGTGCCGCAACATGTGTTTGTCGATCGCGGCGCTGAAACGCTCGCGCACCTGCACCGGGAAATAGTAGTCCAGGTACTGCCCGTCCACGGCGAGGCTGGACTGCGCGTCAGCGACCAGTTCGTTGTAGACCCACATCTTGGCAAACGCCGTCGTTCTGGCGAGTTCCGGCCGGGTCAGGCCAAGGCCGGCCTTGCGCCGCTCGCCCACTGTCTCCTTGGACGGCAACATCTGGATGTTCTGGTCGATCTTCAATGTCTGCGCGATGAAGCGGATCGCATCGCCCCAGGCGCGCATGCGACCAGCCGACTGGCCCTGCGCAACCGACAAACCAAGCGATTGATTGTAGTTGTTGTGCAACACAAGTTTGCAGACGTACTGGTCGATCGACAGCAGCACCTCATCGCGCAGCGCTTGATCAACCGCGCCCGACTGCATCAGCGGCGCGAACAGGATCTTGAGGTTGACCTCATGATCCGACATGTCCACGCCCGCCGAGTTGTCGACGGCATCGGTGTAGATATGCCCACCGCGCAAAGCGAATTCGACACGCGCGGCCTGTGTGAAGCCCAGGTTGCCGCCTTCGCCGACCACCTTGCAGCGCAGTTCGGTTGCGTCGATGCGCAATGCGTCGTTGGTGCGGTCGCCGACGTCCGTGTGCGTCTCGTGGCTCGCCTTGACGAAGGTGCCGATGCCGCCGTTCCAGAAGAGGTCGCACTCCATTTTCAGAATGGTCTTCATCACTTCATCGCCCGACATGTCAGTGCGATCGGTGCCGAGCATGGCGCGGACTTCCGGGGTCAAGGCGATCGACTTGGCCGTGCGCGGGAAGATGCCGCCGCCCTTGGAGATCAGCGCTTCGTTGTAGCTCGCCCAACTCGAACGCGGCAGGTCGAACATGCGCCTGCGCTCCGCAAACGATTTGGCCGCATCCGGATTCGGATCGAGGAAGATGTGGCGGTGATCGAAAGCCGCGCGAAGCTGAATGGTTTCCGAGAGCAACATGCCATTGCCGAACACGTCGCCCGACATGTCGCCGATGCCGAAGACCGTGAGCGGGTCCTTCTGCGTATCGATGCCCAATTCGCGGAAGTGGCGTTGCACGCAGACCCAGCCGCCCTTGGCCGTGATACCGTAGGCCTTGTGATCATAGCCTTTTGAGCCGCCGGACGCGAAGGCGTCGCCCAGCCAGAAGCCGCGCGCCAATGCGATGCCGTTGGCGGTGTCGCTGAGGTGGGCCGTGCCCTTGTCGGCGGCGACGACCAGGTAGGGGTCGCCTTCGTCGTAGACGACGACGTCTTCAGGGTGAATCACCTTGCCATGCACGAGGTTGTCTGTCACGTCGAGCAGGCCGTTGATGAAGATTTTGTAGTGATCGTCGGCCTGACGGCGCCGCGCCTGGTCATCGCGCTCCGGCTTCTTCAGGACAAATCCGCCCTTGGAGCCGACTGGAACGATCAACGTATTCTTGACCATCTGCGTCTGCATCAAACTCAAGATTTCCGTACGGAAATCGTCGATGCGATCCGACCAGCGCAAGCCACCGCGGGCAATCCTGCCGCCGCGCAAATGGATGCCCTCGACACGTGGGTCGTAGACCCAGATCTCGAACAGCGGCCGAGGCTCCGGCATCAACTCCACGTCAGCGCAGCGGAACTTGAAGGACAACGCGCGCGCCTCGTCCGGCCTCTGGAAGAAGTTGGTGCGCAGCGTCGCCTGAATGAAGTTCGCGAACATCCGCAGGACCTTGTCCTGGGTAGCGTCCTGAACACCGCGCAGTTGTTCTGCGAAGCGCGCCTCGACCTCGTGCACGCGCTGCGTGCGATGCCGACTGGTCTTGCTCAGCACTTCTCCTGTGTTGCCATCCAATCGCGGCGCAAAGCGGGCGTCGAACAAGTCGATGAGCGTGCGCGCCAACTCCGGCTGGGCGAGCAACACCTGCTGCACGAGCCCGACCGGGAACGACGTACCGAGCTGGCGTGCATAGCCAACGAACGCTCGAATGACCTGAAGTTGCCGCCAGTCCAGCCGCGCCGGAAGCAGAAGGCTGTTCATCGCGGTGGCATTCATGCGGCCATCGAACACGGCGTGCAGCGCCTCGAGGAAGGCCTCGCCGTGCTCGAGCAGGTGGGGGCCCTGACTGGCGCTGGCGTCGATGCGGTAGGTCTCGAAGAAACTGACGTTGCCGTTCGTGTCGCAGATGCGGGTCGTGGTCTCGCCCAGAACACGCAGGCCGAAGTTGTCGAGAATCGGCAGGATATCGGTCAGCGCCGTATCGGCGGGGCCGTAGCTGCACAAGCGCACCGTGCCCTCGGCGACATCGCGCGTGTCCTGGCGCAACCGCAGCTGGACGCGGCTGCTGTCGCGCGAGGCCTCAAGACTCGTCAGATCCTCAAGGAGATGGCGCGCTTCAACGTGGTGGTGGTAGTCAGACGGAAATGCGTCGCCGTAGAGCAGGCTGAGACGATCGATCTCGGCGTCGCTGACGTCGCAAGCCTTGAGCATCTCGCGCATCGTGTCGAGCCACGGGCTGACCAGCGCGACGACGGCGGACTCCAGGCCATCTGCATCCGGCGCCTTCAACTGCGCGTCAGCAAATAGCAAAAAGTCCAGAATGACGGTCTCGGTCTTGCCGACCAGCAAGCGGAACTGCACGTCATCGGCGCCGAAGACCAGTTGCAGGTGGTCCTCGATGCGCATGCGCAGATCCTCGCCGTAGCGCTGCTGCGACATCATGACAAACACCTGTGCGCCAGAACCGATCGGATTGATGCGGTAACTGACGCGCGGCGCGCCGCCGAAGTCGACGTCGATCGCGTCGTTGATCAAGGCACAGATGCGGTCGTCCGACGCGCTGAACAGGTAGGTTAGTGGCATGCGGTCAAAAAAGCTGAGAAACACCTTCATGCGGTGCGAGGCTGGCACGAGATCCTCGGCGGCGACCATGCGCGCGAGGCGGCGGCGCAGGATGGGCACGCTGCTGGCTTGACCGGTGACCGCCTTGTACGTGAACAGACCTTGGAACACGATGCCGCCTGCGGCCTTGCCGTCCGTATCGACCATGCGGATGCGAATCTCAACAAGCGGCGCGGCGCGGTGGATCGGCGACGGGATGCGCGACTGATAGATGGAAACAAGCGGTGCCGACTCGGCAAACGCCTGGCGCGGGTCGCCTTCGACGCCGACCTGGGTCAGCGTATCGTAGCGACCCAAGCCGAGGCGACCTGTGGGACGACCCTGGTCGTCAAAGCCGTAAGCGCCGACGAACACGAAGTGATCCTCTGCCAGCCAATCGCAGAAATCGACCGCCTCGGCGAATTCGGCGTTCTGGCCAGCGGCCTCGACCCAGTAGGTCAGCGCACTGTGCACGTCGCGCACGAGTTTACGCATCTGCTTGAAATCGCCAGCGATACGCGCAGCTCGTTCCAGGTGTTCGCGCACAGTCTCGCGAATTTGCGCTGCGCGATCACCGACGCTGGCCACGGAAAGCAGATGGCAACTGAAGGATTCGGCGCCAGATCGCGGATTGTCCGGCTGAATGTTGCGCAGCAGACCATCGGCATCGCGCTCGATCGGCAGAATCATGTTGAGCGTACCGAGCACATGGACGTCCATGCGCTTGAGGGCCAGCTTGATCGTGTCGATGATGAACGGCTGGTCCGCCATGCACGTCTCCAGGACGAACATTGGAAGATCATAGCCATGCGTGGCCTTGCGCGGCTGCGAGCACCCCACCAGCAGGCCATCCGGCTTGCGGACATGCACCGTCTTGAGCGTATTGAGAATGTGGCCCGGGAAAGCCTCTGCCGGGTGACGGTTGATGAATTCGCCGTCAGCGCGCTTGAGCACAGCGTCGGCGATGAAGTGCGCCTGCGCGAGTTCGGCTTGCGACCCGTAGATCGTGGCTTCGCGCACGAGACGCGTCAGCCGCTGGCGGCGATCGTCGCGATCGATGGCGCGGCTGGTGGGCAATTCGTAGACGCCCGACGAACGGACGGAACGGACGGGGGTCGTGTTCGAGGAGGACATGGAGGAACCTCTGGGTGTAGGAGGCCGGTCTCAGGGACGTCAGAAACGGTGCACCCTGCCAGCTTCGCGCGCCGGTATATCGCTTGGCTGACGCACCGTCTAGACGCGCTGCGTCATGGCGGCCACTGGCGTCTTCTTTATAGTTTCACTTAGTTTTTCTGACGCGACGTTTCCGTTGACTGCGCGGGCCCGACCATTCACGATGGGGACAGGCAAACGCGCCGAAACATGACGCTGTGCCCCGCCAGCGACGCGCGCGCAAAGGAACCGCAGATGCACACGCGACGAACGAACAGGCGCCGCGCCAACGGCTTCACGCTCATCGAACTCATGATCGTCGTGGTCATCATCGCGGTGATGGCGACAGCTGCTGTCGCTTCCTACAAGCGCTTTTCACGGCGGGCGCGCGTACAGGAGGCCATCGCGTTCCTCGCAGACATTCGCATCAAGCAGGAAAGCTACTACCAGACCTACCACCGCTATGTGGCGACCGAGAACGGCGACTGGTGGCCGAAAGACATGAACTGGCAAACCTTGGACGTTGTTTGGGGAATCGATTGCAGCAAGCCGGGCGATGTCAGCGCCCACCAAGGCTGGTGCGCGCTCGGCGCAGGCTACCGCGCGGACGAACAGGCTAACTTTTCGTTCATGGTCGACGCGCGCAACCCCGCCGTGCCGGTGGTGCCGCCCGTGCAGTACGTCAAGAATCCGAATCAGGACTGGTGGTACGCCCGAGCGCGCGCAGACTTCACCAACGACGGTGTGTACTCGAACATCTACTTGTCGTCGGAATTGCGCGAACCGTTTCTGGAAAACGAACTCGAGTGAACCCGGGGCGGCGGGTCCATGGTTGGGGGTCAAGCGCCAAGAACACTGCGAACTGCGGTGACCAGCGGTGCGCGATCGCTGCATTCGCGCGCCAACAACCGCGCGAAATCCCGAAATAGTCCAGGTTCTCTCAGCTTTTCAGCGTCGATCTCGAGTTGCCCGAGTTCATCGCGAAAAGGGCGCGCAGTCAGCCCGGGCGACGTCGCCATGGCACGAAGGCGCACACAGCGCCCCCGAAACGCGGCGTGGGCGTCGAGATCGCGCAGCAGGACGAGCCCGCCCGATGTCGAACGGTCGCGCAGCGGCGCTGCCAGTATGGCGTGAAGCAAGGCGGCAACGGCATCCGGCTCGGCGGCAAGGCGCGCCGGCAGCCAGGCTGGGTCGTCGTCTGCGAGCAGGCGTGTGACGGCGGCCATGCGCCTGGTTGGCCAGTCCGCGGCGCCGTCCGCTTGGGCAAGCATGGCAAACCACATCTCGCCGGGCCGACGATCGAAAGCATAGGCAGCAAGACGCGCGGAGCAGGCCGGTTGACCTTGGATGCGGGCGGCTTCGGCCGCGGCTGACAAACACGCGGCCCAGGACTCGCCCCGCGCATCGTAGTGGGCGGCGAGCGTCAGCACATCGTCGCTGCGACCTTGCGCGCCGAGCGCCGTTGCGAGCACGACCAGGGCGCTGCGCATCGGCGGCCAGACGGCGGCCAGGGCCATCGCCTGATCCAAGGCCGCGGCATGTGCAATAGCGGCAATCAAGCCTGAAAACAGACGATCTCGCCCCGATGGCGCGGAAACTTCACGCCACTCGGCGTGGGGCTGCGCGGCCCAAACCAGGACCAGCGACGTGACGGCGGCCAACACCTCCGGGGCGCGCTGGACAGTCACGTCGAGCGCCGCCGCCGCGTGCGCGGCCGTCTGCAGGTGCCCCTCCAGCGCCATCCGCACCAATGCATCGAGTACGCCTTGATCTGGATGTCCTTGCCCCGCCGCCAACACGGCGACGTGCACCAGACGCACGACCGCCGTCTCCGCCGCTTCTGGCAGTGCCACGAACACGACCTTGCGCGTGTCGAGGGCATCGAGCAGACGAACGGCCAATTGCGCGCCACGCAGCGGTTCAGCGGCCGCCATCGCCTCGATGCGCTGCGTCGCCGCGGCCAGTTGCCCGACCTCGAGCGATGCGGGCCGCAGGCTGTGCCGCCACGCCAATGCCGCCATGTCGATGGCCGCGTCGAGAGGCAACCGCTCGAGATCACTGAGCACACGCGAGTGCGTCGGCTCTCGCGATTCGGCGCGGACACCGGCAAGGCGGTCCCGCACGGCGCCCATCACCAAGGCGCGTTGCTCGCTCTGCTGCTGCGTCTGGCGCATCTTGCGCTGCAGTTCGAGCACGACCGCCACGGCATGACTGCAAGGTGCCGCTTCACAAGTGCACGTCGCGACCAGGCGATCGCCCGATGCGGACAACGTCACGTGCTCGGCCAGTTCGCCATCGAGCACCTGCGCATGCAGCCTGGCCTCGGCACCGGCGAGCCGCGACACGGCACCATCCCTGTGCAACATCGAGCCCTTGGATGAGGCGCGCGCGCCAGCCCACGCGACCGGCTGGACACGCAACACGGTGGGCGCCAGAGCGGCAAAGACGGCGCGATCGTCGCGCATGGCTCAGCCCGGTCGGTGCTGCGCCCGCGCAGCAGCAGGGATCGACGCGGAAGGCGTTTCAGCAAGGATCGTCTCTAATTCCAAGACAACCTGCGCCGCCAGCGCATGCAAGTCCCCGGCGATCGTGGCGCCCGCGGCGTGATCATGCCCGCCCCCCCCGCGTCGCCGCGCCACATCACCAATGCAGACCGAGGTCTTGGATCGCAGCGACAGCTTCCACAGGCCCGGTTCGCGATCCGGCTTGAGCATCATGGCAATCTGCACGCCCTCGATGCCGACAAGTTGCGCAATGGCCTCGCCGATGGCATCCGGTGCAATATCGAGACCTTGCACAAGGGAGGCATCCGCGGCAAGCCAGGCAATCTGCCCATCGTGGGCAAAGCGCGTGTGCTGGATGATGCGGCCGAGCAGGTCCCACTCGGATCGCGGACGGGAGGCGAACAGCGCCTCCTGGATCGGGTTTGCGTCCATGCCCGTTTCCAGCAGCGTCGCGGCGATCCGCAGGGTTGCTGGCTGGTTGCGGAGGAACCGGAAGGACCCGGTGTCGAACGACATGGCGGCGTACAGCGCCCGCGCCACTTCAGCGTCGATGCGCCAGCCCAGGGCTTCGATGAGGTGATAGACCAACTCGCCAGACGAGGAAAACTCTGGGACAATCACACCTTGTACGTCGAGATCGGGTGCCGCCGGGTGATGGTCGACAACCCAGACATCGACGCCTCGCTTGCGCAGTTCTGCGGCAGGCTTGCCGACACGCGCGACCTCGTGCGCGTCAAAGCACAGGCCGAGGTCGCTGGCTCCGAGGCATCCGGCGTCGCGGTCGATGTGGCCGAGTACACCGCGCGGATCCAGCCAACGGTAGCGCCTTGGCAGCGGATCTTCATTGACGACATGGACTTCACGGCCCGCAGCCCGCGCCGCAGCGCAGAAGGCGACTTCGCAGCCGAGCCCGTCAGCATCCGGCCCGACGTGCGTCACGAGCACGAGGTGGCGCGCGGCAGCAAGACGCTCCAACAACCAAGGCTCAAACGGAAAACCAGACAGTCGTTGCACAGGCGCTCCTTGCCCCGAACCCGCGTAGCGCCGCAGAATTGGCGCATGCCGCATGTTTCCCGAGCGGTTGAATGGCGACACGATCGGATCATGGCGCCGTTGTGTCAATTGCCGAAGATGCGTCGCGCGGCAAGGGGCCTGCGCGGCGTCGCCTTTCGCGGGACATGGGTCGGTGGTATAGGATGGCCCGTCCATGTGTTGTAGGGCCTGAGGCAAGCGGGGCGCGGCGCGCAAAGGCGCCGGGAAGCAGAGGCACTGTGAACGATCTCAGACACTTGTTCGAGCAGGGCGGACCCGCCATGTGGGTCATCGCCGCGGTGGCCGTCGCTGGTTCGACGCTGTTCTTCGAGCGAATGCTCGTGATCGTCAATCTTGTCGGAACATTGCACGCATTGGATCGCCGGCTTCGCGACGCAGCACTGGCCGGCAACATGCCCGAGATGGTGTCTTGTTGCGCCAAGGCACCGGCGGGCGTGGCGCCGGTACTGATGCGCGGCATTGAGGCAGCCATGCGCAAGGCCAACCGCGACGACATCCTGTCCGAAATGCAACGCGAAGGTCGGCGCCTGTCGCTCAAGCTGCGACGCGGCCTGGGCATGCTCGCCACGCTGGGCACGATGTCGCCGTTCTTGGGCCTGTTCGGTACGGTGCTCGGCATCATGCAGGCGTTGCACAGCATCGGTACTTCGGGGGCGGGTGGCCTGGATGTCGTGGCAACGGGTGTGTCCGAGGCGTTGATCACCACCGCCGCCGGCATCCTGGTGGCGATCGTCATGGTCGTGCTGCACCAGATCCTACGCGCGCAGCTCAACCGCGTCGTCCTCGAGACGCAGGTGCTGGTCGAGGACGCGGCCGATCACTTCGCGCGCACGCCGCCGCAGCGCCCGGCTACCGAGGAGATCGTGCATGGCGCGGCCTAGCTGGGACGAGCACCCGGAGCAGGACATTCCGGAAACCGTCGAACTCAACTTGACGTCCCTCGTGGACGTTGTGCTCGTGCTGCTGGTCGTGTTCATGGTCTCGTCGGCGGTCATGGTCGACAAGGGCAAGGCCGAAGCACCGTCTGGCGTCGTCGACCTGCAACTTCCCAGTGGCAAGACACCGTCCAGCGAAGCGCCACCGCCGGAAGTGGTCGTGCAGATCAACGCCGATGGCGCGCTGTTCCAGGCCGGCGCAGCAACGGAATGGCGTTCCATGGCCAAGGATCTCGCGGAGCGCATGGCCAAGCAGCCGGACCTGCAGGTACGCTTGGAGGCAGACGAACGGCTGCCCTACCAAAAAGTGATGGATGTGATTCTGGAATTGCAGAGTCTCGGCATCCACAATATCGGATTGGCGACCAAGGCCGCTGCGGCGCAGTAGCAAAAATGCAAGACCGCCCGGAACCTAGAGATCCCGGGCGGTCCCGTTACTGTTTGAAACTTCTTACTCTTGTGCGGCTTCCGCCGCCACCGTCAACGTCAGCTTGGCGCTGACGTCGGAGTGCAGCTTGACCGTGATCGGGTATTCGCCGACGGACTTGATGCTGTCGGGAACCACGATGTCGCGGCGGTCGACCTGATAGCCCTGTTCTGCCAACAGATCTGCAACCTCGCGCACGGTGACGGAGCCGAACAGCTTGCCATCATCGCCCGCGTGACGCGTCACGCTCAACTTCAAGCCCGTCATCTTCTGGGCTTCGGTCTGGGCCGCCGCGCGCGCCTTGGCCAACTTGGAGGCCGTGACGCGCTTGTTGTGCTCCAGTTCATGAACATTGCGGTCGTTGGCGAGCAGCGCCAGGTTGCGCGGCAACAAGAAGTTGCGGCCAAAACCGTCCGCCACGTTCAACACGTCGCCAATCTTGCCCACATTGGGCACGTTCTCTTTCAGGATGACCTTCATGGCGACCTCCTCTTAGTCCGCAGTCGAGCTGGAGTACGGCATGAGCGCCACGATGCGGGCCCGCTTGATGGCGGTCTGCAGCGCGCGCTGATGCATGGCACACACGCCCGAGATGCGCCGCGGCACGATCTTGCCGCGCTCGGAGATGAAGCGCTTCAACATGCTCGGCGTCTTGTAATCAATGTACAGGGTCTTGTCGGCGCAGAAGGGGCAGACCTTGCGGCGGCCAAATCGGCGCTGACGGGCGGGCTCGGCGGGTTTCATGCGAGATCCTCCATGGCTTCGTCTTCGTCATCGTCACGGCGACCGCGGCTGCCCCGGTACTCGTCCTGGCGGCGCAGGTACTGCTCTTCCTCGTCCTCTTCACGCTCCGGCGTCAGGCCCACAACGCGGTTGCGCTCGGCCTCGACATCAAAGTCTGTGAGTTGGCTGAGTTCGCTGAGGCGCACCGTCTGGTAGCGCAGGACTTCGGTCGACAGGCGCAGCTGACGCTCGCACTCCTTGACCGCAGCGGGCGCGGCAAGGTAGCCGAAGTACCAGTAGTTGCCCTTCTTCTGCTTGGCGATTTCGTAGGCCAGCTTGCGCTTGCCCCAATCCGCCAGTTTCAGTTCCACACCGCCATCCGTCTCAATCGCTTTCGCGAGACGCAGGCGAAGCTTCTCCACCGCATCCGCCTCGGTGTCGAGGCGGGTGATGAAGATCGTTTCGTACAGACGTACCAACATGATCTCACTCTCCCCTTGGATCAGCGGCCTTGGATCGATGTCCTTGGCCACAGCGCCCGGTCTTCCTGACCGAGCAAGGAGTCCGCCGCCTGGTCCTTCCAGGAGGCTTTCCGCTGCCAACCGACCGTCGTCAGCCAGCAGCCGTCTTCAACGGCAAGCCGTTGAATTCGTTCATCGCGACACGCACGCCCCGGTGGGCTGCCGCCATCGCCGCGTCCGCCGCCAGATCGAGGATCTGCGGCAACCACGCCCGGTCCTGCGGCGAGAAGGCTTCCAGCACGTAGTCCGCCGGATCTCCCTTCTCGTTTCGGCCGATTCCAATCCGCACACGGGCATAGGCACTCGCGCCCAGTTGCTGCGTGATGGAACGCAGGCCGTTGTGACCGCCATGACCGCCGCCCGCCTTGACCTGCACCCGCCCGAATGGCAGGTCGAGGTCGTCGTGCAGCACCAGCAACGCCTCGGGTGCAAAGCCGAAGAAGCTGGACATCGCCTGCACCGGATGGCCGCTCAAGTTCATGAACGTGCCGGGCTTGAGCAGGCACAGATCCAAGGAACCGTCGCGCAACCGCGCGAATTCGCCGTTGAATCGCGCCTGCCACTGCAGACTGCTGCGACGCGCCAGCGTCTCCAAGGCAAGAAATCCGGCGTTGTGCCGCGTCGCCTCGTACTTGCGCCCGGGATTGCCCAACCCAATGATCGCGCGAATCGATTGCGCCGTGTCCATCTTGCTGGCCGCCGGATTGCATTTCGCTGGGGCACCGCGCAGGCGCTCCGTCTGTCCTGCTACTTCTTGGCCGCCGGCTTCTTCTCTTCGACCGCGGCAGCCCCGGCCACCGCTTCGATCTTCGCGGCAAGGACTTCGAGCACCTTGAACGCCTTTTTGTACACAGGCTTGACGCCTACAGGCATCGGAAGATCGTCCACCATCATCGACGTGCCGTTTTCCATTGACGTGACATCGACTTCGATCAGGCGCGGCAGTGTGGCCGGCGTACAGGAAACCTGCACCTCGCGGCGGATAATCTCCAGGCGGCCGCCGGCCTTCTGCCCCGCGGAACGGCCGACCGTCGTCACCGGAAGGGTCACTTCGATGCGGGTGTCCGGCTGCACGACCACGAGGTCAACGTGGCGCAGCGCGCGGGTCACCGGGTGCACCTGGACATCCCGGGCGATGGCGAGCCACTGCGCACCGTCAGCCATCGCAAGCGAAAACAGCTGGTTTCGGCCGTACGCGCTTTGCAGACCGCGCTTGAGCGGCTTCGGGTCCAAGACCACCGCCTGCGAGGCCACGCCGCCGCCATAGACGACAGCCGGCAACAACCCTGCGCGGCGAACCTTGCCGGCGATGGCGCTGCCGGAAAGGTGACGCGGCTTGACGCTGAGTTGCACGGTGTCCTTGATGCTGTCCATCCTGTCCTCACTCCTCGCAAACTGACGCGGCGATTTACGCTGCGAATTCGCAGACTTCCATGACGCAACACCGCGGTGCCGGAGTCACGGAGGGACAGAAGTATAGGGAGTTTGCTCAGCGTGTCAATCGAGCGCTGGCCGCCGCTTGCTGCGGCTAGCTGTCGAGCGCAGCCAGTTGCTCGAACAACGCGCGCTGTTTGGCGCTCAACTTGCGCGGCACGACGACCTTGACGTGGGCGAACAGATCGCCGCGACCACTGCCGTTCAGATGCGGCACGCCCTTGCCACGAATGCGAATCTGTTCACCGGGTTGTACGCCGGGTGGCAGCTTGACGCGCTCCGTCGCGCCCTCGACCAGCGGCACCTGGCAATTGCCGCCGAGCACCGCGCGCACGACGTCCACCTCGACTTCGCAATGGAGGTTGTCGGCGTCGCGCTGGAACACGTCATGGGGCTGGACGTTGAGCACGACATAGAGATCGCCTTGAGGTCCGCCACGTTCTCCCGCCTCTCCCTCGCCGGCCACGCGCAGCCGCGTGCCCAGATCGACGCCGGCCGGCACGCGCACGGTCACCTTGCGCTCGATGCGCTGCTGGCCCGCGCCGCCGCATGACGCACAGCGATCGCCAGCGCGCACGAAGCGGCCTGCGCCCTGACACTGAGGACAGGTCACCGAAAACATGAACGGACCTTGCGCATGGTTCATCTGGCCGCGGCCGTGGCACTGTGGGCAGGTCTCAGGCGACGAACCCGGCTTGGCGCCGCTGCCGCTGCATGTGCCGCACAACTCGACACGCGGCACGATGATCTCCTTGCGAACCCCGGCGACAGCTTCTTCGAGCGATAGGGGCAGATCGTAGCGCAAGTCGCTGCCGCGGCTGGCTCTTGCCCGTCCTCGACCGCGCCCGCCGCCAAACATGTCACCGAAGAGATCGCCAAAGTGGCTGAACAAATCGTCCATGGACGTGTAGGCAGGTGCCCCCCCACCAGCGCTCTGAAAGGCCGCGTGACCATGGCGATCGTAGCGCGCCCTCTTGTCGGGATCGCTCAGGACCTCGTAGGCCTCGGCGCAGACCTTGAACTTCTCTTCCGCCTCTTTGTTTCCAGGGTTGCGGTCGGGGTGATACGCCATGGCGCTCTTGCGAAACGCCTTCTTCAAGTCGCTCTCGCTCACGTCGCGCGCGACTTCGAGCACTTCGTAGTAGTCCCTTTTCTCCATCACCCCTTCCCATTGGCCACGCCTGCGAATGGCGTGCCGGACGCGATCGTGCCGCGCCAAGCAAGGCCGCCACACGGAAGTGTCAAGTCCGGCAGTATGCTGCGCGCGGGCCCAGCTGGCTACGTGGCCGGTGCAAACGTGGACGCGAAGCGGCGGTCTTGGGCGCTGCGTGTCGCTTTTGCGCGCCGCGAAGTTGCCAATCGCGAGCCCCGCGTCTACCTTCATGGCGCGTCGCTTGCAAAGTTCGTGCAAACTGCGGCGATGAAAGCGTAGCATCGGCGTACGCAGCCCATGCCGGAGCCAGTGCGGTTCATGGATTTCAAGCAGGGACTTCACCTCGGACAGCGACTGGAGCAGCGGCTGGTGATGACCCAGCAGCTGCAGCAGGCGATCCGGTTGTTGCAGCTCTCGCGAACGGAACTGGCCGAAAGCATTCAGGATGCTCTTTCGGAGAACCCGTTGCTCGAGGAGGCGGCGCCTGCCGAACTGGCTGCGGGCACGCTGATGAGTTCCGTGACCCAAGGCGAGGGCCAGGTCGCGGACTTCGAATCGCCGGGCTCGCCGTCCGAGCGCACCGAAATCGACTGGCAGTCCTACTTTGCCGATGTCGCCCGCGGCCCGACGGAAGGCGCCGGCCGCTACAGCGACGCGGACGAGGAAAGGCCTGCACTTTCACAGACGTTGACGCGGGCCAGCACGCTCAGCGAGTACATGGACGAGCAACTCGGGACGTCGATCCTGACGCCGCGCCAGCGCGACATCGCCGTGGAGATCATCGGCAACTTGGACGACGACGGCTATTTCCGCCCAAGCCGCTTGGACTTGTCGGGCCTGACCGACAGTTCGCGCCGCCAACTGCTGCGCCAGATCGAAGCCGCGCACATTGAAGTCGAAGAATCGCGGCTGGGCCTGTCGCTGTTCTGGCTCAGCGACGAAGAGATGGTGTCGTGGCAGGCGATCGCTGAGGCGCGAGGCGCCAAGATCGAGGCCTACTTCGCCAACTCGACGCGCGCCATCGCGCTGTTGTTCGACGTGACGGAGCCTGAGATTCGCGAGGTGCTCGACATCATTCGCAATCTCGATCCAGCCGGCATTGCCAGTCGCGATCTGCGCGAGTGCCTGATGACTGAAGCACTGGCGCGCCACCCCGACGAAAAGCGACTGCACAAGTTGATTGATCGCCACCTGCCGAATCTGGAGCAGCGCAATCACCAGTTGATTCGCCGTGATCTGCACGCGACGCCGGAGGAGCTTCAGCGCCTGCTGGGTCTGTTGTCGTCGCTGGAGCCGCGTCCGGGGCGCCGCTTCATCGGCGAAAGCGCGCGCTACATCACGCCGGACGTGCACGTGATCAAGGTCGGCGACGACTACACCGTCGTGCTCAACGAGGACGGCTTGCCGCGCCTGCGGGTGTCCAAGTTCTACCAGAACGCGCTGTCGGAGGAGGGGGGTAGCGAAACCAAGGAATACCTTCAGGAAAAGATGCGATCGGCCATGTGGATGATCCGTTCGATCCACCAGCGTCAATCGACCATCCAGCGCGTGACCGAATCGATCATGCGTTTTCAGCGTCCATTCCTCGACTTCGGCGTCGACAAACTCAAGCCCCTGGTCTTGCGCGATGTCGCCGAGGATGTTGGCTTGCACGAATCGACGGTTTCGCGTGTCACGACCAACAAGTATGTGCACACGCCTCAAGGCATCTACGAACTGAAGTTCTTCTTCAACAGCCGGATTTCGTCGAGCCACGGCGGCGACGACATGGCCAGCGAAGCGGTCAAGCAAGCGATCAAGAAGATGGTCGAGCGCGAAAAGGCCGAGTCACCCCTCTCCGATCAAGAGATTGCCGAGATGTTGCAGGGCGAATGGGACAAGCGGCGCA
>Ga0172370_10002767_pt1 | contig 24919 bp, 21 predicted proteins | sample LakKiv5m_FD_114538 | JGI IMG/M metagenome (GOLD analysis project Ga0172370, IMG submission 114538) | Freshwater microbial communities from Kabuno Bay, South-Kivu, Congo - kab_022012_11.5m | ecosystem: Environmental > Aquatic > Freshwater > Lake | place: Democratic Republic of the Congo...
CAGGTAGTCGTCGTACCACTTCATTTCGCGCACGAGGGCCGCGCCGACTTCCGGGGTTGCGGCGCGCGGCGTGAGGAGGTGGATCGCGTCGCGCACTTCGGTGACTTCCGAAAACATGACGGTGGCACCCGCTCGGACAAGGAGGTCCGCCGCGTAGCCGATGGCAGGGTTGGCGGTGACGCCCGAAAAAGCGTCGGAGCCGCCGCACTGGACACCCACGACAAGATCCGAGAGCGGACAGGGTTCACGGCGCCGCTTCTCGAGCACCTCGAGGCGCTCCTCGGCCATCGCCATAATCCGCGAAATCATCGCCTTGAAACCCTTCTCGTCCTGAAGCTTCATGATGTCGGCGGCAGGCGCGATCCACTCGGGAACGAGCATTTCGCAGCCAAGCGACACGATGAGCGTCTGACCGCCGAAATTCGGGTGGGCGGCGAGATTCTTGAGCGTCCGGATGGGGACTTCAGCGCCGGGGGCCTTGATCGCCACGCCGCAGCCGTAGTCGTGGTCCAGGGCGACGACGCCCTCGACGTGGGGGTACTTGGGAAGGAGTTCCTTCCGGATGCGCTCAACGGCGTAGTCCATGACGCCCGCGGAGCACTGCACGCTCGGCATGAGCCCGAGGAGGTTCTTGGAACCCACGCTGCCATCGGGATTGCGGTACCCCTCGAAGAAGAGGCCTTCGAGTTTCTGAACTGGCGCGGCCTTCTGCGTCGCGATAGGAAGGTGGTCGAGATCCGGGGCTTTGGGGAGCATCACCGAAGACTCCTCCACCCAGGCACCCCGACGGATCGGGCGCGCGGCGATGCCGATCACTTGGCCGTAACGGTAGATCGCCGTCCCCTCCGCGATATCGCTGAGCGCGACCTTGTGTCCTTGCGGCACTTCCTCGACAAGCGTGAGGCCGTCGGGAAACGCCGATCCTGCCGGAAGTCCGCCATCATTCACGACGATCGCGACATTGTCGCGGGGATTGATCTTGATATACCTCGGCGCGCGCGCGCCGCCAGCCGCGTCGCTCATGCGTTTCTTCCTTTTCGAATGAGGCGCTGCTTCGCGAACTGGATCGCGTAATCGATCGCGTTGACGAGGCTCTCCTCCGTGGCGGTGCCCTTGCCGGCCTTGCCGAAAGCGGTGCCGTGGTCGACCGAGGTTCGGATGATGGGCAGGCCGAGCGTGATGTTGACGCCGCTCACCGAGTTCCAGCGCTTCTCGGTCTCGTTCCACGTGAAGCCGACGACTTTAAGGGGAATGTGCCCCTGATCGTGGTACATCGCGACGACGATGTCGTATTGACCGCCGAGCGCTTTCGAGAAGAGCGTGTCAGGCGGCACGGGACCATCGACCGTGATCCCCTCTGCCCTCGCCCTCTCGATCGCCGGAATGATCTCCTGGGTCTCCTCGAAACCGAAGAGCCCGCCGTCGCTCGCATGCGGATTGAGTCCCGCAACCCCGATGCGCGGCTGCGCGATGCCGAAGTCCTTCATGGCCTGCTCGGCGAGCTTGATGACCGCGTACACTCGCTCTTTCTTCACATTGTCGCAGGCCTGCCGCAGCGAGACATGCGTGGAGACATGCACTACGCGGAGTTTCCCCGAGACGAGCATCATCGTGTAGTCTTTGGTGTGCGTGAAGTCCGCGTAGATTTCGGTGTGCCCCGTGTAGTGGTACCCCGCCAGTTTGAGAGCCTCTTTGTTGAGCGGGCCTGTGACGGTCGCGTCGATCTCGTCGGCGAGGGCGAGGTCGATGACTTTCTTGACCGCGTCGAAGGCGGCCTTGCCACCCATCGCTGAAACCTTGCCATAGACAAGCTGATTGACATCGACATCCTTGAGATCGATCACGTCGATCGTTCCAAAATTGAACTTTGCCTGCGCAACCTGTTGGATCGCATTGATTTTCAGGTCTTTATGCGCAATATCGACGGCTTTGAGCATCGCTGAAGCATCTCCGACAACAAGCGGCCTGCAGCGCCCGTAAATGGACGAGTCCGCAAGGGCCTTGACCGCGATCTCCGGGCCAATTCCGGTCGGGTCTCCCATGGAGATTCCAATTATCGGTAATCGTTCGCTCATACTGTGTACTCCTGTGTGCTGTTACGCTGACGCTGACCGCGTTCGGCTCACCCTTCGCGAGTGAGTTTGGTGCGTATGGTGATTAATGAATCGCAATCTCCGAAATCGCCCGCTTTCGAGACAAAGTAAAGCTGCTGCTGGGTCGAGTCGGAATAAAAACTGCCAAATGGCATACCCGGCAATATTTCCTGTGTGAAATCGATGCTCGCCGCGCCAAGCGATCCCGCGATTCGCGCCGCGGTATCTCCTCCGGTGGCAAAGAGAAATTTCGGCTTTCTCGCTTGAACCACCTCGGAGGTAAATTTGCCGACGAATCGAGAAATTGAAGCGCCATATTCCTTGATTCTCGCGTCGGTGCCATGGGAAAGTTCGCTCAGGTCGCCGATATCCGGAGCGGTTGTCCGAATGAGTATGGGCAGATCGTCGGGAAGTCGGCTTAGGAGCTCGACGAGCTTCCGATGCTCCGAATCGGGGTCGCGGAGGAGCGCGTCGCAGTCCACCACGAGTTCTCCGACACCCGATGCCGCAAGCTTATCCGCCTGCGCGATACTCATTCCAGTAATCGAGCCCACGACGAAGAGCATCTCGCGGGGCGCGCATTTCAAGCGCGGACCAGACTCGGCCACCTCCCAGATGTCGCGCTTCACCGCGAGCGCCTCAGCGAGCCCCGCGCTCCCGGCAAAGAGCCCGCCCTCAATTTTCCGCAGCGAAGTGATCGTGTCGAGATCAGCCATAGCCTCGGCATCCGCGATAAAGAGTCGCGCGCCATTCGCGAGCGAGGCGCGGACCTCACGCTCGAGCACCTCTCGGCCCGAGCGAACCACCGAGAGCGGCAGTTCACGAATCTGATTGCCGAACCTCCGCTCGAATACTTTCGACACTTGGGATGTGGTCACTGGCGTGAAGGGGTCGCGGGCAGCAAAGCTGGACGCTAGGGGAACACCGCGCACGTAGCAGATGCCCTCTCTGACGATTCTCTCGTTTTTCGGCATGGCGGGTGTCACGACCGCGAATCTGAATTGACCAGCTTCGAGCACCGCGGCAATCTCATCGGCGGGATTTCCACGGAGCGTCGAATCAATTTTTTTGTAGTACCGCGAGGATCGCGCATCGCTGAGCGCCTTCGTGGCGTCGTAGACTCGCTGGTATGCCGCGTGCGCGGATAGAAATCGTGAGTCTGTATCGACGACGAGCGCCGCGATCGAATTGCCGAGTGCCCGCTTGTCGTGCCAGTCGAGCACAAGCCGCGCGGGCTTTTCCGCCGTCGCGAACTGCACCGATGAGTCCGCGGCGCCGGTAAAATCGTCGGCAATGACGATCCAAGAAGAATTCAGTTCCATAGGGCCCCTTTCGATGTGTCAGGTGAAAGAGAGGCATAGAGCCCCAGCACGCCGTCGATTTCGCGATGGGGAGAAACCCGCCGCGAAGCTCGTCGAGCGAGCTCCTCTGGCGCGACATCCAGCTCGAGTCGCGCGCGATCGAGATCGATGACGATGCTGTCGCCATCCTGTACAAGCGCGATCGGACCGCCTTTCGCGGCCTCGGGCGCGACATGCCCGATGCAGGGTCCGCGCGTCGAACCCGAGAATCTGCCATCGGTAACCAAGGCGGTCGACGCGGCAAGGTCGCTCCCCGCGAGCATCGCGGTGATGAGCTGCATCTCGCGCATGCCGGGACCTCCTACCGGCCCCTCGTACCTGATGACGATGACAGATCCCGCCGCGATCTCCCCAGCCTCGAGCGCAACGATTGCGTCGTCCATGCTGTCGAAAACTTTCGCGGGTCCCCTAAACTGCCGCATCTGTGCGGGAACCGCGGATGCCTTTACAACGGCGCCCTCGGGCGCGAGACTTCCGCGCAGGATCGTGATTCCCCCCTTCGGGGCATACGCATGGTCTGTGGGTCTGATGAGCGTTCGGTCGGTCCACTCGGCGCACGCGGCAGAATCCGCCATTGTGGCGCCATTCACCGCAGGCCGATCGAGCGAGAGCGCCGCACCTAAAGACTGAAGCACCGCGGGAATGCCGCCTGCCCGGTGAAAGTCGGTCATCGTGAAGGCGCTCGATGGATTGATCTTGAGAATTATGGGTATCTGGCTGGCGAAGCGCTCGAATGCTTCGATGCCCATCGCTATGCCCGCCGCCGAGGCGATCGCGGGCAAATGCAGCACAGAATTCGTCGAACCCCCGATGGCGAGGCAGATCTTGACCGCGTCTTCGAGGCTCTTCTCGGTGATGAGCGCGCGCGGTTTGAGATCTTCGCGCACGAGCTCCACCGCGCGTGCGCCCGCCGCGCGAGCCTCGGCGTATTTTTCCTGCGTGTCGGCGAGCATGGTCGCTGAACCTGGAAAGGTGAGTCCGAGCACTTCCGCGATGCTGTTCATGGTGTTCGCGGTGCCGAGCATCGAGCAGCTCCCAAGCGAAGGGCAGGCTCTGCTCTCGACTTCCGACAGCTCTTCTAGCGTCATCTTTCCCGCTTGGCAGCGCCCGATGCACTCGCGCATCAGCGATGTCGTGATCTTCTCGCCTTTGAATTCGCCATCCGCCATGGCGCCGACCGCGACCGCGATGGAAGGAATGTTGACCCTGGCCATCGCCATGATCATTCCTGGCGTTATTTTATCGCATGAAAGAAGAAAGACCGCCCCGTCGAAACGGTGCGCCTGCAGCATGATTTCCACCGAGTACGCGATGACATCGCGGCTCGGCAGCGACCAGCGCATGCCATCGGTGCCCTGCGCGATGCCGTCGCACACGCCGATGGTGTTGAACTCGAAGGGAAGCCCGCCGGCATCGCGGATGCCAGTCTTCACCTCTTCGGTGAGCGCGCGCAGCGGCATGCACCCCGGCACAATTTCGTTGAAAGAGCTGACGACCGCGATGAAGGGTTTCCCAAAATCGCCTCGCCGCACGCCGAGGGGATACAGGAGGGCGCGATTTGCCGACTTGTCCATGCCCCCAGTGATTTCGTCGCTCTTCAGCGGCCGAGCTTCGCTCATAGCAGGTTGCCCGCCTCGTCGAAGTCGAATGCCGCGGGTTCCAAGCCAGCCACGATCGTGAGGTAGGGGTTGGCCCGCACCTCATCGAGGAGGTTTTCGCTCACCTCAATCTCTCCCAGCGACACCGTGTTCTTTATCCGCACAAAACGCGCTTTAGACTTGTCGAGAATGTTGCAGGTCTTTACTGCGGCCTGCATGGCTTGCTTGTCGCTCTTGAGCACCATGGGAATCTTGACGCTCATCGGCACGGTGGACGTGAGCGAATTGGGGTAGGTGTTCTCAAAATCGAATTTACCGTATGCGCGGCGCGTCGTGAAATCGACGATACCGAGACCGTTCCCGTTGCCGTGGGACACATCGGTGATATCGAGCACCGCGACGCGGGTAATGGAGGGGCCGCCGGAGATGAAAGGCGTGTGGTAGCGCCCCACGATATTGGTGTCAAAGCCCGTTCCGCTGATGTCTTTTCCGATTTCATCGATGATGAGAACATCGAGCGAGTCGAAGTGGAGTTTCGGGGAGAGCCGTTTGGCTTCAGCCTGGAGTTTCGGCTCCTCGGCGGCGATTTCCTCGGGTTCGAGCACCTCGATCCTGCAGGTCTCGTGGTAGGCGTTCTCGATGCTGCCCACCGCGAAGAGCACCCGTCCGGAGTCGAGCACGACTTTGCCGATCGCGGGGATATTTTCAGCCATTTTCCCAAAACCGAGCTCGTGGCAGATATCCGCGCCGCGCTGTTTACCCAGCCCGATCGCCATCATCTTCATGAGACCGCTCTCGTAGGGGCCCCTGAACGCCACGTGGGGCTTGATGCGGTTGATGATCACGATTCCGTCAGCTTCGGACGCATAGCGATCGATATTGACAGGGAGCCCGTTTGCCGTGGTCCCGATGACAACGGTGTCCATGCTGGCGCGTATTGGCGCTCCCATCGCCTCTTCGGTGAAGCCCATGCCTTCGAGCATGCCTCGCTGACCAGCGGCTGTCGCGCCCGCGTGGCTCCCCATCGCGGGGATGATGAAAGGCTCCGCGCCAGCAGCCTTGAGCTCGCGAATGAGCGTCTTGACCATGAGCGGCTGGTTCGCTATTCCGCGAGAACCCACGGTAACCGCGATGCTCATGCCCTTTCTCACCCGCGAAAGCACGCCCTTCGCGCGAAGCCGGTCGACAAGCTCGCGCTCGGGGTCGGCGACGACAGGTCGATCGAAGCTCTGTCGCACTTTTACCATGCGCGGCAACGGAATATTGTCGAGAAGATTGTCGATTGTGCTCATGCCGTTTTCCTTTTCTTTCTGAGGAAGTTGAAGAGTGGTGTTGCCTGAAGAATCGAAAGCGCCGAGAGCACCAGCAAGACGACTGCGATGGGGCTCGAGAGGAAAATAGCCGCGCTTCCATGGCCGATGGCGAGCGACTGGTAGAGGCTCGACTCCACGAGGCTCCCGAGTATGAGTCCAAGCACCATGGGCGCCGTCGGCATTTTGATCATATCCATAAAGTAGCCAAGGAGGCCGAATCCGAACATCAGGAGTACGTCAAACATGGAATTGTTGATGGCGAAGGCGCCTATCACGCAGAGAATGACAATGATCGGCGCAAGAACCTTATTCTTTATCCTCGTAACAAAGATGCTGGCCCTCGTAAAGAGAAGCCCGAGCACGAACATCGCGATGACAGAGAATATAACCGCCCAAATGAGCGTGTAGGTGACGTTCGCGTACTGCGTCATGAGCGTCGGGCCTGGCATGATGCCGTGCACCATGAGTCCACCCATGAGGACCGCGGTCGCCGAACTGCCGGGGATGCCGAGCGAAATGGTCGGAATGAGTGCGCCGCCGACCACCGCGTTGTTCGCGGATTCTGGCGCGGCGATGGCTTCCGGAATGCCGGTTCCAAAGAGTTCCTTGTGTTTCGAGAAGCGCTTTGTTTCATTGTACGCGAACCAGCACGCGGTATCGCCGCCTGTACCTGGCACGAGGCCCACGAAAATGCCGATTACCGAAGATCGAAGAATTGTCGGCATCATCCGCAGCAGTTCCTTGATCGGCGGGAGCATCCTGTCCTTCACGCTGCTGATCGAAGAGCTTGCCTCATCCTGCATCGAAAGGCGGATAGCCTGCGGAATCGAGAAGAGCCCAATGAGCGCAACGGTGAATGGCACTCCTGAGTAAAGGTTGAGGATTCCGAAGGTAAAGCGGGCGGTACCAGAGATCATGTCCATGCCAACCGTGGAGATGAGAAGCCCAACAACGCCCGAGAGCAAACCTTTAATGACCGATTTATCGGTGAGCGAGCCGATGATGGTCATGCCGAACACGCCCACCGCGAAGAGTTCTACCGGCCCGAACTCAAGGGCGATATTGCCGAGAATCGGCGCCACAAGCAGGAGGGCGAATCCCGAGATGATGCCTCCGATAGTCGATGCGACGAGCGAGATGCCGAGTGCCCTGCCCGCCTGACCTTTCTGGGCCATTGGATAGCCGTCGAGCACCGTCGCCGCGGCGGACGGAGTTCCCGGCGTTTTAATGAGGATCGCCGAAATCGAGCCGCCGTACATCGCACCCATGTAGAGCGCGGCGAGCATGCTGATGCCGGTCGCGGGATCAAGCCCGAAAGTGAGGGGCAGGAGCAGCGCGATGGCCATGGTCGCCGAGAGCCCTGGCATGGCGCCGACAAAGAGGCCGATGAGCGTGCCAAGCAGCACGACGAGTATATTTGAAATATGGAGGAGATTGTGCAGCCCTCCAAGTATGTTATTGACAATTGCAGGAGTGAATAGCATGTACGACCACCTTCTTTACTGGATGAGTCCCGCGAGAATGCCCATGGGAACGGGCAGGTGAAGGAAAACCACGAACAGCGCGTACACAAAACCGCTGAACCCGATTGCCGTGATGATGCTGACAACGAGATTAGTCGATTTGAGCAGCATGAATGCGACAACAATAAATAGTGGAGTCACGATAAAATAGCCAAGACTCTGGATAAAAAATACATAGGCCGCGATGAGCAGCACGAATAGCGTGCCTTTCAGCACCACTGTCCTGTTCAAGGAAGCTTGCGCGGTCCAACCGCCTGTGGAGGCGACCTCATCCTCAAGGGTATCGCTCTTCCGGGCTTCCGCCTTGGCCTTTTCTTTGTTCATCTCAACAAAGGACTCGATGATCATGGCCGCGCTGAGAGGGACGATCACGTACACGAGAAGGCGCGGAAGCAGATATGCCTCGCGCGGCATGTGGAGGCTCAGCGAGTAAAACAGCATGGCGATTGCGATGAACAGCAATCCCAATATTATCGTAATTACATTTCTTCTCATGAAATCCCTCGCTCATAGGTTCGAAACAGATATGCGAAATCATTGAAAAGCGCGGGCTGCCGAGGTATTCTCGCCAGCCCGCCACAACAGCACCATTATTTCGTCTGGTACTGATCCTTCACTTCATCCCACACGCCCCTGAAGGCGGTTTCCTGATCGGCGAGATACTTTGCGTAATCGTCGCCAAGCTTGACATCCATCGGCAGCGCCAATTTGGCGGCGGCCTTCGCGAACTCTGGATCTTTCGCCATCTGCGCGAACGCGGCGATGAGTTTATCCTTGGCCGCGGCTGGAATGCCCTTCGGCGCCGAGTAACCGCGAGAAGAGCCGGACACGACGTCGTAGCCAACCTCTCTGAAGGTGACGAGATCGGGCACGGACGCATCGCGCTTCTCCGCGAAGAGCGCGAGCGGGCGCAGGTTGCCCGCCTGAATCTGGGCGTAGGTGACGCCGAGATTGGTGAAGCTCACATCGACCTTGCCCGCCATGGCTGCCTGCCAGGATGGGCCGTCGCCATTGAAGGGGACCATCTGGAACTTGAGCCCGGTTGCCTTCTCGACGAGGAGGGTCGTGAAGAAGTCGTCACCGCCGGTGCCGGAATTCGCGACGGTGATCTTGCCGGGATTGGCTTTCGCCGCGGCGAGGAATTCCTGGACGGTCTTGAAGGGGCTGTTCTTTCCGACGACGATGATGCCGGGATCGGTCACGACGTTGGCGATCGGTTCGAGATCATGGATCGTGTACTTGAAGTCCGGGTTCATGATGTAGTTGGTCATGAGCATCGGGGTGTTGGTGATGCTGATGGTGTAGCCGTCCTTCGGGCTCTGCTTCGCGAGCTGGAACCACGCGATGCCGCCGGTCGCGCCGGGGATGTACTGGTTGATGAAGGTCTTCCCGAGAATCTTCTCGAGGAAGGGCTGGGTGAGCTGCGCGAGCTGATCGCTGCCGCCGCCGGGGGCGAAGCCCTGGAGCACCGTGATCGGCTTCGTCGGGTAATTCGACTGGCCGAACGCGAAGGCGATCACTGCCATGAACATGATGGCTACCGCAATTCCTTTTCTCATAAATGCCTCCAAAAAAATAAAATTGAGCTAATATGAATTGTGCCCGAGGCCGGACAGTGCCGGTCTCGGGCTTTCATATTCAGGGTTGAAGCGCGACGCGCAGGCAGTCCGCGCTCGTGGCGGCGAGCATGAAGCCATCGTGCCACTGTTCGAGCGGATAGATGTGCGTCACAAGTGATTCGAGCTCGACGCGGCCGGTCGACGCGAAGTGGATCGCGGTCTTCCAGTCGTAGGGGATCTGCGAGATCTCCCCGCGCACATCGAGTTCCTTGACGATGATCTTGCTCGTGTCGACGGGGGCGACAATGCCGCCGCGAATTCCGCCGCCCGCCCACATCACGCGGCCGCCCTTGCGGACAATGTCGAGCGATTCGGCGATCGGTTCCACCGCCCCGGTGTTCTCGAGCACGACATCGACGCCGATGCCGTTGGTGAACTCCGCGATCTTCTTGCGGAGATCTTCCTTCTCGACATTGACGATGAGGTCGGCGCCGAGTTTCTTCGCCATTGCGAGGCGGTAGGGTTCATCGCGCGTGATGCCGGTCATGATGATCGGACCCGCGCCGATCGCCTTGCAGACCTGCAGCATGAGCAGTCCGCGCGCGCCAGGGCCCAGAATGGCCACGGATTCGCCTGCCTTGACGCCCATTCTCGTGATGACCGAGTGGATCGAACCGGCGAGCGGCTCCATGAGCACCGCCGCCTTCGAGCTGACATTTTCGGGAATCTTGTGGAGCTGGTGCTCCGACCACATCGTGTAGTCCGCGAAGCCGCCCCCGGTCACGTAGTGGGCGCGGCCCTTCATCGGCTCGATGGTGTTGCAGATATTGAAGCGCCCTTCGAGGCAAGCCGGGCAGTGGCCGCAGAAGAAGGTGACGATCTCGTGCACCACGCGGTCGCCGGGTTTTACGCTGGTGACGGCGCTGCCAACAGCGCGCACGACGCTGACGATCTCGTGGCCGCTCACGACGGGAGCCGGAACGTGGCGAATATCGGTTTTCTCCTCGTCGCTCGCGGTGAACTTGTAGATATCGCTTCCGCAGATGCCGCAATACTCAACCTCCACGAGCACGTCGTGGGGCGCGAACCTCGTCTTTCCGATCTGAGGCACCGGTACTTGCTCGAGTTTCAGCTCTCCGCTCGGATACTCAACCAAAGCTTTCATCGTTTCAGCCATTCTGTTCTCCTTCGATCAGGCATACATAGTCTATGCAAATTAATTGACGCATTTTTCGCCAGACATAGGTATTGCAAGAGATGTGCCAATTGAATGGATATATAAATATTTTAAAAACCAGGTGAGCAGTGCACTCTATCCGCGCCTATTTCAACGATTTTGCGCACAATGCGAGAATCAGCAGCCCTCACGGAGGTGGAATTGGAGCCACCGAGGTCGCCTCAAACCATCGGGCGCGAGCGTGCTGGTAAATTTTTCAATATGGTGGTGATAATTTTGTCATATCGCGATGATTTGAGCCGCTCAGCGTTCCGGCGCTTCGCCCAGCTTTTTTCGCAGCGTCTGTCGATCGATGCCGAGCCGCTTCGCGGCGCGGCTCACGTTCCGGCCTTCGCCCTCGTACACCTCGCGCACAATGCGCGCCTCAATCTCCTCAAGCGTGCCCGGATCGGTACCGGCACCCTGCGAGGAAGATGAGGAAACAGCCTGGAATCCACCCTCGGCGTCGAGGGCATCGATCACCACAGAGGCCGACTGCCGTTCATCGAAGAGCCGCCTCAGTACCATGTATTTCTCCGCCACATTCTCGAGCTCGCGCACATTTCCGGGCCAGAAGTAGACCCGCAGCCGCTCCGCGAGCTCCTCAGGCATCGACGTCGCCGCCTTCATCCTGCTCCGGACAGCGCACTCCTGCACAAAGTGCGCGAAGAGCGTGAGGATATCCTCGCGGCGCTCCCTGAGCGGCGGAATGCGTATATCGAGCACATTCAATCTATAGAAGAGATCCTTGCGGATCCTCCCCTTCTCGACCTCGTCGCGGAGAGGAACATTTGACGCGGCGATGACGCGTACGGATACCGGGATGATCTTAGTGTCGCCCACGCGCATCACTTCTCGTTCCTGAAGCACGCGCAAGAGCTTCGATTGGAGCTGGAAGTCGAGCTCGTTGATCTCATCGAGGAAAATTGTTCCCCCGTGCGCGAGCTCGAAGAGGCCCGCCTTGCCGCCCTTCACGGCTCCCGTGAAGGCGCCCTCGACGTAGCCGAAGAGTTCGCTCTCGAGGAGGGTCGGCGGAAGCGCGCCGCAGTTGATCGCGACAAATGGACCTTCGCGCGCGGGGCTCTCGTTGTGGATGCTCTGGGCGAGGAGTTCCTTGCCGGTGCCGGTTTCGCCGTAAATGACGATATTGCTCGTCGTCAGCGCGTACTGCCGGGCTATCGCGAGGCACTCCCGCATCGCGCGCGAATCGGTGACGACATCCTCGAAGCGGTGGCGCGCGACAAGCCCCTTGCGAAGAGCTGCTTGCGCACCCGCTTCTCGAGATCCTGGAGCTTGCCGACTTCCTGCAGCACGATCACCGCGCCTTCGGGGTTTCCGTGCAGAATGATCGGCGTGATGTTCGCGACGGCGCGATGGCCGTTCGCCTCCACCACTTTACCGAAGGAATCGCGGCTCTCCCGCACAATGGTGGGCAGGTCGAGGTCGGGAATGATCGTGTTCATGCTCTTGCTGCGCAGATGGGGCGAACGCAGCATCTCCCCGGCTTTGGAGTTGATCTGGTCGATGATCCCGCTCTTGTCGACCGAAATGATGCCTTCCTGGACCGTGTTGAAGACAGCGCGGATCCTGAGATCGCTCTCGCGCTGGAGCCAGATGCTCCTCGCGACGACCGCCGCCTTATCGAGGGCATCGATGATCGCGTCCGTGTCCGACTCGATGAGATGGAGATCGGCCTTGATTCCCTTCGCCGAGCGGATGGTGACCATGTCGCCGATGAGACAGTCGATGTCCAGGTCTTGGAGGGCCTTCATCCGGGCCCCAATCTCCTCCTCGTGGTCCACGGGGAGCGCGGAGACCGAGATTCCGAGGATGTTGCAGAGCTTTTCGGCGGGCTCGGTGAGGGAACGGAAGCCGACGACGGCGACACGCTTCTTCGCGCCGATGTAGGGCTTTAAGATGCGCAGCAATTCATACTGAGATATGCCGATCTCGATGACATCGACACCCAGCGTGTCGCGGATGAGCTTGGCCGTGCCGCCGCGGCTCACAATGATGAAGACCTCGGCGGCAGCCTGGCGCGCCGACTCCATTGCCTCGCCGAGATCGCCCACGACCGTGTGGATGGGCAAATCGTAGCGGTGGAGCACCGAGTCGGCCAGCTCCTTCATCTTCGCGTAGGGCGCGATCAGGGCAATCATCGGGCGGCTATCTCAATTCAGGTTTGTTGAGGTGGAGGTCCCGAGCTCTCGCCCTTTTTCTTTCCATACAAGAATCGCTTGATCTTCTGCGTCGGAGTCTTTTCGAAGGGCTCGGGATGGATTTTTACGCGCTGTATGCGCGAGAAGCCCGCGAGCTTGGAGTTCGTCTCCTTCCGAATTCGCTCAAGGAGGTGCTCCATCGTCTTTTCGGCATCGCTCACGGCGTGGCTCACGGTTCCCGCCACGGATTTTTCAGCGTTCGCGATAGCCTGCCCCACCCGCGAACTCAGATCGCCGGCCGCGTCGATCCCGTCTTTAATGCGCGCCTCGAGGTTTTCGAGCACCTCGCTCTTGAGGTAGACAAGGGCGGTGAGCCCCTCCTCGTCCTCGACCACGAGCGATTCGGCGACTTCAGGCGCCTGGTTGAGTATCGACTCTATCTCCTCGGGGTAGATGTTCTCGCCCGAGGCTCCAAGGATCATCGTCTTCGAGCGGCCGCGGATGAAGAGGCGCCCCTTCGCGTCGAAATAGCCGAGGTCTCCCGTGCGGAACCAGCCATCGTCGGTGAAGGTTTCGCGCGTGCGCGCCTCGTCGCGCCAATAGCCCTTGTAGATATTGGGGCCCTTGGCCTGGATTTCGCCCTCGCCCGTTCCGGGATGGGGATCGGCGATGCGCAGCTGCACGCCCTTGAGGGCCGGGCCGGTGGAGCGCAGGAACGTCGTTTGTGGATTGCAGCCCGCGAGGAGAGGCGCGGTCTCGGTGAGGCCGTAGCCGATCGCGTAGGGGAAGCGCGCGCGCTTGAGGAACTCCTCGACATCGGCCGCAAGCGGAGCCCCTCCGACGCCGAAGAAACGGACGTGCCCGCCGAAGGTTTTTTTGAGCTTGATTCCCGCGAAGAGAATGATGAGCGGTTTGAAGAGTTTGCTCTGGTACAGCTTCATGCCATCGAGGGTTGGTTTGATGCTGCTGCGATAAATCTTCTCGATCACGAGGGGGACCGAGAGCATAATGGTCGGCTTGACCGCCTGGAGCGCGGGCACCAGCACCGTCGCCGAGGGCGGCCTGTCGAGGTAGTGGATGTGCGAGCCTGAGATCAGCGCGATCACCGTGCCGATCGTGAACTCGTAGGTGTGCGCCAAGGGTAGAATCGAGAGGAGCCTGTCGGTGCGATGGAGTGTGATAATCGTCTTGCAGGCGGTGGCGTTGAAGAGAATGTTGCGGTGCGTGAGCATGACGCCTTTGGAAAGCCCGGTCGTGCCCGAGGTATACACGATCATCGCGAGATCGTCGGGATCGACTTGTGGGAAGGTCACGGGAGCCGCGGCGGGATTGTGCTGTTCGCGGATATCGTAGATCTCGATGCTCGGTGGAAGTTCAGCCAATTTCGCGCGCAATTTATCGGAGACAAAGACGGCGCGCGCCTCGGCGTGTTCGATGATGTTGCATATCTGCGATGGAATGAAGTCGTTCAGGATGGGAACCACAATGGCGCCGGCCCGGACAATGCCGAACCAGGTCATGACCCACTGCGGGGAATTTTCGGCCAGAAGCGCGACTCGATCGCCCTTCCGTATTCCACGATCGACGAGGAATTCCGCGATCCCCCGACTCGTGCGCTCAAAGTCGCGATAGCTGAAAACAGCCCCGGCCACCATGGAGAGCGCGGGCCGCGTTGAAAATTTCGCCGCGCTCAATTCGGGGACTTCCGACAGCGTGAAATGCGTCAGCGTGATCATACGTCACCCTCACCCAAATTCGAATGTGCCGAAAGTGTACCCCGAAATTTTAAATCGCAATAGTGGGACCGTTGAAAATCCTCACACCACTCCCTGCTGCTGGGCGCGCTCAGCCTGGCCTAGCTCGAACGCCTGCTCTGAGATGATCCGGTCCTTCGCCTCGAGCAGGGCTTTGACAACGTCGCCGATCGAAACAATGCCCGTGACCCTGTTGTTCTGAAGCACGGGGAGGTGCCTGATGCGGTGCTCGGTCATAAGGTTCATGCACGATTCGAGCGTGGTGTCGGGCTGCACGAAGATGACCTTGCTGGTCATGATATTTTCGACTTTCTCATTCTCGCAGCTGTGGCCCTTGACGATCATCTTTCGGGCGAAATCGCGCTCCGAAAAGATGCCGTGCACCATGCCCTGCGAGTCCATCACGAGGACAGCGCCAATATTCTTCTCCGCCATGATCTCAAGAGCCTTCATCACATTGTCGCTCGGGAGCACGCTCACCGCGCCACTGCCCTTCGACTTGAGAATGTCGCCCACGGATTTCAACATATTCTACCTCCTATGCGCACGCTTTTCCTTTCTCAAGTGAATAATACTATAAATTTTACACAATTCCAATATATTAAATTTTTTTTATATAATAGAGCGCGCCTTGAACGTCACTGACTATCACTGATAGTATCTTCTAGCAATGAAAATACCAAAATATGTAGTCGCGCCGCTCGCGATGTTGGCATCGTTGTCGCTCACGCTTGCCTCCTGCGTTTCACCCATATCCTGGTCTCAGTACGGCGATTCCCTCGACGCGCTCTCCACCGATGCGTGGAAGGCGGACATCGCGGCGCTCGAAAACGAGCTCCTCGCGAACCATCCAAAACTGAAAACCGATCTCGCGGCGGCAGACGCGGTACGGAAGGCCGCGCAGACGGCCATGGGGAGCATCGACGGCACACCCGGCGCCACGGATCGCCGCGACGCGGCGATCGCGGGAATTTCGGAGATCTGCGCGGCCGTCGGCGATGGCCACACGCGCATCAACGCGTCGCCTGAAGCGCAATACCCCATCGCGCTCCGATTTTTCCCTACGAGCGGCGAGTACGCCTCCGCCGAGTTTGAACTGCGCGTGTACGCCGTAATGCTCCCCGACGCGGGGGCGGAGGCGCCAGCTTACGGTACCGCGCTTGGCAAAAAAGTCGAAAGCATCGGCGGATTCAGCGTGCCGGACGCGCTCGACAAGCTCGCCCCCGCGCTCAGCGTGGAATCCGGGCTGGACGCGCCAGGACTCGAGCGGCTCAAGGCGGAAGCCCTGCGCGCCGAATCGCTCAACGCGCTCATGAACCCGATGCTCATGCGGGGATTGGGCCTCGCGAACAGCGATGGGCTCAAGCTCGTCGCGGAATCGACACCCTTCACCGTTCCAGAGATGACGCGCGAAATGGCCAGCGGCAGAGAATGGAGCTATGCCATCGACTCAAGCGCGCCGACCGCCGTATTCAGGCAGAATTCCGGCGTCGACATATGGCACACAGTGCTCGCGGGCAATCCGGATACGCTCTATGTGGCGTTCCGATCGTGCCCGAGCAATCCCGGCACCGCGTTTGACGATGTCCGGCGGGAAATCGAGGCGAACCCTGCGATATCGAGGCTCATCGTCGACATGAGGTCGAATTCGGGCGGCGACTCGAGGCCCGGCAGCGCATTCGCGCGCAAGCTCGGCGCCACAGCTCTCGCGAAGCGCCGAGGCGGGGTGATCCTGGTCATCGGCCCCTACACCTTCTCGTCGGCGCTCATGAACACCGCCGACATGCTCAAGGCATGCGGGGCCGCGGGCGACCCCGACAGCGGCAACGCGATGCTCGCCGGCGAACCGATGATCGAGCCCATCGACCATTACGGCGAGATATACCGATTCAGCCTCGCCAATTCGAAGCTTGTGGTGGGAAGGTCGAAAAAGTTCTGGAAGTACTCGGCGACGAGCGGAATAAGGCCAGCGAGCGGTTTCTTGAGACCCTCAGAGGGACTGATGCGGGCGCCGACCTTCGAAGAGTATCGGCGCGGGGAAGACCCCATCCTCGAACTCGCACTGTCGGTTCAGAGCGTCTTGTAGTATTCCTCGCCGAGAGGTGGCTTGATGAAGAGCACGGGGCATCGAGCGTTCTTGAGCACTTCGTGATTGGCGTCGGCGATGGCGTCGCGGTAGAGGCCGTCCGCGGGGTTGCCTCCCAAAATGATCGCGTCGGCACCGAGTTCAATCGAAAACTTCACAATTTCGCCGGATACCGACCCCTTCCGGATCACGGTTTCAATGGAGATCTGTTTCTGCCGCGCGAGCTCCGCGCAGAAGTTCAGATAGCGCTGCCCGGAATTTTCCAGGTTGCGCTCGTACTCCTCGCTCTCTTCCGGCACGAAAATTCTGGACAGCGCCAACTGCCTTATGGTTGCGGTATCCACCACATAGCATGCGACAATTCTCGTGCCTATGGCTTTCCTCAGGGCTAAGGCATACTTGAAGGCGCAGATCGAGGCGTCTGAGCCGTTGATCGCCACAAGCACGGTTTCCAGCATTTTCTTCATGATCATTCCTGTTCGGACAACCGCTGTTTCAGCATCTTTACCGCAAACAGCGATTCGCGTTCCCGCTCGTCGAGCGAAGCATCGATGAACTTCACGATTTCGCGCGAGCGGGGGATCACCATCTTGTCCAGCGCGTTGACACGGCGCTGCGTCTTTCGCACTTCGCGCGCGAGGCGCCACACGATGGACCTCATTCCCGCAGCCGTCGACAGCTTTTGAAGAAGCTCGGTAAACTCTATCACGGTTTCGTCGCATACGGCAAACGAATTCATAAAAGAATAGTGAAAAACAGGGGCGCTCGCGCGCACATCGAGCGTCGGAAGGTGCATGCCGCTCACATTGATGTACGACGCGGCGAGCGTGATGTCGCGCACTGGCAGGGCGGAGATGGAGAGCGCGCGCTCGCGTCCGACCGAAAGCAGCATCTTCCGCAGCGCCACATAGGCTTCCTCGGTCATTTTGTCGATTTCGCGCTCGAGGAGCTCGAGGGCATCCATGCGCTTCATGAGTTCGATGACGAGAATCTCGCGCTTCTTTTCGAGGAGGTCGTAGCCCTGAAGCGCAAGCAGGAGGTTGCGCTTCTCCTTCATGAGGTTGGTCTTGGTCGGCGCGGGCATCGGCTCGGACATGGATCAACGCTCCTTCGGCAGTGACGCGGGTGGGGTGCCGCTCTCGGCTGACGGCGCAGCCGAGGCGCCGCCCGCAGGCGCGCCGCCTGGCGGCGTTTGCGAAGCCGTCGAGGGTTCGGTCTTCGGCGCGCGCGGCAGGTACTTCTCGATGAGGGCCTGCGGAATTCGAACGAGCTCGGACTCCGGCAGAATCGACAGCATCTTCCAGCCAAGATCGAGCGTCTGCTCGATGCCGCGGTTCTCGAATTCGCCCTGGGCGAGGAAGTCGCGCTCGAAGCGATCGCCAAAATTCAAGAAAATCTTGTCGCGGTCGGAGAGCTCCTCCTCGCCGATGATCGCGGCGAGATCGCGCACCGAGCGCACGTAGGCGTAGGCCGAGAAGAGCTGGGCGGCGAGGTCGCGGTGGTCGTCGCGCGTCATGCCCTCGCCGATGCCGTCCTTCATGAGGCGCGAGAGGCTCGGCAGGCCCGCGATGGGCGGGTAGATGCCGCGCTGCGAGAGATCGCGCTCGAGGACGATCTGGCCCTCGGTGATGTAGCCGGTGAGGTCGGGTATCGGGTGCGAGATGTCGTCGTTCGGCATCGAGAGGATGGGGAGCTGGGTGATCGAGCCCTCGCAGCCCTCGATCTTGCCCGCGCGCTCATAGAGCGAGGCGAGGTCCGAGTAGAGGTAGCCGGGGTAGCCCTTCCGCGAGGGAACCTCGTTCCGGGCCGCCGAAACCTCGCGCAGGGCCTCGCAGTAGTTCGTCATGTCGGTCATGACGACGAGGACGTGCATGTTCTTCTCGTAGGCGAGGTACTCCGCCGCGGTGAGGGCGGTGCGCGGCGTCACGAGGCGCTCGATCGAGGGGCTGTCCGCGAGCGAAAGGAACATGACGACGCGGGACAGGACGCCCGACTTCTCGAAGGAATCGATGAAGAAGCGCGCGACGTCGTACTTGATGCCCATGCCCGCGAACACGATGGCGAACTGGCTCTCGCCGGAGAGAACCTTGGCCTGGCGCACGATCTGCGCCGCGAGCCTGTTGTGCGGCAGCCCGTTGCCCGAGAAAATCGGCAGCTTCTGGCCGCGGATCAGCGTGTTCATGCCGTCGATCGCCGAAATGCCGGTCTGGATGAAGTCGCGCGGATAGATGCGGGCGCTCGGGTTGATGGGGCGGCCGTTGATGTCGCGAAGGTCCGACGACATGATGGGGGGATACCCGTCGATAGGCTCGCCCAGGCCGTTGAAGATGCGCCCCACGATCGCGTCGCCGACGCGGAACGTGAGCGGTTTCTCGAGGTACTCGATCCAGGAGTCGTCGATCGAAATGCCTGTGTTCTCGGAGAAGAGCTGCACCGCCACCGCCTGCTCGGAGATGTCGACTACCCTGCCGAGCCTGTACTCGCCCGTGCGGTCCTTGACGCGCACGAGCTCGGAGAAGCCGACGTTCTCCCTGTGCTCCGCGATGACAATCGGGCCGTCCGCCCGGGAAATGCCGTGATATTCCAAGCCTCTCATGCTGAAACCGCTCCTTGTGTCGGCGCGCCGAGCTGCGAGAACGCGGCGCGAATCTCCTGAATCACCACCTGTCCCTCTTTCACCTTCTCATTCTCGAGCGAACTCTTGAGGCGCACGATCTTCTCGCGCACCGGGAGGGCGGAAATCTTGGGCAGCGGCGTGCCCGACTTGATCGCGCTCTCCGCGAGATCGTGGAAGCTCAGAATGCAGGCGAGGAGAAGCGTCTGCTTGGCCGGCGCGCAGTACATGTCGACCTTGTCGAAGCTGCTCTGCTGCAGAAAGCCGTTCTTGATCATTTCGGCGGTGAGGAGGATGAGCCGCTGCTCGTCAGGAAGCGCGTCCGGGCCGACGAGCCGCACGATATCCGACAGCCGCCGCTCCCGCTTCAGAATATCCATCGTTTTGGTTCTGAGCGAATCCCAGGTCGAGTCGATCGAGTCCCAGAAGGGCACGAGGTCCTCCGTGTACTCGCTGTAAGAATCGTTCCATGAGATCGCCGGGTAGTGGCGCGCGTTCGCGAGATCGCGGTCGAGCGCCCAGAAGCACCGGATGAAGCGCTTCGTGTGCTGGGTGACAGGTTCGGAGAAGTCGCCGCCTGGGGGCGAGACCGCGCCGATGATAGTGACGGAGCCCTTCTTGCCCTCGAGGGTGGTGACCATGCCGCCGCGCTCGTAGAACTCGGCGAGCCGCGTGGGCAGGTAGGCCGGGAAGCCCTCCTCCGCCGGCATCTCCTCGAGGCGCCCGGAGAGTTCGCGCAGCGCTTCGGCCCAGCGCGAGGTCGAGTCGGCCATGACGGCGACGTGGTAGCCCATGTCGCGGTAGTACTCCGCGATGGTGATGCCGGTGTAGATCGAGACCTCGCGCGCCGCGACCGGCATGTTCGAGGTGTTCGCGATGAGGATGGTGCGCTCCATGAGCGAGCGCCCAGTGCGTGGGTCGATGAGGGTGGGGAACTCAGTGAGGACTTCGGTCATCTCGTTGCCGCGCTCGCCGCAGCCGATGTACACGATGATGTCCGCGTCGCACCACTTGGCGATGGCGTGCTGGGTCATGGTCTTGCCCGTACCGAAGCCGCCCGGCACCGCGGCGCTTCCGCCCTTCGCGATGGGGAAGAGCACGTCGATGACGCGCAATCCCGTCACGAGCGGCTCGCGCGTTACCTGTTTTTCCTTGAAGGTTCGCGCCGAGCGCACAGGCCAGTAGGATACGGAAGTGAACTCGCGGCCCTCGGCGGATTTGACGAGGGGGGCGTCGATGGCATAGTCGCCCTCGGGCGCGACGTAGGATGCCGAGCCCGGCGGCACCGAGGCGTCGAAGACCAGACGGTGCTGGATCGAGTCGGTTTCCTGGATCGTGCCGAAGACGGTGCCGGGGCCGATGGCGTCGCCCGCTTTGAGCGAGGGCACGAAGTGCCACTTTTTGCCCGTGTCGAGCGGCTCGCCGGCCAAGCCCGGCGCCAAAAACGCGCCCGACAGCCCCTTGAGCACTGGCAACGGCCGCTGAATTCCATCGTAGATCGACCCGATGAGCCCGGGCCCGAGCGCCACCGACAGTGGCCTGTGCAGGCACTCCACCGGCTCGCCCACGCGCATCAGCGTGTTGTCCTCGTAAATCTGAATCGTGGCCTCGTCGCCCTTCAATTTGATGATCTCGCCGATGAGCCCCGCCGACCCGACCTTCACCACGTCGTAGAGCCCCGCGTCCGCCAGCCCGCGCGCGTACACGACAGGCCCCGATATTCGAATGATCGTTCCAGTTTTTATTTCACTCATTTCGCTCATTTCGCGCTCCCGAAGAGTGCCGCCGCGAGCTCGCCGCGCTTTTCGTCGAGCAGCCACTCGGTGAGCTCGGCCTCGGTGATCGAGATGTGGAAGCTGCCGTCGGCGGGTTCCACCACCACACCGCGCGCTTTCATGGTGCTGTCCTCGCGCGCTTCGGAGGCACTTCCCTTAGAGAATAGAGCCTGTATCGCACCGAGAGAACCAGCGTCCAGTCCGCGCGCGAGCACAGTAACCGAAGAGTTCCGCACGAGCTCCGCGTGACGCGAGAGCCGCGCGACGCACCAGTGGCCCAGCGCCTCAGGCGACAGCGCCGCCACCGCGCGCTGAGTCTCCTCGCGAAGGTGGGCGTCCCGGTACTCGATGTCGAGGCGCATTTTCTCCAGCGGAAGCCGTGAGCGCAGCTCCTGCTCGGCGCGCTGTCGCTTCATGCTGTACTCTTCGGCGAGGGCGTCGAGCGTTTCCTTGACCTTCTTGTCCGCCTGCGCCCGCAGCGACGCGGCGTCGTCTTCGGCCTTGCGGACAATTCTGTCGGCGCGCTTGCGCGCGTCCTCGAGAATCTCCCGCTCCAGTGTCTCAGTGCCTCTGATCTCTTCCATTGCTTCTTCCCTACTTGATCTTGATTCCGATAGCCTGCCGAACCGCGTCGACAAGGTGCGTGTGCTGCTCCGGAGAGCCCGAGAGCGGCGGAATCTCGACAATGAGCGGAAAAGCCCCGCTCAACTGCCACTCCGATAGCTCCTCGCCAATCATGTCCGACACATCCTCGCTCAAAATGAGCATCTTGCAGTCCGACAGATCCACAGGACCCCGTTCGAGCGCGCAGGTCTTGTTCCGGACAATTTCCCGAAAGGTCGCGATCGCGTCGTCGCGGCTCGTGACAGATTTGCCCTTGATGCCGATCATGCCGAACGCGATGAGGATCTCTTCTTCAGCCAATACAAAAATTTCTGCCACGATTTCCTCTCGGAGCCGCTGCTCGCGGCGGCGCGCCATGGCGCTCAAGGAGGCGCTTCCGCGCAACCGTCAGCGTTCTGCCGCCAATATCACACAAAAAGAATGAGAACGGCGACCAGGAATCCCCAGAGACTGATACCTTCGGCGAGTCCAACATACGGAAGGGCCTTGCCGGAGAGTTCGGGTTTCTCAGCCATCGCGCCCACCGCCGCCGCGCCGATCTGCGCCACCGCGATGCCGCTGCCCAGCGCCGCCGCGCCGACCGCGAGGCCCGCGCCGATGTATTTTCCCAGCTGCGCGGTCGCGCTCACCGCGGTTGTCGCCGCCTGAGTCTGCGCAAACGCGGCCACCGACGACGCGAATGCCATGATTCCGAACAACAGTTTCTTCTTCATGCTGGAACTCCTTTCCTTCTATAAATATAGTTCATCATTCCAAATTTTACGCCGCTATCCCGCGAACGACACAGGCTTGAAAGCCTTGCCATTGCGCGTGAAGAACTTCGAAAAGAACTCATAGTACTGGAGCCTGACCACCTGGATCGTCACGATGAGCCCCTCGAGCCCGATGATGATCGAGTTTCCGATTACGTAGATGAGAATCTCCCAGAACAGCCCTGTCGCGGTATTCCCTCTCACCATCGCGCCCATCGTGAAGATCACGAACGAGAGCACCGCGTGCGTCAGCGCGAAGGCGCCGACACGGAGGAAACTCAGGCTGTTGGAGGTGTAGTAGATAACGATTTCCAGGAGTTCGACCACGCTGCCGATGATGGCCTCCGAGGCCGAACGCTGCTCTACAACCGCCTTGCCCTGAGCCTTGTCGACCATTCCCTTGAGCTGTTCGGCGAACATGAGCACCACGAGGGGAATGCCGAGGCCGAAGATGTCGATCAGTCCGAGCTTCCCCCCGAGGATGACGCGCAGCGCGATACCCACCGCCCACCAGAGGAATACGGTGCCAGCGAGACCAGTCTTCGAAAAAATCGCTTCCCCGTATTCCTTGCGTTTCGCCAGGTTGATCATATTGATGATGAGGCCGGCCGAGTTGATGATGACGCCGATGCCGAGCGTGAACCCGAAGAAATAGAACATCGCCTGCACATTGTTCTGCGGCATGAGCTGCAAAAAGCGGTCTTTGGGGGTGCCCAGGAAGAAGCCCGTCAGCACACGCTCGAGCGGCGCCAAAAAGGCTTCGTTCGCGAAGAAGGAGCTGTCGAGGAGGCCCATCACCATCGAGCCGATCCCCGCCGAGATGAAGGCTATCGAGTACTTGGCGTATTTGCTGAGCAAACCCTTCTTTACCCTGCGCATCGCGAGGCCCGCCGCCAGAATGACCGCGCCCTGGCCGAAGTCGCCAAACATGATCGCGAAAAGGAGCGTAAAGAAGAACGCCACGAAGGGCGTGGGGTCGATGTCGCCGTAGAGCGGCGTGCCGTAGGAGAGCACGATGCCCTGGAACGCGGCGACAAAGGGGTTGTGCTTGAGGAGCACGGGAATCTCTTCGCTCGCCTGTTCGCCCTCCTTCTCGATCGTCTCCTGGGGGTCAAACACGCGGATGGAGATGCGGTTGCCCAGCATCGCGAGGAGATCCTTTGTCACGCGGGGAATGCGGTCGGCGGGCACCCAGCCCGCGAGGCGGTAGGCCCATTTTGTGCTCTCGAGCTTGTGCTCGACGAGGACGAGCGCCTGTTTGAGCCGCACCGAGGAGTAGGTCGCCTGCCAGAGCGCGCCGTAGGTGTCCGCGAGCTCCTTTTTCTCACCGAGGAGGGACTCGAGGCGCAGTTTTTCGGCGCCATAGGCGCGCTCCAGCGCTGCTACCGCCTCGGCGGGCACGCCTTGCACGCCCTCGGGCGGCGTTTTCTTCTCGAAGCCCACCTTGTTGAGCTCCGTTTCGAGCGCGAAGCGCCCCTTTCGGCTCGAGGCGGCGAGAATCGTCCCCTCGCTGTCGAGCGGGATGAAGACAGCCCGCGTGCCGAGCGATTCTTCGAGCGCGCGCAGCTTTTCCTTGGGAAGCGTGCCGACCTGAATCGAGACATACGAGAATTTCTCGAACTCGCCGAAGGGGCGCGAGAGCCCCGAGAAAGCCTTGGCCTCGTGGATCGACTCGGCGAGCTGGTCGACCTTGGCGTCCTGCTCGTCGATGGTTTTCTTGAGTTCGACGCAGCGCCCATAGAGGAGATCGAGTTTGGCGAGCATCGTCTCGTCGGGAAGGTGGGTTCCTTCGGCGATATTCTGGGATGGCTGTGCCCCGAAGAAGGTTCCGACGAAGTCGAGCTTGCGCTGCGCGTCGTCAAGTTTCATCGACAATTCGCGGTCGATATCCGAATCCACGGCGCCAGCGAGCTTGCGTTGCGCGAGGCGTTCGAGCTCGTCGGGGTAGATGATCTGGAAGCAGCGCTGGCTCGCGAGATACTCCAGCACCGCATCGATATCGGATTTCAGCAGCAGAAGTTCGACTCTGCGCATGCTGACGCTGCTCATACCCTCGTACCTCCAGGAATCCACATTACTTTGGCCTTCTCTTCGGGAGCGACGCCGAGCCGCACGCTCTCGAGCACCGCGAGGAGCAGGGAGGTCTCGTACTCCAGCAGCTTGAAGTAGCAGTAGTTCGGCGTGTAGCTGAAGGGGTGCAGATGCAGATTTCGTCGCACCATGGCGAAAAGATCCTCTTGTGTGCGGATTTCGAGCACCGGGACATCGAGGGCCGGACCGGTCTGGCCTGTAAGCAGCCGTTTGAGCGACCAGCGCTCGAAGCTGTCGATTCTCTCGATGTCGTACTGGAATGTCTGGAGCGCGAGCGTGGTCGTGTCGACGCTCTTCACCTCGACGAACATGCCGGCGGCATCCTGCTTCGTCATTCCATAATAGCGGCGAATGCGGAGCGCCCACACGACGTTCTGGTAGATGATCTCCCAGCGGATGAG
>Ga0172370_10002771_pt1 | contig 24903 bp, 25 predicted proteins | sample LakKiv5m_FD_114538 | JGI IMG/M metagenome (GOLD analysis project Ga0172370, IMG submission 114538) | Freshwater microbial communities from Kabuno Bay, South-Kivu, Congo - kab_022012_11.5m | ecosystem: Environmental > Aquatic > Freshwater > Lake | place: Democratic Republic of the Congo...
GAGAGGAACACTCGGGGCAGCTGGAAACATGATGGCAAATTCAACTGCGCTTGCAAAGATGGAAACTACGGGTAAGGTAAAAATGTTTGGCAAAGAGTTTAATATGGGTAGATTGGGTAGAACTGTTGGTACTGGTGCCAGAAACGTTGGCACAGCAGCTGGAAAAGGAAGCTTTGATATCCGCGGAATAAGTGTCGGAGGGAAAAGTCTCGCCAGCACGGGCATGAGTAATATGAAGGCGGGAGGACAGGGCGGTTATGTAAAGTCCAAAGCAGACAAAGCAGAAAAACGACAAAAGAGGGCCGATGAACTCAAGGCGGTAATGGAAAAAGGAAAGAAAGGGAAAGAAGTAAAAAAATTAGAAGAAGACCTAAAGGGGCTCGAAAATGCACTCAATCCACAATTAGAAAAAATAGATAAGGATATCGAGATTGCAAAAGAGAAACTACAAAATGTAAAAGGTGTTGCTGGAAAAGAACAAGAAACAGAAAAACTATACGCTGAGCTGAAAAAGAAACAAAACGAAAAAGATGCACTAAGAGGAGGGTTTGAATATAATAGCGAAACAGGTGAAATCGAAAAAGAGAGAAAGCAAGTACTTAACCCAGACGGAACACCTAAAAAGCAAAAAGTGGTTAAAGAGTTTGAGGAAGATGAGACAAAAGATGTAACCATAACTGACCCAACAACTGGAACCACGCGAATTGAAAAACAGCCAACTGGTAAAAAAATAACAGTTATGAGAGAAACAGGCGAAGAAGAAGACGTATATGAATATGAAAATAAAAAGAAAAAAGACGAAAACGGAAATAATATAAAAAGTATTAAGGGATTGACCGAAGATATAAAAAACGGGAAAAATGAAATAACAAAAGAACAAAATCAAATTGCTTTGGATTATGCAAACAAGATCACGAAAAGAAAATTATCTAATTTGTTTGGCTTATCTAACGCGGCAAATAAAGAAGCAGCCCATAATATAAAAATGGGGGTTAAGGTAGAAGCTAAACATTAAACATATGACTGAGAAATTAAAACAACAATTGAAAGAGCAGATGGAATTCATTCCTAAAGAATCGCAAGAAGTGATTGACGCTTTTGATTGGGTTAAAATCTCAGAAGAGATTGGAAAGAAATATTATCTTGATGAGAATGATATAAACATGCTCCAAGCTGAGATTGGTCTCACTTTGACTGGACTTCAAGAGCAAGATACTCTGGCGACAAATATCGAAGATGATATCGTTGTAAGTAAAAACCACGCTGAAAAAATAACCGAGGAAATTATTCAAAAAATATTGAAACCCATCCTGGACGAATTGACAAAAAATGTCAAAAGCAATTTGAAAAACAAAAACACCCATTGGCAACAAAATCTGAATTTTGTTTTGTCAGGAGGGGACTATACTGCTTTTATTCGAGAACCTGAACCAGAAGCCAAGGCAGAAATTAATCCAAACACAAACAACATGGGGACTTTCAATCATTCAAAAGTAGACGACCTTAAAAGTAAATTTACCATTTAGTGTATAATGAAACCATGGACGAAAAACCATTAGACATGTTACAAATAAAAATCGAACGGGCCCGAGACGAATTGCCCGAAGAAACCAGGAAAGCTATCGACGCAGTCGACTGGAGGGGTGTCATTTTGAGTTTGCGAGAAAAAAAGGGTTTTAGCTATGAGCAATTGGAAGACTTGGAACTTGAAACAGAACTACTCTTGTGTGGTCTCTCCGCTCCTGAGAACTATCCGAAAGAGTTACAAGAAAAGTTAAAAATAACAAAACCACAAGTTGATTTGTTGGTAAACGAAATGAATGAGTTAGTGTTCAAAAAAATACGCGAAGTCCTTATTCAAAATACTGAAAAAAAAGAACTGCTCCTAAAAAAAACAGAGAGTCCAATAAACACTCCTATAAATGAGGCAGTTGTAAAAGTAGCACCCGAAATAAACCAAGAAGAGACTACTGTCTTAAATAAAGCAGGTATAAATATTGTCGAGACATTAAAAAATGATTCAGAATTAGCTAAGGTAAAACCCACTGAGTCTTTCGCTTCTAAAAAATTATCCGACACCTTTAAGATTACAGCCACCAAATCAGAGTATTCCTTAGACAATAAATCCAAACCTGTCGGTACGCCAGTCGAACAGGAGAACAACAACTCTTCCAAATTAAATGTCTCCAAAACAGATCCGTACAGAATGTCGCCGGATGAATAATAACAATTCAAAAACAATGAAAAATCATGCAATTCAAAGTACCACAATTTTTAGAAATAGAAGATAAGATATTCGGGCCTTTTACTTTTAGTCAGTTCGCTTATTTAGCCGGAGGAGCCGGTCTCTGTTTCGTATTATTTAAATTGTTGGGTTTTTTATTGGGGTTTATCCCAATGCTTGCCGTAGCCGGACTCTCTGCTGCTCTGACTTTCTATCGTCCCAACGATAAACCCCTGATGAATATGCTCGAGGCTGGTCTCAAATATGTGATCCAAGACAAACTTTATATTTGGAAAAGGAAAAAGCTAAAAAAACACGCACAAAAAGTAGCAACTGAAAATATTACCCAAGGTGGGGCAACCACCCCAAGACTGACCAGTAGCCGACTACGGGATTTGGCCTGGAGCTTAGATGTGTTAGATTTACAAAAGGAGGAAAAATAATATGGCATTAAGAGCAAAAGCAACTCAAGAGTTTGTCCCAATCAAAGAAATCCGAGACGGAGTGGTTGTTTTGAAAGATGGCGGATTGCGATCGGTTATTTTGGCAAACTCAATAAATCTTTCGCTAAAATCAAGTGATGAACAAAAAGCAACCATACTCCAATTCCAAAATTTTTTAAACACTCTTGATTTTTCAGTTCAATTTTCAATCCAATCAAGGAGACTTGATATCCGGCCTTACCTTTTGTTGCTGGAAAATAGAATCAAGGTACAAAATGAACCCTTATTAAAGCTCCAAACGAAAGAATATATTAACTTCATAAAAAATTTCACGGACTCGGTAAGTATTATGACTAAAAGTTTTTTTATTGTAGTACCATATACTCATACCAGCCTGAAGACTGATTCAGGAATACTAGATAAGTTTTTTTCCAAAAAAGACACCCAAGCCAAAAACAGGGAAGCAGAAATGGATTTCGAAGAAAAAAGGTCCCAACTAGAACAGCGTGTCTCAGTAATCGAACAAGGTTTGGCACGTTGTGGAATAAAAACAGTTCCCTTGGGGACGGAAGAGGTCGTAGAAGTATTTTATAAAGTTTTTAACCCTGGAGAATCAGAAGGGAAAATACAAGTTGAACAATAAAAATTATGTCTATCTTAGATACTTTATTTAAAAAAAAATCTACTGAAGAGAAGATAGTCACCGGGGCCAGCCCTTCGGTTTTGGCGGTCTTGCCAGAAGAAATATATGAATCAGCCAAACTGGAACTTGAAGATATCATCGCCCCGTCAGCCTTGAGGGTAGAACCCAAATCAATAAATCTAGGAGATAAAATCGGAAGAACTTTTTTTATCATTTCCTATCCAAGATTTTTGTCGGACAATTGGTTCTCTCCGATTATTAATCTAGATAAAATTTTTGATATTTCTATTTTTATTCACCCAATAGATACTTCTTTGGCCCTACGCCAATTCCAAAAAAAAGTAGCCGAAGTCCAAAGCCAAATAAGTACTAGAGAGGCCAAGGGTATGGTCCGAGACCCAATGCTTGATACTGCTTACGCTGACCTGGAAGATCTGCGCAATAATTTGATTCAAGCACAAGAAAAAATGTTTGACGTGGGTATTTATATTACAATATATGCCGACAACGAGCTCGAACTATTCAAGGTTGAAAGCGAAATTAAGTCAATCCTGGAATCAAAATTAATCTATATCAAACCAGCTCTTTTCCAACAAGTAGAAGGTTTCAAAAGTGTTATTCCTACTGGAAATGACTTAATAAACATTCATCAAAAATTAAACTCTCAACCACTTTCTAGTATTTTTCCTTTTGTTTCTTTTGACCTAACATCCTCCAAGGGAATTCTATACGGAGTAAACAGACATAATTCCAGTTTGGTAATTTTTGATCGTTTTTCTCTGGAAAATTACAATTCAGTTACTTTCGCTAAGTCTGGTTCTGGGAAATCTTACTGCACCAAATTGGAAATCTTGAGATCTTTAATGTTTGACATTGATGTAATCGTAATCGACCCAGAACGAGAATATGAATATCTGACCGAGGTAGTGGGGGGGCGATATTTTAATATTTCTCTTTCTTCTGATCACCACATCAATCCTTTTGATTTACCTATTCCAAGAGAAGATGAAACCGCCGAAGACGTCTTGCGATCAAATATTATAAACTTGGTTGGGCTCTTTCGGCTCATGTTGGGTGGACTTACCCCAGCTGAAGATTCTTTGATCGATCGTGCAATTTCTGAAACATACGCCATGAAAGACATTACTCCGGAGTCCGATTTTTCAAATATTGAACCACCTCTTTTGTCCGATTTTGAAATGATTTTAGCGGGAATGGAAGGAAGTGATTCAATCATGCAAAGATTGGTAAAATACACCAAGGGCTCCTGGTCTACTTTCTTAAACAAGCCCTCGAACGTAGATATCAATAAAAAGTTCGTGGTCTTTTCGGTTCGAGACATGGAAGACGAATTAAAGCCAATCGCCATGTATATTGTTATGCATTATATCTGGACCGCAGTCCGAAAAAATTTAAAAAAGCGCCTGTTGGTTGTCGATGAAGCTTGGTGGATGATGAAATCTGAAGATACCGCTTCTTTCTTGTATGCTATGGCTAAAAGAGGCCGAAAATATTATCTGGGGCTTTCGACTATTACCCAAGATGCCGCTGATTTTATGAAATCTCCTTATGGAGTACCGATTATTACCAACTCCTCTATTCAAATACTCTTAAAACAATCTCCCACCACTATTGATGTTCTACAAAAAACCTTTAATCTAACGGACGAAGAAAAATATCTATTACTCGAATCAGGGGTAGGAGAAGGGATCTTCTTTGCGGGGTTAAAACATGTCGCGATAAAAGTAATCGCCTCTTATACCGAAGACCAAATTATTACTTCCGATCCTTCTCAAATTCTATCTATCAAAAAAGAAAAAGATGATATGGAAAAAGCTAGTGCCTAAACAAAGGTTTATAAATTTTATTATTAAAAAACAACCCAGTGGTAAAGCTTTGGAAAAATTTCACTCCGAGGTATAATAAGTATATGTTGAAAAGATGTCTGATTGTGTTTCTGATACTCCTATGGGCTGTTTTTTCATTGCCGGTAAACGCCCAAGTACAAAGTGGAGACATTGTGCTTAATATCAATCCTAAATATCCCAAAGCAAACGAGGAGGTTCGGGCCTCAGTATCAACTTTCACAACCAATTTAGATAATGCCAGAATTTCTTGGATGTTAAATGGTGAAACAGTTCTCGAAGGAATGGGAAAAAAAACTTTCTCGTTTAGTGCGGGTGACCTAGAACTTCAAACCATCCTCGAAGTAAAAATAGAAACTATTAATGGTTCTGTAGTAAATAAAAAAATAATTATCTCTCCATCGGAAGTTGATTTACTCTGGCAAGGGTATGATGTTTATACTCCACCCTTTTATAAAGGAAGGTCTATCCCCCCAGTTGAGGGAGGGGTAAAAGTAGTGGCAATTCCAAGCAACCAGAGCCTAGCAGGTTTTAACTATAAATGGAAACGGGATTACAAAAATATGCCGGACGCCTCTGGTTATGAAAAAAATTACTTCATTTACAATAATAGCTATTTGGAAAATAAAAGTAGTGTTGAAGTAACTGTTTCAGATTTATTGGGAAATGGAATTGGGGCAAATAAAACCACAATTGATCTTGGAAATCCTAAAATTGTTTTTTATCAAAAAGATCTAATTTTAGGCACTAAATGGGAAAATGCTTTAACAAATGGGTTTGCTATAAATAAAGACGGCGCAACCCTAATAGCAGAACCCTACTTCTTTTCAAAAAAGGATCTAAGATCTTCGAATTACTCTTTCAAATGGTTTCTGAATGGAGAAGAGTCTTTAATACCTGACCAGAAAAATTTCCTATCCTTAAAACCTCTAAACGAAAAACCAGGAAACACTGCAGTGAAGATAATCATTAAAAATACTAAAACCCTTTTCCAGACTCTGGAAAAAACAATCAATGTCAACTTTTAAAATTAAAAAATTAAAACTTGTATTGTTTTTGTCCTTAATTGTTGTTCTGTTTTTTCTACTTTTACCACAAACCAAGGCGCAATCCGTAGATCCATACTGGATAGAGTACAAAGAATTTTCTACTAATGTTCATAAAATAGGTGGTCCCTTCACCTCGGAAGGTGCTTGTCATACCTGGTGGACTGAAAATACGGGCATACCGGGACAAACACCAATTGGAAGCCTGGTAAAAGATTGTTTTATTTCTGCCCAAACACCAACAGTTACTCCGGAACCAGGCATAGGTAACACCGATACAAATTATAAACTGCTTGCTCCTTTGCCAGATGGAAGTGGTGGAACTTTGTCTGAATTTGAATCAGACCCACAAAAAAATCCGTGTCCCTTGGGGAAATATTTAAATATAATAATCAAATTGTTCTTTGGGATAGCCGGAGTGTTGGCAGTAGTAATGATAGTTTGGGGAGGAGTCCAATACATGACCACAGAACTCGTTTCTTCAAAAGAAGAAGGTAAAAAGTCAATTCGAAATGCCATTTTTGGTCTCGTTCTTGCACTCAGCGCTTATCTAATTTTAAATACTATAAATCCAGAATTACTAAATGCGTGTCTTAATAATGTAACCCCAGTAGAATACGTAGTCAGTGAAGATACACCTCAAACTCCAATAGACAACAAGTACTGCAATGGTGCTTATGTGAACGGAACAGATTGGACTGGAACACCTGCCTCTCTTCCCCAAGGGGTGACAGTAAGCCCTGCTGGAGATTGTAGTAAGGTTGGACAACAAAATTGCACCTCCACCAAAGACCTGAAGCTCAATATTGTAAATACAATAAAATCAAAGTGTCCCAACTGTGAATTAAAAATTACTGGAGGAACAGAATGTTGGCTCCACAGTGCTACTGGTAGCCATAAAAAAAATAGTCCAACCATAGATCTTTCGGCAGGGTCATCACCAAACCTAAATATGTATATCACTGGTGGTAAAAATAAAAAGGGAGAAAATATTGGAAACTCTTTCCCAAATGATGGACAACAATATCCAAAAGATGGAGTAATATATTTAGCAGAAGTGGCCGGACAAACCGGGAACACTACAAACAAACACTGGCATGCTTCAGGACAAGGTAATGGTAATCAAAATCAGGGAGAGGTATATGCCTCGGTCTCTTGGACCGGTAGTAGTAAAACTATCATGATAACGATAAATAATTATGATAGCAACAAAAACCACAAAGTGATGATTTCAAATAACGGAAATAATATTTCAAAATATAATCTCACCTCACTGGGAAATGGGCTTTTACCGATAACTCTGTCCCAGATAGAATATGACCAAGTAAAAGGAGCCACTCCGGCAAACGTTTCTGTTTGGAGTGCTGGCATTGGGATTGGAACAAAATCTTTATTAATAAACTGATAAAAAATCATGTCAAAAAGAAATCTGTTTTTAATAATCTTGGTCTTAGTGATAATAAGTGTGATAACTTTTATCTTTTTATATTTTTACAAACCAACAACCCTGCAAACAATAGAAACCAGTGGCACGAATTTCTTGTCTGAATTTTTCCCGTTTGGCAAAAATACCAACACTCCAGGAGGAAATAAAAATACACCAGCAGATATCTCCGGACTTACTCCTTCGTCAATTGCCGAAGGACAAAAAGAAGCCTTGGTCAAAGTTTCCAGTATGCCCATTGCTGGCTATGGAATTTTTTCAAAAGAACGCTATAAAGAAATACCAGAAAATATTCCACCCGTTGAAACTCAGCCCGAGATCGAAAACGGAAATACCGAAACACCAACCACCCCCAACAAAGAAACAGTGGCCCCAACCCCACCAGCTACTGAATTTGTAACAGCCCTAAGATATGTAGAAAGGGCGACAAGCAATATTTATCAGACTTTTGCCGACAAGATAGATGAACGTAAATTCACCACAACTATTATTCCGTCCGTTTATGAAACATATTTTAGTGGTAAAGGAGAAAATGCAGTTATTAGATATTTAAAAAAAGACGAGAAAACAATCGCTAGTTTCGCCAGCACCCTACCAACAGAAATCTTGGGTGGAGACACCACCTCTCTTGGAGAATTGAAAGGATCATTTTTACCAGAAAATATCACTGATATCAGTATTTCCCCAGATGGCTCTTCTATATTTTATTTATTTGAGATAGAAAATGGAGTAGTAGGAGTAACCGCCTCAAGCTCGGGAGATAAAAAAAATCAAATATTTAATTCTCCCTTCACAGAATGGCTGACAAGTTGGCCAAATGGCCGAATGATTACTCTAACTACTAAGCCTACTTTTAGGTTCCCGGGATATATGTATTATCTCGATCCTGTGGTAAAAAAACTAACCAAAGTTTTGGGTGGAATAAATGGATTAACTACCCTAACTAGCCCAAGCGGTAAATTGATTTTATATAATGATAACCAATTGTCTTTGTCTGTATACAATATCGACACCAAGGAATCATTCTCTTTGGGAATTAAGACCTTGCCAGAAAAATGCACCTGGGATATGGCTAGCGCTAATTTATATTGTTTTGTCCCTAAAAATATTGAAGGCACCCAATACCCAGACGTATGGTATCAGGGAGAAATTTCTTTTCTAGATGATATTTGGAAAGTTAATGCAGAAAATGGGAGTACCACTATTTTAGCCAAACCTGCTGAATTCCAAGGAGGAGAAGAGATTGATGGAATAAAGCCCTCTTTAGATGAAGGTGAAAATTATCTCTTCTTTGTAAACAAAAAAGATTCCTATCTTTGGGAACTAAACCTTAAATAGGGCCTAAATATTTTATTACTACTCTTCGAGAAAGTCCCTCTCCGGTTGATTCAGTCTTTAAATCTCCTGCTTCTGCTAAAAACTCATGGACAATCCTGCGGTCAAAGGCAGACATTGGATCAATTTCTATATTTGACTTAAAATATCTAGCACGTTCGGCCATCATGTGAGCTATTGCGTGAATATTTTCAATCCGTTTCTTTTGAAAACCATTTATATCCACTAAAATTGAAAGGTTGCTATTCTCGGTTTGTGAATTTTCATTTTGAATAACCACTTTCGCTTCAATCATTTTTTTAATCAAATGATTAAGGGCAAAAAGAGCCTCTCCATTACGTCCTAAGAAAAAATGAGGTTGACCCACCTCTACACTAAACCAGGTTGTTTTAGAGCCATCTTGAGACACTACAATCTCTTTTACCGGAACAGTGGTCCTTTCGATTAACTCTTTTATTAAATTTTGTATTTCTGTATTGTTCATTGTGGATTATTGTTGAACTGAAATTAACTTTTTGTTTTTATTGACATAAATTTGTTGTCCTATGGCAAACATATTACTCGTAATCCAATACAATGCAACCGCCCCTGAAAGACTATAAGCAATAAAAGCGACAATGAACGGAAAAACGTATTTCATCTGCATATTCATACTCTTGGCAAAACTTTCTTGAAAAGACCCTTCCTTGGTTTCCACCTTGGGTGGTTTTGGCATAAAATATGCTTGGAAAAATTGTGAAACCCCGGCGAGAATTGCCAGTATCCAGATGTGGTTCTTGGCAATATCCAATATTCCCAAGAAATTCATATTAATCTGACTTGGAACTTTAATAAAAGAATATAAATTCCCCGCATCAAAACTCAATCCATTATAAAAAACATAATAAAGGGCAATAATAATAGGGAACTGAATCAAAACCAGCAGACAGCCCGAAAATGGGTTAGTTTTGTGTTTTTTATATAATTCGAAAGTTAATCTTGCCTGTTCCTCTTTGCTTGCCCCACTTTTTTTTATTTTAGAAAGTTCTGGGTTCAGTAAATTCATCTTAGCCTGTCCTTCAATTGATTTTTGAGAAAGAGGGAAAAGGGCAGTTTTTACTAAAATAGTAAGAATAATAATAGCAATTCCAAGATCCCCGCCAGGAATAACCGAAACAAAAAAAGCCAAAATGTTAAGTAGTGGCTTATATAGAGCAGCATCCCAAATTTGTCCAATCATTCTTCTATCTTATCTTAAAAGATAAAAAAAATCCACTAAAGCGGGTCTAGGTGGTTTTTTTGCCATGGATGACAACGCAAAACTCGAAAAAGTCCTAAGTAGAGCCCTTTCCACACCCCATATTTTTGAAGTGCTTGTTTGGTATACTCCGAACAAGTAGGAAAAAAGACACAACTGGGCCCCTTTTGGGGAGAAACCCATTTTTGATAAAAATCAATAAATTTTATTAATAAGATTTTCAATTTCTTTACTTAAGTTTTCAATTGATAAATTTCTATTTTTCCCTTTTTCTCCAAAAAACCTTAAACTATCCTTGCCATAAACAAACACTCCATAAAAACCAACTGGAATTTTAGAAAAATATTTTTCTAAAACAACATACCCCCTTCTTTTAAGAAGGTTGCGTTTCACCGCCCTTCTAGCAACCGCCCTAGAAACAAGAAAAGAAATTTTTTTATCTGGCGCTGTATTTTTAAGGTACTTTAAAACCAAAACAGGGGAGAAGATGGTCTTTCCCTTTTTGTATATTAGATCAATTGTCTTTTTGTTTGCTCTGTTTTTTTTAGGAAGCATACTTAAACAGAAAGCTTTGCTCGTCCTTTTCTTCTTCTTTTTTGAAGCACCTTTCTGCCGGTTTTTGTTTTAGAACGAACTAAAAAACCATGCGCCTTTGCCCTTTTTCTTTTATTGGGTTGATATGTTTGAGACATAAAGAGAGTATACCCCAACAAAAGCCTTAAGTCAAAAAAGTTTTCCAAAAAAATTATCAACAGCTTATCAACATGGTTAATAACTTCTGCGCTGTTTTTTATTTTATTTATTATAGTATAATCGGAAAACATATGGACACAAAACAACTTTGGAAAAACTGCTTAGTTGATATTGAAGCTGGTCTCTCAAAAGCAAATTTTAGTACTTGGTTTAAAAATACTTCTATTTTAAAAGAAGACTCTGGGGTAGTGTATGTTGCTGTTCCAAATGAATTCGTTCGAGATTGGTTAAAAAATAAATACCATAAATTAATAACCAAGACAATTGCCGATACTTATGAAAATATGCGCGCGGTTGAGTATGTTATAACTAAAACAGAAGCCATAAAACAAGAACTCCCAAAAACAAACGAGCCTTATATTAAACAAGAGCTCCCATTAAAAGATCTGTACATAAACCCAGACGACAACTTAAACCCGAGATATCATTTCAATTCTTTCATTGTGGGAGGATTTAATGAACTGGCTTATGCCGCCTCTCAGGCAATAATAGAAAGTCCTGGCACAAAATATAATCCTTTCTTTGTTTATGGATCAACCGGACTCGGAAAAACCCACCTGATTCAGGCAGTAGGAAACTCTATTAAAGAAAAATATAATGGGAAAAAGGTTCATTATCTAACTTTGGAAAAATTCGCTACTGATTTTATCAACTCACTCCAAAACAATAAGGCAAATTCTTTCAAGGAAAAATACCGTAAGTATGATTTGTTGATAATTGATGATATCCAATTTATTGGAAAAATGGAAAAAATTCAAGAAGAACTCTTTCACACCTTTAATACCTTCTATGAAAACAACAAACAAATAATCTTTTCTTCAGATAAACATCCAAACTATATACCAGAACTAGCAGACAGACTAAAATCTCGTTTTGCCGCCGGTATGATTGTGGATATTACAGAACCAGAGTACGAATCTCGTCTGGCAATTTTAAAAGTAAAATTAAAAGAACAAAACATCGAACTAGATCAGGAGCTCATTGAATACGTCGCTTCAAATATTCGAGGAAATATTCGAGAATTAGAGGGGAGTTTAAATACAATTGTTTGCCAATATCGACTGAAAAACAAAGCACTCTCTTTGTTGGAGGTGAAGAACTTACTTAAAAACAACCTAAAACCTAAAAAAAATGTCTCAGTAAAAGATGTGGTAAAAGTAGTGGGTGATTATTATAATTTAGAAGAATCTTCAATTTACGAGAAAACCAGGAGAAAAGAAATTGTAAAAGCAAGACAAGTCGTAATGTATCTTTTGCGAGAAGATTTTAATGTCTCTTATCCATTAATTGGACAAAAACTAGGGGGCAAAGATCACACCACAGTGATTCACTCTTGTTTAAAAATTAAAAAGGATATTAAGAAAGATCCAGAACTTTTACAAGAAATAGAACAAATCAGAATCATGTTCAAATAATTGTTAATAAGTAGTTTAAATCATATTTAAAAACAACAAATAACCATGCTTAAGAAATAAAAATTTTATTTCTTAATAAATAAAACAAATAATTATTAGACTTATATTAAAAAATGTTAATCAAAAAATCTTTTAAAATTAATCTATAAATAATTTATCCACTTATTAACAGATATAATAGTATTAATAAATTATATATAAAAAATAACCACATGAAATTAGAATGCCGTGTTGAAAAAATTAAAAGTGCCATTTTGCAAACTGAAAAAATCACTGGTAAAAATTTAACCTTACCAGTTTTAAATTCGATTCTTTTTATTGCCTCGGGAAAAACATTAAAACTTAGAGCCACCAACCTTAGTCTTGGTATTGAGGTTGAAATTCCAGCGAAAATTGAAAAAGAAGGTATTATTGCTGTTTCGGGTGGTGTTTTGGCTAATATCTTTTCAAATATTATCAAAAACGATAATATAAAACTCGAAGAGAGTAATGGAAATCTATTGATTAAAACAAATAAAAGTAATATAAAAATAAAAGGACAAAACCACGATGATTTTCCAACCATTCCAGTTGTTTCAGGAAGTACTTTTAATATTGATTCAAAAAAACTCATTGATGGGATTAAGTCCGTTTATTATAGTTCTTCTCCATCTGATATAAAACCAGAGATATCGAGTGTTTATATTTATTCAAATGAAGACAATTTAATATTTGTTTCCACAGACTCTTTTCGTTTAGCAGAAAAAAAAATAAAAATAAAAGGAATTGGAGAAGTGCCGGGTATTTTGATTCCATTTAAAAATATTTCAGAGGTTTTGCGTATTTTTGGAGAAGTATCCGGGGAGATAAAGGTTTGTTTTAATAAAAACCAAATATCTTTTTCTTTTGATGGAATATATCTTACTTCTAGAATGATTGATGGGGTTTTTCCGGACTATCGTCAGATTATTCCAAATGAATCGAAGACCGAGGCGGTTGTTTTAAAACAAGATCTTTTAAGTGCTTTAAAGCTATCAAACATTTTTTCTGATAAATTTAATCAGGTTAATTTTAGTATTAAACCAAAAGAAAAGATTTTTAAGCTTTCTTCTGCCAATAATGATATTGGTGAAAATAAAACATATTTAGATGGAGCCCTTTCTGGGGAAGAGGTGGAGTTGAGTTTTAACTATAAATATTTTTTCGACTCTTTCCAGTCGATCGGACAAGATAGTATCTCAATAAAATTGAACCAAACAAATAAACCAATGGTCGTTTCGGGTGTCTCAGATAATTCTTTTATTTATTTGATTATGCCCATGAACCGATGATTGAAGTAAAGGACTTATTGTTGCGAGTTAATAAACTTCTCTTTTCGGAAGAAATAAAAAGAGAGGCAATCTCGGGTGTGATTTTTCAGGTGTTAAAAATTAAAGTTTTCAAAGATGATATTAAAATAAAAAATAATATTATCTATCTGAGTATAAAGCCTCTTTATAAAAATGAAATTTTTATAAAAAAAAATCAGATCCTTTCTGAACTAAGAAGTGTTTTGGGAAACAAAACGCCAAGAGATATAAACTAAAGGCCTTGTACTACAAAAGAGGACTCTATTTCGGAGCTATTGTAGATTGCATCATAAGTTATTATTTTTATTTTATTATTTTCCATTAGATTATCTAACTCGTTTGGTATAAAAGAAAAAACAAAAGGCGGTTTGAGGGTTTCAAGATAGATGTCATTTATAAAGACATCTATCTTTTGAATTGGATAAAATCCAAGATTAACAATCTTTAATTGAATTTTTTGATTTGCATTGTATTTTGTTGTTGGGTTGGGTTCTGATATTGATGCCATTTGGTTCTGGTTTCCGGTGTGAATATTATCTTTTTCGTTTGGTTTCTCGGCCCAGGTGGTAGTTTTATATTTATATCTATTTTGCGACCACCAATTTTGAATAGGAATTTCCCAATGACTAAATTGAGAATCGTTTTCAGGGTTCGTGGGCGAAGGACCTAAAATATCTTTTTTATTAATCCAGTATAGAATAGAGTGGACATTGGTGATTACTTTTTCTTGCCTAGTTTCTTTGGGGGTAAATTCAGTCGCCAACTTACCGCTTATTTTATCAATAAAGAAGTTTTCATTTCCTTGCCAAAATCCACGTAAGATTGGTTTTGTTTTGGTTGGGTCAATTTCTAGATTAGGTTTTTCAAACCTCTCTTTGGGTGGTAAAATTTTTAAAGCTTCAGATATAAAACTATTCCAAATTGGACCTGCTACTGCAGAGCCTCCTTTTTTCATTGGTTTATTATTATTGTTTCCTGCCCAAACACCAACCACGATTGAGGGGGTATATCCAATTGTCCAGGCGTCCTTGTTGTTATTGGTTGTTCCTGTTTTTACTGCCACTTCTCTTTCCGGGACTACTAATGGGGAATTGGACCCAAAAGTTGGAGTGCGGGCGATGTTGTCACTTAAAACACTTGAAAGTAATAAGGCGGTATTTTTAGGCAGAACCTCACGAGGACTAGCAATATACTCTTCTAGAACTTTACCAGACTCATTTTCTATTTTTAGAATTCCAGTAGGCATATTTTTTTTACCACTGTTAGCAAAAACACCATAAGCAGAAGTAATATCAATTAAAGAAACCTCACCTCCTCCAATTACCAGAGTAAGTCCGTACCTACTTATGTCGCTTAAGGTACTGATTCCCATTTCTTCAGCTGTTTTAAGAGAATCAGGTAAACCAGCTAAATAAAATAATTTAACAGCAATGATGTTTATTGATTGGGCTAATCCATCTCGAAGACTCATTGGGCCCCGGAACTTTCCATCATAATTATCTGGCATATAACAATCTTTTTGGTTGTGGCCAGGTAGTGCCTTCCCGTAAGCATTACAGGTTGTTTGAAATTCAGTGGGTAGGTCAAAGAGTACTGTGTCCGGAGTAAAGCCCTTATTGAAGGCGGTAGCGTAAATAAAAGGCTTAAAAGAAGAGCCAGGTTGTCTTAGGGCTGTTGCAATATTATAGTTTCCATCTATTTCTTTATCAAAATAGTTTCTAGAACCAACCATGGTTAAAATTTGGCCAGTTTTTGGATCAATTGCTACTAGCCCTGCATTAGAACCATCCCATTTTTTTTCATTTTCCAAGGCACCCGCTTTTACTATTTCCTCTGCTTTTTGTTGCAGGTTGTAGTCTAGTGTCGTTGTTACTTTTAAGCCACCATTTTCTACTACATCGGCACCATATTTTTGTTCTAGGTAATCTTTAATAAAAAAGACAAAATGAGGGGCCTTGATTCCTCCGGTTGTTTGGGGAAGGAAAACAACAGCCTCGTCTTTGGCTTTGACATATTCCTCTTGAGTAATAAATTTATTTTCCAACATTCGAAGCAAAACATAATTTTTACGATCAACTAGCTTGTTTTTATTTTTTCCATAAGGAGAAAGTGAGGTTGGAGACTGGGGAATAGCAGCCAAGTAAGCAGCTTCTGCCAGGGTTAGATCTTGAGCTTTTTTGCCAAAGTAAGTTTTAGCTGCTTCCTCTATTCCATAAATAGTTCCGCCATAAGGAGCTTCGTTTAAATACAGTTCCAGTATTTTTTCTTTTGACATGGAACGATCTATTTTTATTGCCAAAATCCACTCTTTTAATTTTCGGCCGATTGTTTTTTTAGAAGTAAGTAGGGTATTTTTTACAAGCTGTTGAGTAATTGTTGACCCACCCTGAGTTCTTCCTATATTTAAGACGTTTGATAATACTGCTCGGGCAATAGAAGTAATTCTTATGCCACTATGGTTATAGAATTCGGCGTCCTCTACAGCTACAGTTGCGTTTTTAATATTTGCTCCCATGTCCGAAAAAGGAATGTTGGTTCTTTTTACCTCATTGTGTATGTCATAGAGTAGCACTTCCCCGGTGCGGTCATATATTTTACTAGAACTGGCAACTTTTCGATCATCAAAAGAATGGAAATCCGGGATTTTAATTGAAGAAAGCCAAATTAGTAAAATACTGGAAACCAAAAAAAATGCCCCAATTAAAAAAAGGATAATATTTTGTCGAAATGTTTTTTTAAAGCGTTTTTTTAACATTAATTTAATCATACCAGAAAGTATGTTATAATCCATACCATGAAGGTGATAACAGACGAGAAAAAAATAGACGAACTTTTAAGCAGGGGGGTGCAGGACATTTTTGTGAAAGAAAGTTTGAAAAAAAAGCTCCTTTCTGGAGTGAGACTAAAAGTATATTTAGGCATTGATCCAACTGGTCCGACTCTTCATATGGGGCATGCTATCCCACTTAAAAAATTGAAACAGTTTCAAGATCTCGGGCATCAGGTTGTTTTATTAATGGGTGATTTTACCGCAATGATTGGTGACCCAACTGATAAGACAGCTACCAGGAAACAACTTACGCACAAAGAAGTTTTAAATAATTTAAAAAAATACAAAAAACAAGCTTCGATTTTTTTAAAATTTTCAGGCAACAACAAGGCTGGCTTCGAATTTAATTCTCGGTGGCTTTCAAAAATGAAATTCGAAGAGGTCCTTGATTTAGCCTCCAAAATGACAGTAGAACAAATGCTAAAAAGGGACATGTTTGTAAAAAGAACCGAAGAAGGGAAGCCGGTTTTTATTCATGAGTTTATGTATCCATTAATGCAGGGATACGACAGTGTCGCAATGGAGGTAGATGTTGAGGTTGGGGGCAATGATCAAATGTTTAACATGCTCACAGGAAGAACTTTGGTTTCTCAAATCCTAAACAAAGACAAAACTGTTATCACCATGAAGCTGTTGGAAGATAATTCCGGAAAAAAAATGGGGAAAACAGAAGGGAATATGGTAACCTTTGAGGACTCCAATTTTGAAATGTTTGGGAAGGTTATGAGCTGGACTGACTCTTTAATTGAGAAAGGTTTTGAGTTGTGTACTGACATTCAGAGTTTTGAACTCAATAAGAATTTAAATCCGATGGATTTAAAAAAGAAACTGGCTTATGAAATAGTTAAAATTTATCATGGAGCAAAAAAAGCAGAAGAGGCAGAAGAAAACTTTGTGAATACTTTTCAAAAAAAAGAAATTCCAGACAATGTAGAAGAATTTATGTTATTAAGCGAAAAACAATTAGGTGATTTTTTAGTGGAGAAAAAAGTTTTGAGTTCTAAAAGTGAATGGCGAAGGCTAGTTGAGGCAGGAGCGATTCATGATTTAATCAAACATGTAAATATAGCTAACCCAAGTATAAAGATCAAAGAAAATTTAACACTTAAAATTGGCAAAAAGAAGTTTATAAAAATTTCTCTAAAATAAAAACCTCGCGGATCCGCGAGGTTTTTATTTTATAAGCTCTCTCCTTCAGGTTCTTCTTCGTCGAATTTGAACCCTGGTGTTTCGTCGTCATCAAGGGTCTCGTCAAAAAGAGGTTCGTTGTCATCCAAATCATCATTCTCACTATTTGGATTAAACCCTGAATCATTCAAAACCTCGTCTTCATCGTAACTCATTAGAATTGTTTTAAAATTTTATTAAAACGACCAATTGTTAATTAATAATTTATTATTTCCTACTTTGTACCAAATAAGGAAGTGTTTCGCAATAGAAAAAAAATAAAACTGTGGATATCTTAGCGAAGATAAGCAAAAGCGGTTAGAGCAATAGCAATAGCATCGAGTTCATCATCAGAACTTTTTGTTTTATCTATCTCAACTAGAAGTTTTACCATTTTCATAATTTGTTCTTTGGTTGCCTTTCCATATCCAGTAGTGGCAATTTTTATTTGGGGCGGGGAAGCTTCAAAAATTTTCATATTGGCCTTAACTCCTTCGTAAACGATTACCCCTCTTGCTTCCGCCACGTGCATTACTGTTTTTTGGTTGGTAGTTAAAAAAAGAGTTTCTATTGCTAAAATTTCTGGTTGATACTTTTTTATTATTCGGGCAATTTCTTCTCCAATCAATTTTAAGCGTTCCGGGAATTCTAATTTAGCAGAAGTTTTAAAACACTCCGAAAAAAGAACTACCTCTTTTTTCCCTTTGGAAGATTTTTCCAGTACAGCTATTCCCAATCTTTCAAACCCTGGATCAATTCCCAAAATTTTCATATAATTTTATTCTGCATTAGTATAAACATCTTGTACGTCATCTAATTCTTCAAGTTCCTCCACGAGTTTAGTCAAAAGTTCCAAATCCTGATCAGAAAGTGGGGTAAGTGTATTTGGTTTCCAAATCATACCTTCTTCGGTTTTTCCCTTGGTAAAATTCCAAACAACGGAGCCAATACCACCGAGGGCAAAACCATTTTTTACTAAAAGGTGTTTAATTTCTTGAGCAGCCCTATTTCGGCTATCAGTGAGGGTTTCAATGATTATTCCAGTTCCACCTGGTCCATATGCTTCATAGGTGATAGCTTCCATACTTACTGATGGTTCGGAAGCTTTCTTAATGGCTCGTTCAATATTGTCGGCTGGCATATTTACTTTCTTCGCTTTTAGAATAGCTGAACGAAGCCCTGGAGACTCTTTACCACCCGAAAGTTTTGCTTCTACTGCGATGTAGCGGACGATTTTAGAAAAGACTTTGCTTTTTTTAGCATCAGTGATATCTTTTTTATGTTTTATTTGGCTCCATTTGTTGTGTCCAGACATTTTATTTTATTTTTGAAAATAAACTACTAAGCCCTCTTAAAATATATGGAGTATAACGTTCTAAGTATACAGCCATTTTACCATGCCTAGTAAGTATTACTTCCAGGTTTTTGTCTTTAATAGCTCTTAAAATCAACTGAGCTGCTTTCTCGGAACTAATTTTTAACCAATTGTATTTTTCTTTCCTTTTTTCATCATATCTACTGTCAAACTCTGTATTTACAAAACCAGGCATTATATGTGTTAATGAAATATGATAAGGATAGAGCTCTAAAGAAAGAGATTTTATTAAACCACGAACAGCAAACTTACTCATAATATAAGCAGAAGATCCGGTAGAAAAAGATACAATACCATTTACACTTCCGATGATACATAGGGCACCTTTTGTTTTCTTTAATTCAGGCAATGTCGCATAAACAGTTCGAAGGACACCAAAAACATTTGTTTCAAATTGTTTTTTATAATCACCCAAAGTCAAATCTTCCAAATTCCCCGGTGTCCCAAAGCCAGCATTAGCGACCACAATATCTATTTTGTCAAATATTTTTTTTCCTTCTGCTACTACTTTTTCGATTTCTCCATCTTTTGTGACGTCACATTTTACTGCGATGCATTTTTTATATTTTTGGGAGATATCTTCGGCATTTAAGGAAATCAATTCAAATCTTCGTGCCGCTAAAATAACATTAGCCCCATTTTTACCGAATTCATAAGCCAAAGCCTTGCCAATGCCCGACGATGCTCCTGTAATTAAGATAACTTTGTTTTCAAATAGTTTTTTCATTAATTAAAGAAGCTTGTTTTGTAAATTTTCCGGAATATCAAAACTCAAATGATTGTATGCTTTTACGGTTGCCACTCGTCCACGGGCAGTACGTTCCAAGAGGCCCAGTTGTATTAGATATGGTTCTATCACTTCTTCAATAGTGGCTTCTTCTTCGGACATTGCTGCAGCCATTGTTTTTAATCCTACTGGGCCCCCTTTAAATTTTTCTATCAAAATTTCGAGAAATTTTCTGTCCGAACTATTTAACCCAATTTCATCTATTGAAAGCATCCCTAAGGCACTTTTTACTGTTTCTTTATTTAAATTTTTTTTATGAACTTGGGCGTAGTCGCGACATCGTTTCAAAAAATAGTTGGCTGTGCGAGGAGTAAAGCGACTCCGTTTTGCAATTTCTTCCAAACCCTCTTTTTCTAGTTCGGTATTGAGTAATTTACTAGACCTTTTTACTATTTCTGCAATTTCTTCATTGGTGTAAAACTCCAATCGGAAAACTCCTCCGGAAAATCTGGAACGAAGAGGGGAGGAGACAAGAGCAACCCGGGTTGTGGCAGCTATTAAGGTAAATGGTGGTAAATCAAGTTGGATCGTCCTTGCCGAAGGACCTTTGCCGATAATAATATCCAAGACCCCGGATTCCATTGCTGGATACAGAATCTCTTCCACCATTTTATTGAGTCGATGGATTTCATCGATAAATAAAATATCTCCTGGGGCCAAGTTGGTCAAAATTGAGGCTAAATCGCCGACTTTTTCGATTGCTGGACCAGAAGTAATCTTCATTTGCTTGCCGGTTTCTTTGGCTATTAGGTGCGCCAGGGTTGTTTTGCCGAGCCCTGGTGGACCATAAAAGAGAATGTGCTCCGGGATATGGCCACGTTCTTCAGCTGCGCTTAATAGGATTTTTACGTTGTCTTTTATGTGTTTTTGGCCAATATACTCATTCCAGCGTCCGGGGCGGAGGGCTTGGTCTAGAAAAGTTTCATCACTACTTTCATTTTTTATGGTTTTTTTTTCCATTAGGTTTTTGGGTTATCTTAAGGATATTACTTGACTTTTAAATTGGAATATGCTATACTCTTAATATAGTTATTTATAAACAGTCTGTCCACAGCTATATCCACATTATAGCATTTACTTCAATTTGGATATAGTATAATAAAAATGTAAGAGTTTTAGTGTCAAGAGAAGGCATTAATCTCTAAGCAATCAGCCCCTGGTTATATAAGTTTACGTAGGACGCTCTGGTACTTTTATTAGTCTTCTGGTGCCATCCTTCAAGAGCTTGTTACTTTCGGAGTTTATCTTTGAAAGGATTGTTTAGAGATTAATGCTTTTTTATTTTTAGAGTTGAAAATAATTATTCTTCTGTTAGGTCTACCACACTTTGTACTTCATCAAAAGAAGTGATGCCGTTGATTATTTTTACCATACCATCTTGGCGCATTGACAGAATTCCTTGGTTTTTAGCGATACGTTTTATTTCTCGCTCGCTTGGATTTTCCGGAATTATTTTTTCAATTGCCTCGTCCGTTTTGATTGCCTCAAAAATACCGAGTCGCCCTTTATAGCCGGTCAGATTGCACTTTTCACAACCGACTGATTTGTATAATTTAAATGGAGCATTTGGGTCGATGTTGTATTTTGAAAGATCTTTACCTTCTTCTTTAATACTATCAATAACCGCTTTCATGATTTTTGTTTGTCCTTCGGTTGGTGTTTCTTCTTTTTTGCAGTATGGGCAGAGTTTTCTTACTAGGCGTTGTGCGATCGAAAGTGAAAGAGCCGACACCATTATTTTAGGATTGACTTCCAGGTCAATTAATCGAGGAATTACTCCAGCTGCGTTGTTGGTGTGTAGGGTGGAAAAAACCAAATGTCCGGTCAGAGCAGACTCGATTGCGATTTTCGCGGTTTCTGCATCTCGAATTTCTCCTACCATTACCACATCCGGATCTTGGCGCAGGGCAGAACGCAATCCTTCCAAAAAAGTATAACCTTTTTCTTCATTGGTCTGAGTTTGAGTAATTCCTGGTAGATGATATTCTATTGGGTCTTCGATGGTGATTATTTTTATTTCTGAAGAATAAATTTTTCGTAAAAAGGCATATAAAGTAGTGGTTTTTCCGGAGCCGGTTGGTCCAGTAATCAAGATTAGACCGTTTGGTTTCTGGATTTCTTCTTGAATTATTGAAAACAAGAATGGTTCAATACCCATTTCTTCCAATTTTACTTGAATTGATTTTGGGTCTAGTATTCGCATTACGATAGATTCTCCATACGCTCCAGGAATCATGGAAGCACGAATTGAGAGCTCGTCTTTTCCTTCGGCGATACTAAAACGACCATCTTGGGCGACTGTAGAAGTGAGTTTCATTCCAGCTAGAAGTTTAATTCGTGAATTTAATAAATGATAAATGTCATGACTAAAGAGCATGACATCTTGCAATACTCCATCAAGACGTAAGCGAAGTTTACTATTGTCTTTTTCTGCTTCGATATGAATATCAGAAGCTTTGATTGCGATTGCTCCTGCTAAAATAATTTCAAGGATATGAGAAATTTTATGAGTTTTACTTCCTTCGATTGCTCCTATAATTAATTTTTCGATATCCTGCATTTTCTCAATATTCTTTGCAGTGTCTCTTAAAATCTCAGCCGAGATATCAATTCCTCCCGCTTTAGTACTTTCAGCCATAGAAACTTCTTTATATCTTTCCCAAACTTTCTCCAAACTTTTATGAGAAACCATATAAAAAGTAGGGACTAAATTTTTTCTTTGCATTTCTTCCTTTAATTTTGAAATTAAATCCTCTGTTGGAGAAAGTAAGGCAAAATATATATTTTTACCGGTCAGCTTAAAAGGACCCACCTTCCAATCGTGAGCATCCTTTTCGGAAATTACCCGAAGTGATTCGTTGTCTATTCCGATACGAGACAGATCAACGTAAGGAATTCCGTATTTTGATTCAGCCAACATTTGCACTAATTGCTCTTCTCCTTCGCGGCGAGCATCATCTAGTTGTTTTTTTTGTTTTTCTTCGTCGAAATCCGTCATGTTGGTTAAATTATAGCCTATTTCGGATTTAAAACCAAAAATGCTAGAATCGGATTATGAGCAACTATATTTCAAAAAATCAAAACCAAACCGAGGAAATTGCTAAGGAATTTTTGTCAAAACTTGAGAGGGGAAAAAACCAGGCCACAGTGGTGGCCCTCTCTGGTGATCTTGGAGCAGGTAAGACTACTTTTGTACAATTTTTAGCCAAGCAGGCCGGGGTAACAAGAAAAGTAACTAGTCCAACATTTGTGATAATGAAACACTATACCCTGAAAAATAAAAATTTTCAGCATATTTTTCATATGGACGCCTATCGTTTAAAAGACGAAAAAGAGTTAGAGAATTTGGGTTGGGGAAAAATTATTTCTAACCCAAAACATTTAATATTTATTGAATGGCCAGAAAATATTATTAAGGGGATACCAAAAAAACACCATCAAATAAAAATAATCCATAGCAAAAAAGGAGACAGAAGATTTCAAATCAAAAGAGTATAGTCCTTGCATTATTTGTCTTTTTGTGTTAATATAATAGACAGAAATAGTCAGTTCCTTAAAATATGTTTTTGGTTTTTTGGAAAGTATTTACTAGGTTGGTTTTCTGAGCTTCTTTTTAGAGTGGTTCAGAAAACTAACCTAAGCAATAATAACAATACCAAAACATTTAATAAATCATGGAAAAACAAATTAGGATTTTGTTCCTGGACAACAAGATTGTATGTACGGGGCTATTAACAAGCAAAAAGTTTTTCGACCACATAGCTGAGCTTGGCTTTGGTGTGGAACTCCTGTTTGAGGAGGATTTAGTTCCGGACTTTCAGCATTCCTGCGAATTCCCGAACAGTAGTGAGTACTCTCGTCACGTTGGAGATAGTGCTCGTGAGGCACACATTGTTGTGGTGGGCAACAATCTCTTGGCGGGGATAAAGAAGCTTGAGTTGCTCGGAAAGGGTGTTGAAGAAAAAACGATTGTGACCTGGAATGGTTTTGTCCCATCCTCGGAAAGGTTAAAGTACAGCAAGAAAGGTTGCTCCATGTTTTGCCTGAGAGAAGAAATGGCAACCAAGATTCTTGAATTGGCTGCAAATTCAAACTAGGCATTCAATCCTTTTAGTGATATTAACAATGGCGGTGCTTGAAAAAGTATCCGCCATTTTTTATGTAAATAATGCTATAATTCAGGCAATGATCGAGAAAAAAGACAGGAAAAAAACAATGGTATTGCTTGACTCCCATGCGATTATTCATCGAGCATATCATGCCTTGCCGGATTTTTTATCTAGCAAAGGAGAACCAACCGGAGCGCTTTACGGTCTTTCAAATATGCTCATGAAAATTATTACCGATCTCAAGCCCGATTATATCATTGCTTGCTACGACTTACCCCAGAAGACCTTTCGACATGAAGCCTATGATCAATACAAAGCAGGGCGAGCAAAAGCAGACGAAGCCCTTGTGGCACAACTGAAGTCTTCCCGCAGAATTTTTGAAGCATTTAATATTCCTATTTATGATGCTCCCGGTTTTGAGGCAGATGACATCCTGGGAACAATTGTGGAAAAATTTCAGAAAGACAAAAAAATGAATTTGATCATTGCTTCAGGTGATATGGATACGATGCAACTGATTGACGGGAAGAGGGTGCAAGTTTATACTCTTAAAAAAGGTATCAACGACACTATTTTATATGATGAAGAAAAAGTAATCGAACGTTTTGGTTTCAAGCCAGAACTTTTGCCCGATTACAAAGGTTTGCGAGGGGATCCTTCAGACAACATTGTTGGGATAAAGGGAATTGGAGAAAAAACCGCCACTGATTTAATCGTAAAATTTGGTACGGTTGAAGAAATTTATAAAAAAATTCACCCCGTTAGAAATCGCGAGAGTTCACAGCGACCTCCTTTTTCTAACGGGGTAAAAAAAGACGAAGAATTAGCTAAAGAAATGGAAGTTTCTCCAAGAATATTGCAACTTTTAAAAGATAACGAAGAAGAAGCCCTGTTTTCAAAAA
>Ga0172370_10002772_pt1 | contig 24895 bp, 19 predicted proteins | sample LakKiv5m_FD_114538 | JGI IMG/M metagenome (GOLD analysis project Ga0172370, IMG submission 114538) | Freshwater microbial communities from Kabuno Bay, South-Kivu, Congo - kab_022012_11.5m | ecosystem: Environmental > Aquatic > Freshwater > Lake | place: Democratic Republic of the Congo...
AAAAACCTCAAAGAAACCATGGGAGAGGAGCTTGGATTTGCTGCTGAACGTGAAGGTGTTCCTGAACTGATTGATCTTATTGCAGATGGATCCCAAGTGACAACAGTCGAAGAGCTTGAGACATGGGTGAAAGAAAAGAATCACCCCGCTCTGGAAATGGGTCCCATGCAGGCAGAGCATGCTGAGAGCGAAGAAGAGGCAGTTCCTCAGGGAGAAAAAGAGACACTTGCGCGAGCTGAGGCGGTAGTTGAAGCTGCCATGTCGAAAGCAGAGACTGTATCTCAGACGTCGAAGAAAGTTGAAGAAGAGAAAAAAGCGAAAGTTGTAGAAAAACCAGTCGAAACGGCGAAGTTAAAAACGGTTTCATCCGCAGAAATGGGGGTCTCAGAAGATCGAGCAGAGCGTGCTGTGGATATGCTGCGCCGTGCGTTGATGGCAGCGCTAGCCGAGCTTGGTGGAATTGATGTTGATGGTCTGAAGACTGCCGAAGATTTTAATGAATTTGTTTCTGTCAAGCCAAAAAAAGCCGATAAAGTTGTTCCTGAAGTCAAAGAAGAAGAGAAGAAGGTCGTTGAGCTTCCACCTGATAGCCTCTGGTTGTTGAATGGTACAAAGACAGATGTTCTTAAAGAGAAATGGACTGGTTCGGTACGTTTAGTTACCTTAGGAGCGACTGCCGAAAATGGTGGAACACGTTCTAAAGTTGTGACTGTTGGTGGACAAACAGCTATGCCTTTTATGGATATTGAAGGATCATTCCCTAATCCACCTGTATTGGCAATTGAAATAAAAGACCGTCGACCAGATGATTGGTCTCCATTGCTGATTGATGAATGGAAGGATGTTATTGATGAGCCGGCTAAATGGGCTGTAGCCGCTGAAAAGGCAGGCGCTGATTTATTATTACTTACCCTCTCTCTGACTGATGCGGATGGGAATCCCAATACACCCAAAAGGGCAGTTGAAGTTGTTCGAAGTGTTCTCGAAGCAACAGGACTACCATTGGTAGTTTTTGGTCCTGGACAGGCGGAAGTCGATAATGAACTATTAGTTGCTATAGGAGATGCTTTCAAAGGAGAGCGGCTTCTCTTAGGAATATGTGAGGAAAAGAATTATCGTACGATCGTTGCCTCAGCCATGGCAAATGGTCATTTAGTCAGTGCCCGCACTGCAATGGACGTCAATCTTGCTAAACAACTCAATATTCTTATCAATGACATGGGATTACCACTCGAGCAGATCATAATGGATCCTACGACTGGTGCTTTAGGCTATGGATTTGAGTACGGTTATTCTGTGATGGAGCGATTAAGATTAGCTGCTCTGCAAAGTGATACAATGACTCAAATGCCAATGTTGGTCACTCCTGGAGAGGAGTGTTGGAAAACGAAAGAATCCAAGGTTGGCGAAGGCGTTCCAGAAGCATGGGGTGATTGGTTGGAACGTGGTATCACCTGGGAGACGATTACTTCTGTGATGTTGGTTGAATCGGGAGCAGATATCCTTGTCCTGCGTCATCCTGAAAGTTTAAAGCGCACAAGAACTGCTATAAACGATCTAATGAATCAGTCTAAATAATAATTAATATACTAATGACCTCCGTACTATGCTGTTTTTTACAGCATAGTACGGCATCAGGAGAAAAACAATGGCGTTATCAGGAATTCAAATCTATAAACTTCTCCCACAAACGAATTGTAAAGAATGTGGGTTCCCAACTTGTTTAGCCTTTGCCATGAAATTGGCAGCCAAACAGGTTGAACTTTCGCTTTGCCCGTATGTCAGTGAAGAAGCGCAATCAAAACTATCAGAAGCATCAGCTCCACCTGTTAGACCAATCACTTTGAAGTCGAATGGTTATGAAGTGAAATCTGGAAACGAAGTAGTACTCTTTCGTCATGAAAAAACATTTTATAGTCGTCCCGGAATCTTCATACGCGTTTATGACAGTGAGGATCTAGAAACGATAAAATCTAAAGTCTCGGAAGCATCTGCTTACAAGGTGGACTATGTTGGCATAGTCCTCGGGATAAGTGGTATTACTGTGCAATCTGAAGGTGGAGATTTGGTAGCAGCAGTAAAAGTTGTACGAGAAGTCACTTCCTTACCTTTGATCATCATTGGAGAACCTGCTTCTTTGAAAGCTACTCTTGCTGAAGTCAATGGCGATGAAAAAGTACTTATTGGCAATGCAACGGTTGATAATTGGGAAGAAATGGCTGAAATAGCTAAGGAATTTAATGCTGCTTTGTCAGTGCAAGCAAGTAACGTTGATGAGATGGTGAGCCTTTCAGAAAAGATTCAAGCAACTGGACTTAAAGATCTAGTACTTGCACCAACACAACGTGGTTTTTATGGAACTTTATCAGCCAACACCTTGTTAAGACGTATGGCGTTAAAGAATTTCCGTCCATTTGGCTACCCGATCATAAGCTTCCCTGGAGATGTAGGCGATGCTGCGACAGAAGTAATGCTTGCCGCACAAGCGATAGGGAAATATGGCGGCTTTATCGTGATGGATCATTTCTCCCCAGAAACCGCATATGCATTATTAGTGTTGCGTGAAAATATCTTTACTGATCCACAAAAACCGATCCAGGTTCAACCAGATGTTTACGAAATCAATGAGCCTAACGAGAGTTCACCTGTTCTAGTGACAACAAACTTTAGTATCACTTACTTCAGCGTAGCGAATGAAGTTGAGGGTTCAGGTATGCCCGCTTATTTACTCGTGACCGACTCGGAAGGAATGAGTGTACTTACAGCATGGGCGGCAGGTAAATTTGATGCGGAATTAATTGCCAAATCAGTAAAAGCCAAAGAAGTATTATCAAAGGTAGAGCCTAAACGTGTTGTTTTGCCAGGACATGTAGCTGTCTTAATGGGTGAGTTGGAGGAAGAATTACCGGATTGGGAAGTTCGTGTTGGTCCACGTGAAGCTGTTGATATACCGAAGTTTATGAAAGAAGTATTGTAGACAGGTGAAAAAAATAATCATATAATAAGGAAAGCTTATGGCTGAACATCTAGTTAAATTTGACAATGCAGCCGAGCCAGTCCGCGTTCCTACTGGAACCCTGTTAAGTGAGGCAGCAAGACTTGCTGGTGTAGATATTAATCAACCGTGTGGTGGGCAAGGACGTTGTGGTCGATGCGCTGTTCAAGTGCTTGAAGGAAAAGTGCGTCAGAGAAGCACGTTGCGCTTATCACAAGAAGATAAAGATGCTGGGTATGTCCTCGGATGTCAATCTGTGGTTGAAGGAGATGTGAGTGTATATGTCCCGCCACAAGACAAGATTGAAAGGCGTCTAACGACAGATTTAACGGTAGCTGAAGTCCAGGTACCTGAAAGTTATCTTTATAAACGTGATCAAACCATTCAGCGATACCATTTGGAAATGTCTCCTCCAAGTATGGATGATCAAACAGACGATTATAGCCGTGTAAAAACTGCACTTCGCCAAAAGGCTGATATCGATGATATTGTGATATCTTTACCTGTTATTCAAAAAATGGGTCGGGTGTTACGTTCAAGTGATTGGAAGGTAACTGCAGTCATCGATAGAGGGTATTCTCAGGAAGACCATCAACAAGTTCGTTTGGTAGAAATCCTTCCTGGTCATGTTACGGAGAATGATCCTCTTTGGGGAATTGCCGTTGATATTGGCACTACAACAGTGACTTTGTGGTTAGTTGATCTTATTACTGGTGAAGTGAAAGTACAAGTATCCGAATACAATGGACAAATCGTACGTGGGGAAGATGTCATCTCGAGAATTGTGTATGCCAGTAAAGGGAATGGCGCGGAAGAGTTAAGGCAATTAGTGATCGACACGATCAATTCACTTTTGGAAGCAGCTTGTAACCGGATGAGTCGACGTTTGAAGGCACAAAATCTATCGATTGATCCAAATGATGTAATGAAGGCAACGATTGGAGGCAATAGCACAATGATACATTTATTGCTTGGAATAGATGCCTCCAGTATTCGTCTGACCCCATTCGTTACAGCTGTTAACAATATCCCACTTTTAAAAGGACGTGATCTAGGGATAAACATCAATCCAGAGGGGACGGTTGATTGTTTACCTGGCGTCGCAAGCTATGTAGGAGCCGATATTACAGCAGGAGTGCTATCCTCTGGAATGGATGATACAGAAAAAGTCACCCTTTTTATGGATGTAGGAACAAACGGGGAGATTGTACTTGGTTCGCATGAATGGTTAGTTACATGTGCGTGCTCAGCGGGACCTGCTTTTGAAGGCGCTGGAGTTGAAGATGGTATGCGCGCAACTAAAGGCGCCATTGAGGAAGTCTGGATCAATGCTGAGGACTTGGAACCTACTATTCGAGTGATTGGAGATACAAAACCAGTCGGCATTTGTGGAAGTGGTCTTTTATCCCTATTAGCAGAGATGTTTATGACTGGTGTGGTTGACAAAGCTGGTCATCTTAATACTAGTGCGAATTCGAAAAGGATTCGTGAAGGTATGCACGGGTTAGAGTATGTAGTTTCGTGGGCTAGTGATTCGGGTAACGATCGAGATATTGTCATTACACATGTAGACATCGACAATCTAATCAGGGCAAAGGGAGCTATCTTCGCTGGTTATAGTGTGTTGTCTGATAGCGTGGGGGTTCCCTTGGAATTGGTTGAACAGATGTTAGTAGGTGGTTCCTTTGGGAAATATATTAATGTCGAAAAAGCAATCGAAATAGGCTTGTTACCTGACTTACCCTGGGATCGCTTTCAGTTTTTAGGAAATACCTCGGTGCGTGGGGCATATATGGCACTTCTTGATCGTCAAGCGCGACAAAGGATTACAGATATTGCCTCACGTATGACTTATATTGAACTTTCTGCCGACAATTCTTTCTATGAAGCCTTTATGTCGGCGCTATTCTTACCCCATACTGATATGACGCTCTTTCCAAGTGTGGCAGAATCTATTCAAAAGAAGTGAAAAGGATGGTTAAAATATGTACATCATTGGCGAAAATATTCATATTATTTCTCAGAAAGTAAAGGATGCCTTAAAGGAGCGCGACCGTGAATATTTCATGGAGTCAGCGATCAAACAGGTTGAAGCTGGAGCTAAAGCTATCGATTTGAACTTGGGTCCTCGTAAGAAAGACTGGGAAGAAATTTTCCCTTGGATGGTGGAAGCAGTCGAGGCAGTCGTAGACGTGCCACTTAGTATCGATAGTACCAATGTCATGGGAATTGAGGCTGCTCTAAAAAAGATCACAAAAGCTCAACCCATCATCAATTCAGCTTCTGCTGAAGCTGGACGATTAGAGAAAGTTCCATTGCTAGCAAAAAAGTACAATGCTCGTCTTATTGCATTGACTCTGGATAAGAGTGGTATTCCAGTGGGAGCAGATGAGCGAGTGAACATTGCAATTGAAAAACTGATCCCACGCGCTGTGGAAATAGATTTTCCTATCTCGGATTTGATTATTGATCCTTTGGTCCTAACCGTTTCCGGGTGTCAAGAATATTGCCCAGAATTAGTTGAAGCAGTTCGCACCATTCCTTATGCTTGGGATCCAGCCCCAGGGATTTCTGTGGGGTTATCAAATGTGTCTAATTCAGTACCAGCTGAAAATCGTCCATTATTGAATCGTGTATATTGTGCGATGTTGATGGCTGTTGGTATGGATATGATGATCGCTGACCCATTTGATGAAGAGTTGAGAGAAGTCATTCGTATCATTGAGGAACGAGATGAGAGTACACCCTTGGGAAAACTCTATCTTAATGTCCATGATAAAATTGCTAATATGGAACAACCAACCGTTGATGATGTTGACATGAATGATCCTGAACAAGCAGCTGTTTGGAAATCTGTTCAGGTATTGCTCAATAAAGTTATCTATGCAGATTCTTTCTTGGAGCAGTAAATAGAAGAGAATAGGCTTAATAGTAATCAGTATTAAGCCTATTTTATATATCCAATATTATAGTAATAATCAATCAACAAATGATAAGGTAATCATACTAAGCGATTTGGGATTTACTGTCGTATATGTTCTTATTGTAGATTTTTCCTCTTGAAATCGCCTTATTTTTCCCTAGATGATTTGTCTTGGCGAGATTTTATTATAATTGAGCAGAATTATTTAAAGGAGAAAAAAATGCCTGTATTTACACCTGGTCGTCGTTGGCAACCACCCTATTCGCCTTTTCATAAAGAGACGTTTGGAAATCAATTGCTAATTGCGTTAGAGAAAATTGTTAAAGGACCCCTATGGGGTTGTCGAATGTGTGGGAATTGCCTCTTGCAAGAAACCGCCTTTATTTGTCCTATGGAATGCCCGAAAGGATTAAGAAATGGTCCTTGTGGGGGTTCGACACCAGAGAAGTGTTATGTTGATGAGACACGACCTTGTATTTGGTATAGGATCTATGACCGAGCTTTCCGGATGGGGAGAGAAGAGATGTTGTTGGAAGTATTACCTCCCTTGGACTATGATAAAGTTGGAGGGGAAACCTGGGGTGATGTTGTTCGACAAATAGGGAAAGTAGGTACAGGAAAATTCTTTTCATCGTTATTTTCTAAAGATATAGAATCGCGTAAAGAAGTTTGGGATTCAGTCTTTAAAACAATCCGTCAACCAGATTGGTGGGCTGGTGATTCAGAATATCATCCGCCTGCTTATGAAAAACCTATGTCGGAATTAGAACGTCGTCTGAAGAGTGGAGAGTTTGTGGTAACTGGAGAAGTCATGCCGCCGATGACGATGGCGACGGGTAAGCTTCGAGAAAATATTGAATTGGTCAAACCCTATGTGGCGGCGGTTAATTTCACAGATAGCCCCTCTGCGACACCACGTATGTCAAGTTGGGCGTGTTCTGAGATTGCGATTCAATCTGGGGCTGAACCGGTCATGCAAATTGCTGCGCGTGATCGGACACGTACAGGCTTACAAGGTGAAGTTATTGGTGCAACTGCCATGGGTGTTCGGAATATTCTCTGTTTATCTGGAGACAGTATGTCAATGGCTCCTGCCCCAAGGGGTAAAATGGATATCGTTGACTTAGATTCTGTTCAGATGTTGTGGGTTTTGCGACGTATGCGGGATGAAGGATTATATATGGATGGACGAAAAATGAAATTCCCGCCACAATTCTTCTTAGGCGCAGCAGCTGCTCCTTATGCCTCTGAACCACGTTTTCAGGCTATCCGAGAACACAAGAAAATCAACGCAGGAGCACAGTTTTTCCAGACCAATTTAGTATATGATCCTGAAGGGCTTGAGATTTGGCTGAATGAATTGGCAAAAAGGAATATCCTTGATAAGGTCTATATTTTGATTGGGATCACGCCTCTAAAGAGTCTAAAGGTTGCCCAGTATATGCATAATGATGTACCTGGAGTAACGATCCCAGAAAAATTGATGAAACGATTAAAAGCGGCAGGCGATGGTGTCCAAGAAGAAGGAGTCCAGATCTCCTTGGAATTGATTGAGCAAGTTAAAAAATTAGAGGGAGTGAACGGGATCCACTTAATGGCAGTTGGTTGGGAAGAAATTGTTCCGAGAATCGTAACGGAAGCAGGTTTACTTCCCAAAGGCTTTGCACCCCCTGCTGGTGAATAAGGATATTTGGTAATTTAATAATGAAAAGCCGGATAATATCTTTTCCGGCTTTCTTTTATTATCGAGCTTCTTTGTTAAATTTTTAAAAAAGGGTTTCTGTATAGATTATTATTTATGCAAATTCTGGGCGGCTATGAAGGATAATCCTTTTTCTGTTAAAGCTCTAGCAGTGTTATTGATTGCGTAAAATTTGTCCATGAAGTTTAGTGTTATTCCTTCCCAATGCCCAGCTTCTATGATTTCTTGCTTATCCCTAAAATAATCTAAAATATCAGAAGGATGATCTCGTGTTATTTCAACTTGTGTGTCTCCACCTTCATGTTTTGCGGAAATGTTTGCTACATGATCAGCAATTTCTACCAATTCTTCTGTTCGATCATAGGGTTGCCTTACGATGCTCTTCCAAGTTTCAAAGATATGATGTTCAAAGCGGATGTAATCTTCAAACCCAAGTGACTTTCGGAATTGGGCTGTTATCTCCATGGTTTCATTATTGACGGAATTGCTCCAATTGAAACCAATTAGTGGGGTGCGACCATCCTCACGCGCAAATAATTTTGCGCCTATCAGGGTCCATAATGCCGCATAAGGATTATCATTTCCCATATAAACCGAGATTTTAAATTCGTTATTTACGCCTAGATGATGTAGTAAATAACTGAGCAGGACGGTACCCGGATTGACATTTAACACCTGTCGAACGCCATAATTTGTGTAATAATAAAGATATTCATCAAGCCACTTTAGTGCATAATCATTGGGTTGTCCAACACCACCAAAATAACCCGTAATAGTTTCCGGACCCCCTAGATGGATATTAGATCCATCGGTTCCTTTTGTGTCAAGTGTTTCAACGTAGCTAGCGCCAATAATTTGCATCGCTGCCGCGACAGCAAGTAGGTCTCCATCTTCGACTTGTTCCTTCATCTTTCGAACCCGAATAAATCTGCCAGGCATAAGCATGTTTTGTTCAAGGGCACGTTCAGCTATCATACGCAGCCATGGAAAATACTGCAAGGCGCTAATCTCCAATGTGACGGCAAAATCATCGGCAAAGTCCATTGAGTCAGCAGCCTCCCCAAGGATTTTCTGGCGATATTCTTTTATGCTGATGAATGTATTTTTATCTACTTGTTCTTGCAACCACTTTATGTCATCTAGGTATGCTGGGTTTACGGATTGTAATCTTTGTAATAGTGTAGGGAGATGACGAGCTTCTTCTGCTTTTTGGTTAATTTCATCAGGGGTTCCATAACGAGCGATAACTTCAAGGAAATCGTTGATTACACGTTCATCGGGATCCAAAAGGATATTGTTAATTTCATCCAATCGTTTGTGGGGAATAGCTAACCGTTGACGTAGTTCGTTGTGCATAGGGTCCTCCTCAATTTTTTTTGTCAGAAATAACAGTTTATATCATTACTTTAATCTCCATTAATCATCGAGCAATTCGGCTAATTCATCATATTCGTCATCTTTCATTTTGAACCAATTCTCTTCTTGAGGAAAAGTTTTATCTTTTACTTCTTGATTGTAATCTTTTAATCCATTCAGGATTACCTCTCCTGCGTTGCCAAATACTTTTGCCATACGTGGTTTAAACTTTGGATATAGACCGAACATATCGTGATAAATTAAAAGTTGCCCGTGAGCATCGGGACCTGAGCCTAGGCTCATGATGATGCAATTTTCCGCTCTCTCGGTGATAATTTTACAAACACGATCGGGAACCATTTCAAGTAAAATACAAAATGCACCAGCTTCTTCTAATGCTTTTGCGGCATCAATAATTTTCTTAGCTTGCAAGGCGCCACGACCTTGCACGTGATATCCACCAAGCGCGGCGACGCTCTGGGGAGTCAAACCGAGATGTCCTATGCATGGAATGCCAGCATTCACAATGCCTTTTATACGATCAGCCATCTCAATTCCGCCTTCCAATTTCACAGCATCACAGCCGGTTTCTGCCATAAAACGACCAGCATTTCGAATTGCGGTTTCTGTGCTTGGTTGATAGCTCATATATGGCATATCACCTACTAGAAAGACATTGGGTGCGCCACGACGTACTGCTTGTGTATGTCTGATCATGTCATCCATTGTCACGGGTAGGGTGGTGTCATAGCCTAACATCGTCATTCCCAAGCTGTCCCCAACTAGAATCATATCAATGTCTGCCTCGTCTTGCAGGTAGGCTGTTGGATAGTCGTAGCATGTTAACCATGAAATTGGTTCGTTATCAGCTACTTTTTGAAATAAATGTGGAATATTGATTTTTTTTCGATCGGTCATATTAGCCTCCATAATGATTAAAAGAAGTGAGCGACGATACTTTGGTCGCTACTCACTTTTGTATACACGAGAACGTTATTGTACAGCTTATGAGTACTAACTTAATGCGACTAGTTAATTCAAACTTTTGCATTAATTATACCAATATTTTGATACGGTTGGTTGGGTTATTCTTCATCAAACTCGATTGCTGATACTTCAACCGTCTCCTCATCGAGAAGTGGTCGCTTCATAATTAATTCTAATCCATCGCGTACACCAGCCATACCCACTAATTCCCATCCATCTCTCCCTAATCCATCTAAGAATTCGTAAAGCATTTCTCCTACAGGTTGTCCACCTACAAGTTGACCAACCTCTTTGTCGTCAACTTTCATTACGACACCACCGAATGATCTTATTACTGTATAATCCCACTTTTGCATTTGATTTTCTCCTTTTCTTTAGATTCTGATGGAGTTATTATCGTTATAAAGTCTAGCATGGAAATGATGTTGATGTCAACCAAATTTGTTTATTCATAAGCTAATACTTCTCGGATGGTTAGACTTGTGGCATTGCGCGCGGGAATTAAACTTGAAATAACCGAAAAGAGCAATAATATCAGCGCCCAAACAATAAAACCAGTTGAAGTAAATGCCATATTTCCTTTGACGCCAAAAATGGCGTTATTGATCAAACCGGTTAATAACCTAGTCATTGGAATTGAAAGGATGATAGCCAATATATAACTAAAAACCCCGATAATGAAACCTTCAATGATAATTAATTGACTGATAATTCGGTTATATGCACCGATTGCGCGTAGGATACCAATCTCGCTAGTGCGCTCTAAAACGTTCAGACTCAATGTCCCGCTCAATCCAATACTTCCCACAAGACTGGTTAGAATAGCGAGAATCAATAATACGTAAATAACTAAATCAAGTTTTTCGAAAGGACCTTGCAGAAAATCATTAATTGGGTATACCGAATGGATTTGATATCCTTTTTGAAGTAGGTTGTTATTGATCTTTTGGGATACTTTCTTTTGGTAGACTGATGTATGTTGTTTTGTTAGTATTCGAAAATGGGCATTCGTTGACATATGCTTTAGGGTTTTCGAGAGAGAATTTGTATTTGTAAAAGCGATCTTCTCATCCATCCCTGTATAGTGAAAAATACCTGTTACGGTCCATGCTTGCTCTTTATCATGGATTTCAAGGATAATCTGATCACCGGGGGATAGATTTGGGAAATCATCCAAAAAACTCTCGTTGACTACAATTGCTCGTTCGTCTTGTTCTTCTACCCAACGTCCTTCTAATACAGAAGGTTCTAATAATACTGTTTCAGGTGGTGGCGCAAGTACATTGACATTTTCGATCTCATTGTCCAGATTTAATATCGCATATGCCGATAACCAAGCCTCAACATGCTCGATTTCTGGGATATTCATCAATTGGTTTTCAATTTCACAAATTGGATATGGGCGTGAAAATGTCAGGAAAATATCTCCTCCGTTATAACTTATGATCCGGTCAATTTGTTTATTAAGGGATAGCTGAACATTAAACACTGCAATTAAAATCGCTCCTCCTAACGCAAGTGTAAATAATGTCAAGATCAAACGTCCTTTTCGGCGGAATGTGTTTCGCAGCGATAATTGTGGGATCCCTTCTAGAAAAGTAATCGTTTTTAACGATTTATCAAAGAAGCTCACTTTATCTTTTTGATTTATCATAGAACCACTTAATGCTTGTTGAACAGTAATTCGGGAGCCATCTAGTACAGGGATCAATGCTGCACCAATTGGAATGATCAATGCAACGATAACTTGAATAAGAATGATTGGTGGCACAATAGGAATTGAAGATACATCCTCGTTTAATCTACCATTCAACACTGGTGTGATCGTTTCACTGAGTTTATAGCCTGCATATGCGCTGCTTGGAATGGCGAATAGCAGCGCGATCAATCCAAAAATGATGACCATCATGATGTACATGGCGATCACTTGTTCTCGACGGGCGCCAATGAGTTTCATGACGCCAATTTGTCGTAGTTGTTGTGAGACCAAAGCGTTCATCGTATTATAAATTAGTGATCCGCTCAATAATATGATCAGTAAACCGACAACACCCATGATTCCCGCAATAGCTGTAATATAGTTATCAAAAGGATGCAAGTTGCTTTTTTTGATACTGCTGCTATATACTTGCTTACCTGTATCCTCTATTTGATCAATGATCTTGTCGGTGATTTCTTGTATCTGTTCTAAATCATTTCCGCCAGTTTCTACAGCAATATAGAGTGTAGTAAAAAAGGGAAGAATATTCAAGTAAGTCATATTCTCGGAATTGAGAAAACCAACCTTGCTATTCATCATCTGATCGGTGCCCGCCGTGTAATTCTTTGCGCTTGCACCCATTTTTAGCGTGCGGATTGTGCCGTCGGATAGTAATACTTCTAAAGTCTCTCCTTCTTGAAAAGAGATATTGTTATTGTCAGATAATAAGATGATCTCTCTTTTATCAACTTCCAAATTCCCTTCAATAGGTGTCAGCTTTTTTAGTTCACGGTTAGCGAGATCTGGTGAAAACACAATCTGGTAAGATTCCCAAAGAGGATTATGTTCAGATCTAACTCGGACATATACTGTTTGTTCGCCTTCAACAGCCATGACGCCATCGATATCACGGATGGTATCAATAAATTCTTCGTCGAAATAATCCGTGACAATGGTAATATTTTCGGGGATGTTTTCTGAATAGACTTCATGAATTCCTTCGGGAATTAAATAATACCCAATTCCCACCATGCCAACAGCAAACACACCTACACTAATCGATAATATGATCATTAAGGAGCGAGCTTTATTCTCCCATAGATCTGCAATTACTTTATTCCAGCGTGGTCTTCTCATAGTTAAGTGAGATAAATATATTTAAGATCCTTTTTAAGAATACGAATGATATGAATTCTTCTGATCATTGACTAGGTTGCCATCAGAAAGATGTAGCATTCTTTGGGCATTTTTGGCTAATTCGAGGTCATGAGTAACCATGATGATTGTTTTATTATCTTCAGAGAGTTTGTGAAATATTTTTAATATGTTATTTGCTTCACTTGATCCTAGGTTACCGGTAGGTTCATCAGCGATGATAATGGGGGGATCATTTGCGAGCGCTCTTGCAATTGCCGCTGATTGTTGTTGTCCTCCAGAAACAGTGTTTGGGAATTGATCCTTAACCTTAATTAATCCAACTAGATTTAAGAGATCTAATGCACGCTGATGACGTTCTGTTCGGGTATATTTCTGCGCGATCTGCATAGGTAAGGTCACATTTTCTAGTAAGGTGAGTACAGGGATTAATTGATAAAATTGGAAGACAATACCTAAATTTTCGCCACGCCAGCGTGCCATATATGTCTCATTGAAGTTCTGTATCTTTTGCGCTTTTATTAATACTTCCCCAGATGTTGGACGATCAATGCCAGTGATCATATTCATCAATGTTGATTTACCACTCCCAGATCGACCAACGATACTAGCAAATTCTCCTTGATTAAAATTAACATTTAAATTGTTCAGTGCTAAGAAATCACCCGCAGCTGTATGATAAGTTTTGCTAAGGTCTATTAATTTGATATATGGATCACCGGTTCTTTGATCGTGAATCTTAGTTTTGTTGGTAATCACTAATTTCACCGTCCGTAATTTGCATTACTTTTGTAAATCGGGATTGGTAGCTCTTGTCATGGGTCACCATGATGATGGTTTTTCCTTGAGAGATCAATTCTTCGAAAAGAGTGATTACTGTATCTCCGGTTTTCGAATCAAGGCTGCCAGTCGGTTCGTCGGCGACGATGATGGGTGGATCATTAATTAAAGCACGCGCAATCACAACTCTTTGTTGTTGTCCACCTGAGATCATGGTTGGTTTTTTATAAGCATGTTCTGCGATTTGCATTTGTTCAAGCAAATCTAATCCCTTTTTCTTGGCTTTTTTATTTTGGAAGGCTCCACAAAAATCAAGCGGCAAGATGACATTGTCTAATATGCTGATTTGTGGGAGCAATTCAAAAGATTGGTAAATTACACCGATATTAATGCCTCGCCAAAGAGCCATTTTATTTTGAGGTAGCGTATGAACTCCAATATCATTAATCCAAATTTCTCCCTTTGTCATTTTATCTACACCAGTAATCATATTTAAGAGCGTTGACTTACCGGCTCCAGATTTTCCAATTACACCCAAAAATTCTCCTTGCTTTAGATTGAAGTTTATATTCTTTAGAGCAGTGATCTCACCCGCTTGGGTGTAATAGTTTTTACTTACATTCTCTATTTCTATCAAATTGGTCACGATAAACTCTCGGTAGATAATTTACATATGTTGCCTAAGTAACAAATGTAATATATAATAGAATATCACTTATGTCAACGTCGAATTTTTTAAGATTGTAGCATAAATATCAAAAAGGGAAAAAATGTCAAATAAAACTGATCCGCGCGTCCTGCGAACCTTAAAACTCATCCAAGATGCTATGTTGTCCTTAATATCGGAGAAACCTTATGCTGATATTACGATTTCTGATATTACTGAAAAAGCCGGCGTTGCAAGGCCAACTTTCTATTTGCACTATAGATCAAAAGATGAAGTAATCGTTGATTATTTGGATGGATTATTTGAACTTTATTTAGAGGAGATTACGCCTGATATTGACATCGAAAGAGGATGGGTATTAACAAAAAAGCTTTTTGAACAAGTTGAAATGAATGCTCAAAAGCTGCGTCCTTTATTAAATGATCCAACAACGATTATCCTAATGAATCGTTTCAGAATATATATTATCTATGTTTCTAAGTTATTATTAGAGAAAGGTGTTTTTTCTATATCAGGGTCTGTTCCTCGAAAGTATTATGAATTTCTAATGGTTGGGGTAGCAGGGTATTTCTATTCGGTGTTAATCGAGTGGTTAAAGCAAGAGATGCCTTATACACCTGATGAGATGAGTTCTTTCTTGATACCTTTTATTAATCAAGGATTATCAGGTTTGAATAGTTTGATTAAGCAATAAGCTTTTAACAAAGAATATAATTTTGATTTGTTATTCATTTATAGGGAATTTATCTCTATTTGACCCATATATATAGTGGTTGAAATATCATGAACGTTTTGCAACTTTGCATTCTTTGAGTTTGTGCACCTTGTATGATTATAATAGAGTGTTGAGTAACCCTAGAACAATGTCAGAGCTTGAACTCCAATCAATTTTTCGTGCACACTTGGATTATGTTTACTGTGTTGTTATCAGATATTTTGGAAGAATCCTCTAATCACCACCTATGATCAAAAATGCATTGCACATTGGTATTATAGGACTTGAGTGGTGTTGTTGCCATTCCTGATCATCTAAGTAGATCAGACAGGTTATTTTTTCAACCCCGCTACTATTTTGTGCGGATAGTATGAATATACCATCAGAGTTGTTTTGAAATGAAGTTTCCCAAGGAAGCACAGCGGTTTCTTGACGTATAGCACCTGATGCATCAGTGTAGTTGATTACAGCAGTTTCAGATGATCCTTCGACTCGAAATCGTATAGTATAAGAATCAGTTGGTGCAGCGGAAATTTGGTCCTGGAAGTTACTAATAACAAAAGAAGATATTCTTTCAGAAAAAACAATCCCAGAAATCCCACATAAGCAACAAAAAACAACCAAGATGATGACCATCAACCATATTAGAGTTCCGTAACCGCCTTTTTCTTGAGGCAAGGGAGGTAAGGTTGAATCTGGACGCGACTGATTTGTTTTATCTTGAATTTTTGTTTCCAATCGTTTAAGATCATTCAGCTCGAGACTAGAATTTATCTTTTCCAATCTTTTTTTCGCTTGGTTATTGTTTGGATCAATCTTTAACACTTGCTCTAGACAAAAAATCGCTTTTTCACGATCCCCAATAACTTGGCTGAGTAAATACCAAGCCCTAGGGTCTTGAGGCTTTTCACGTACAATCCCAGCCAGAATATTTCTCGCAGTTTCTGTGTCTCCCTGTTTGGCAGCTTGAATCGCTTCCCTGTATAGTTCTGCTTTAAATTCGTTCATTGGTTATCCCTCTTCATAAAAATTCCGTTTATGCACTCAAGGTAGAAATTACTCCTGTTTCGATCATCCTTAAAAGTTTATCCTTTTTGGTAGTCGATCCATTTCTCTAGTAGTGCGGCTTGTCTGTTTCGATTGATACCGGCACGACAAATATGATCCGAAGGACGAGTTTCAGCCCAAGTGCAGGTATCATAAATTGTGTCGTAAATATCTCGAAAGGTTAATCCATTTCGTGTCGCTTTGTTATTATCAAAAGCAAAGAAACCATGATTCTCTTTTTGCGTTTCGGGAACCCAAAGAGGCATTTCAACCCAAGGTTCAATACCTTCTTGAACTAAGAATTCTTCACTGACCCATGTAATTTTTGTTCCTTTGTTACAAGTGTGATCACAGGTTTCTAATAGGTCTTTCATGGTAACGATCTTACCAGGTCCAACAGCGTTGAAGATTCCATTTGAATTTACCTCCATCATTCTGATGATCCATTCCGCAAGATCTCTGACATCGATAAATTGAATTCGACGTTCTGGGCGTCCTGGCGCTAATACCTCCTGGCTGTGAGATACGCTTACCATCCAATAAGTAAAACGATCGGTAGGATCATGCGGTCCAACAATTAGACCTGGACGAATGATTAAAGCTTTGTCTTGATAAATATCTAAGACTTTCCGTTCGCAGGCGGCTTTTAATGGTCCGTAAGTTTCATTATTGATCTCCTCGATATTCTCATCATTAAGTCTGCTTACAGGGTGGTCTTCGGTAATACCGATTTTGTGTGTATCAGCGTATACGGAGAGGCTCGAGATGAAAATATATAATCCTACTTGTGACTTTAGCTTTTCAGCGGACATAAGGACAATACGCGGTAAATAACCACACGTATCGATGACTGCATCCCATTGGTGATTGTCCAAGGCTGAAAGATTAAACTCTCTATCGCCTTGTATTATTTCAAGTTCATGGAATATCCCAGGATTTGAAAAACCTCGGTTGAATAAAGTAATCTGATGTCCCTTCTTCTGAGCCTCATTTACGATTGCTCGTCCTAAAAATACTGTACCACCGATGATTAGAATTTTCACAAATTGATTCCTTTATTTTTCTTAATTGATTGATAAATCATTTCCCAATTATTAAAAAGAATTTTCTAATTATATCTCAATAATTAATTCCTTAAGGAATAAATAGCAAATTCTTAAATTGTGTTTTTTCCCTTTCTTTCACAACTTTTTATTTTTTGTGATCAAAGTTCAAGCCGGTTTTTGTAGTTTATCATAATTCACTTGGAAAGGGGATTTGGTCCATCGAAAATCAACGTGTTACCGGAATGTTTTTTGATTAAATTGGTTTGCTCTGCTTTGCTCATTGGTGAATATTCTTGCATTGCTTGAATAAAGGATGGCAGTAGTTTAATATCACCTGCTGAAACCACCGCACTCACACCGCTTTGTGATAAGGCAAAGCGAACGCAATCAGTAATATCGCTTTGTTGGTCGTATGGTTCGTACCATGGTGAATATATTTTTTCTTGATCTCCCCACGGTTCTTTAGCGATCGATTTGATGATCATGACACCTAGGTCCCGTTGTGTGGCAATCTCGATTAATTTCAAGGCTTCTCTTTGATAATCAGAATCTGCCATTAGGCGCGGGTTTAGTGGGAACATGATCGTATCAAGATCCATTCTTTCTAGTGCAGCAATCTGCATAGCAGGCGCGAACATACCATGTCCTGTAATTCCTAACCAGCGTACCAAACCTTGTCGTTTTGCTTCATAAAGAGTTTCTGCAGCACCACCAGGAGCAAGAATCTTTTCCAATTCTTGCATCGTTGTAACAGCATGAAACTGATAGAGATCAATAATATCCGTATGTAATAATTCAAGCGAAGTCTCCAAATCTCCCCATGCATCATTTTTATCACGTCCTAAAGTTTTGCATCCCAGAAATAATTCCTTTCGATGTGCACCGATCCATTCACCACATACATTCTGCGCATTTCCATATTGAGGAGCGATGTCAATATGATTGATACCATTTTTAAGCGCGTACCGAAGTGTATTTTCGGCTTCTTTTTGGTCGCTATCCCAAAATGCAGCGGTTCCTAAAATGATCTTTGAACTTATATTACCAGTACGTCCTAACCTTTCCAGTTGCATAATTTACCTCCGATTAGAAATATCATTTCCTTATTAAACAAAGCGAAAATTACAGTTACGGTTTTGATACTCATGAATGTGCTTTACTAATTTTTCAGCTTTCTGAATATGGATATTTTGCTTGGTCTTTTTGATGGTATCTATAGCATATCATATCATTAGAGCTTGCAAACCATTTCTATTGTTGTTATGATTAATAAATCCATTCCAGTGGATATTTTTCTTATTCTTTCTTTAATCAAAGGACGTATCGTATGGACCTGATAATAGAAATCCAGGCTGCAAAAAACAACCCCGAAAGGTTGGAAGAGTTATATCAAAACGCAATACAAGAAAGAAACGTTGAATCATTTCATTCCGCCCTTTTGACTTGTTATGAAAAGACACCAGATAACCTTTTATTTGCTGCTTGGTTTTACCGCATCCGACAAGTAAAAGAAACGGCAGAGAAACCTCAGCGTTTTGTTAACTGGTGGTTAGCGGTTCCTTTAAGCTTCTTGACTGGATTAATCTTTTGGGCGCTTTCCGATTTTAAGTCGCTTATGTTTCTGGATCATCTTCCTTATCTTTTACTATTGTGGTCACCCATTGCTACACTGAGTACCTTGGTTTTTATTACGGTTTCGGGGAAGAAAAGTCGGTTTCGAGCTGTAATTTTGGGAATGAGTTTAATCGCTTTATTCGTTTATATTTTATTACTCGCACCTGGATTAAATATATCCTGGAAGATCAACCATTATATAGATCTGGCTGCTATCCATATCCCTCTTTTGTGTTGGGGTGTCATAGGTATTTCGGTTTTAGGATTTAGATCTAGCAAGGAAGATCGGTTTACTTTCTTAATTAAATCCATTGAAGTAATGATCACAGCCGGGTTGTATTTAATCGCAGGCTCAGTGCTTGGTAGTATCACGATTGGTATGTTTGAGGCGTTGAGCATTTCCTTGCCTGATATTTGGTTGCGTTTGATTGGATTTGGTGGGTTTGGTCTGCTTCCAGTGATGGCTGTGACGAGTGTTTTTGATCCCTCTTTAGCTCCATCAGAACAAGATTTTAGTCAAGGGTTGAGTAAGTTTATTGCCACTATGATGCGTTTGCTACTGCCGCTTACCTTGGGAGTGCTTGTAGTTTATTTATTTGTGATCCCATTCAATTTTATGGAGCCTTTCAAGAATCGCGATGTTCTCATTGTTTATAATCTAATGCTTTTTTCGATTATGGGTTTATTGTTGGGCGCCACTCCAGTTCACTTAGATGATTTGTCTCCTCAGCTCAAGAAATGGTTGCGAATTGGTATTGTCACAGTGGCATCTCTAGCGGTATTGATCAGCGTTTATGCCCTTTCAGCAACAGTCTACCGTACAATTGATGGGGGTTGGACGATTAACCGCCTGACGATTATTGGATGGAACAGTATTAATATAAGCGTTCTGTTTTGGATGATATTAAAACAAATCAAAGTCGAATCTGATAAATGGATTGAAGCGATGCAAACAGTTTACAGCTTGGCAACTACTGCTTATCTAGTGTGGGGATTGATCTTGATCATCTTCGTACCGATACTCTTTCGATGACCAGGTAGATAGGCATATTTGGTCTGTCAATTCGTTGAATCTGTAATGACAGTTGACATCCGTGCTTGGATAAGGTTATCCAATTGACACCATAGAGCAATCGATATAAAATGATTTGATTGTTTAGACCGACGGTCGGTCGGTGAGAGTGATTTTATGTCAAGAAATGTCAAAGTCTATGATGTACGACGTAATGAGATTCTGCAAGTAGCACAGCGCTTGTTCTACTCTCAGGGATATGAGTCTACTTCTGTGCAGAATATTATTGACATTGTTGGTATTGCTAAGGGTACCTTTTACCATTATTTCAACTCTAAACAAGCCTTACTCGAAGAATTGATAGCTTTAATGGTAGAAGCGATCATGAATACATTGGAAACAATGATCGCAGATCAAAATATGGATGCTATCCATAAGTTAAATCATTTCTTTAGTGATTCGCAAGCTGTAAAATTCGAGAAGATACAAGTAATACATACTTTGTTGCAAGTTCTATACACTGATGAAAATGCGTTTATGCGAGAAAAGTTTAAAATTGAATCGATGAGAATGATGACACCTTTGCTTACAAGAATAATACAGCAGGGAAAAGAAGAAGGTAGTTTCACTTGCGAATTCCCAAATGAATTTGCTGAAATATTGATGTATATAAGTCAAGGTTTCTCGGAAAATCTAGTTCAATTAATTTTAGAAAAGAATACAGATAGTCAGTTATACGAACTGGTTTTACGTAAGACCGTAGCTTACGAGCGAGCTATTGAGCAACTTCTAAATGCGTCTCCAGGTTCGATATATATTCTCTCACCAGATCAGATCAAGAAATGGTTGGCGATCTCTATGAACCAAAATACTAATTTGGAAGAATTTGAATAGGAAATGACAACATGAGAAGAATTATCCAAATTGCGTGGCGAAATGTGTGGCGGAACTGGCGACGCACAGCCATCGCATCGGTCGCGATTGTGCTGGGCTTGATCCTGCTGATCTTTTTGGGTGGCTTGTATGGCGGATATGATGAAGCGGTTTTCGCCAATGCCGTTCGTTTATATGGCGGGAATATCCAGATCCATGCGCTGGGATTCCGCGACAAATCGGATCGAATGCCGTTGATCCCCCTGAAGAACGCAGACCAGTTGGTGCAGAGCGTTATGGCGCATCCCGAAGTGCTACTGGCTTCCCAGCGCATCAACACCAGCGGCATGATTATTGATGGCGGCGAGATTTACCCCCTGACCATCACCGGTATCCAACCCTCTATGGAAGCGACAATCAGCCTGATTGCTGAAAATATCATTGCAGGGCGTTTCTTAGTGGATGATGATCAGGATTTCATGGTGATCGGTAGAGGTCTGGCTGAAGAGTTAGGTGTAGGCGTCGGCGACAGGCTAACCCTGGCTGGCAAGCGCAAGAATGAATCCATTCGCCAGCGCACGATGACGGTCGCTGGTGTTTTTGATCTGGGATTGAAGGATGCTGAAAAGGGTATGCTCTTTATCAGCCTGGAGGAAGCGCGCAGCTTGTTCAACCTGCGTGACCAAGCCACGGAAGTGACTATCTCATTAACTGGAATTGGGATGGAAGACAAGATAATTGACGATCTGCAAGCCAGCTTACCGGGTTATGAGGTCGATTCCTGGCTGACACTCAACCCTGAACTACGTCAGGTTTTGGATATGGGCGACCAGATGACGGCCTTCTTAGGGTTGATTGTTGTCATGATCGCCTGTATCGGCATCTTGAATTTGATGATGATGGCGGTTTTCGAGCGCACGCGCGAGATGGGTGTGCTGGCGGCTCTGGGCATGAAAGGTCGCCAAGTGATGGGTTTGTTTCTGTTGGAAGGCGCCCTGATTGGTGCGGTCGGAGCAGCAGTGGGCTGCACCCTGGGTTGGCTGCTGATGCTGACCTTTAATGCCACCGGCGGTATAGATATGTCTGAATACACGGATATGGGAGAAATTTATGCCTTAATGGGTGATGCATTTTATGCAACCATCGAACCTTTGAGGATCTTTCAATATGGATTTCTGATTATCTTTATGGCAGTCCTAGCCTCCCTGCTGCCTGCTTGGCAGGCAGCGCGCCAGGAACCCGCCGAGTCACTGCATCAGCTTTAAAAAGGAGATCATAGAATGGCATTCGGAAAAATATGGGTGATTGCATTTCGAGACTTGGGGCGCAACCGACGTCGATCTGGTCTGACTATACTGGCGGTGGCGCTGGGGCTAGCTCTGTTGATTTTGATAAGTGGTTTGGTTGCCGGGATATTTGACAGCATCATCGCTAACAGCATCCAGTTGAACAGTGGTCATGTGCAGGTGCGCGCTGAAAGTTTTGTATTTGAAAGGCCATCTTTGGAATGGCAGGACCTGTTGGAAGATAGCGATGAGTTGCTGCAAAAGGCTGTCAATACCCCGGGCGTAAAAGCTGCTGCGCCGGTATTGTGGTCGAGTGGTTTTGTAGACACATCTGATGAAATGTTCGCTGTCAGCGTAACTGGCATCGATCCGAAATCGAGTTTTCATGACCCGATCCGCGAGAATATAATTGCCGGCAATTATCTGAGTATTGATGACCGAGACGGGGTCTTGATTGGAAGGAAGCTGGCGGAAGAATTGGGTCTTGGAGCTGGCTCAAAGATCAGCCTATTAGTTGGCACTTCGGATGGCGAGACCGATGTGGATATCTTCACCGTGCGGGGGGTCTTCTCAACGGGTATCGTGTTATATGACCGGGGCGTATATATGCCGCTGCCTAAAGCGCAAGCCATCACTAAAGTCGGCGATCGGATCAGCGCATTGATACTGATTACGGATAACGCCAAAATGGCTGACCCTGTCGCGGCTGCGCTGCGCAGTCCGAGTTTAAGCTTGGCGACCTGGAAGGATATGAATGCGTTGATTCTTGGCGCAATGGAACAAGGGATGGCGTTTTATTATCTGATCTATGCCATCATTATCCTGGTGGTAGCAGTGATTATCGCCAATACTTTGCTGATGAGCGTCTTTGAACGCACACGCGAGCTGGGCATCCTGGCTGCGCTGGGTTTGAAAGGTCGCCAAATTATGGGCATGGTTATGCTGGAAGCCGGCGCTATTGCGATCTTAGGATCGATCGGTGGAATTTTACTCGGATTGCTGGCGGTCTGGTTTTTGTCGACCAATGGGATCCCGATTGGCGATGATGTTGCCAATATGGTGGAGAGCTATGCCTACCCAAGTATGTTTTACGCCAAGTTTGCCCCTGGGGTATTTAGCGGTGTGACCGTGGCGATGTTGGGGGTTGTACTGCTGGCTGCGATTTATCCAGCACGTTATGCGGCTCGCTTAGAGCCAGTGGATGCACTGCATGCTTTATAAGTTGAGTCATTCCATGTAAGCAATATTGGAGAACAGTTAATTTATTAAAGATAAAAACCGTATAGATAAATCTCATACAAAGAACGCGAAGAATGCAAGGAAAATAATATTGCGAGCTTTACAAGAAATAAATAGCATTACGGTGTAACAAGACCAAGGAGACAGAAAAGATGAAAATAATTGAAGTTGAAAACGCTGTAAAGACGTATAAGATCGGTGAGATCGAAACGCGGGCTTTGGATGGTATTTCACTCAGCCTTGAGGATGGTGAATTCACCACCCTAGTTGGACCCTCTGGCTCGGGTAAAACCACTTTGCTGCAGTTGATAGGATGTCTGGATAGACCCGACAGCGGCTCAGTGAAGATCGGTGGTCAAGATGTTGTACGCTTGAAGAATGGACAGCGGGCTGACTTGAGGCGTGAGAAGATCGGTTTCATCTTCCAGTTTTTTGCCTTGGTACCAGTGCTCAGCGCCTATGAAAATATTGAGCTACCTCTGCTTTTGAATGGAGTCGGTCCAAAGAAACGCAAGCAGCGCGCATTGGATCTACTGGATGCGGTTGGTCTTTCCCACCGAGTGAACCATCGCCCCGACCAGTTGAGTGGTGGCGAGCAGCAGCGAGTGGCTGTGGCGCGTGCCCTGGCGCCGGAACCGTTGCTGGTGCTGGCGGACGAGCCGACCGCTAACCTGGATACCGAGAACGGTACGCAGGTGATGGAGATCATGCAGCGCCTCAACCAGGAGACCGGTACAGCCTTCGTTTTTGCCACGCACGACCCGCGCGTTGTAGCTTATGCCAAACGGGTGGTCAAGCTGTTGGATGGGCAAATTGTTGATGATGGGAATGGCGCTATTTTATAGCAAACCAAATGGAGGTAGATAATGATAGAAATTACCAAAATGGCTTGGCGTAATATGTGGCGAAACTGGCGACGCACTATCATTGCTATGGTAGCTATTGTCCTGGGATTAATTTTGTTGATCTTAATGGACGGTATGATCAAAGGTTCTGACCAAGCGATCTATGGCAACGCGGTGCGCTTGTATGGTGGCAATATCCAGATCCATGCCACTGGTTTCCGAGCAAAAGCCAGCCGACTACCGCTGCTGCCCGTGGACAATGCCGACCAGGTGGTGGAGATTGCTATGACGCACCCAGAGGTATTGCTGGCTTCCAAGCGCATCAACACCGGTGGGATGGTCAATGAGCGCGGTGAAAGCTACCCAGTCACAATCACTGGCATTCAGCCCTCAACTGAGGCACCGATCAGCCTGATTGCGGAGAACATGGCTGGTGGGCGTTTCCTGGAAGATAACGATGAAGATATGATTTTGATCGGCAGAGGCTTGTCAGAAGAATTGGAAGTGGGGGTAGGTGACCGGATCACCTTGACCGGCAAGCGCAAGAATGAAACCATGCGCCAGCGCACAATGACTATCGTCGGAATTTTCGATCTTGGTTTGCGAGAAGCAGAGAAAAGCATGGTTTTCATCAGTCTGGCTGAAGCACAAAGTTTATTTAACCTGCATAACCAGGAGACCGAAGTGACCATTTCCACAAACATGGTTGGCAAGGAGAAACAGGTTATAAATGAACTTTCGACTGACCTTCAGGACTATGAAGTTGATTCGTGGGAAACGCTCAAGCCGGAGATTCGCGAAACATTGGATATGAAAAGCCAATTTACAACCATCATAGGATTGGTTGTCGTGATGATTGCCTGTATCGGCATTTTGAATCTGATGATGATGGCGGTCTTTGAGCGTACGCGCGAGATGGGCGTTCTGGCTGCTTTGGGAATGAAGAGCCACCAG
>Ga0172370_10002776_pt1 | contig 24883 bp, 25 predicted proteins | sample LakKiv5m_FD_114538 | JGI IMG/M metagenome (GOLD analysis project Ga0172370, IMG submission 114538) | Freshwater microbial communities from Kabuno Bay, South-Kivu, Congo - kab_022012_11.5m | ecosystem: Environmental > Aquatic > Freshwater > Lake | place: Democratic Republic of the Congo...
CTGCGCAATGGAATGAATTTGCCCGTTTGCATCTGCTGGAATTGGAAGCTTTCGCTGTACTTGCGCCATGCGAGTATTGTACTCACAAAAATATATAAAATGCAACCCTGTGCGCCCCTAAAGGCCGCTTTCCATTGAAAATTCCTGGAGAAACTCCTCTTCCATAAAATGCAGTTTTGCAGGGAGTATGAGGACTGCCGGGAGGTCGTCCGTGTGCCCGTCAAGGAGCGCTGCAAGCGAAGAATATATGCGCCTCTGGGTTGGCCAGCCGACGCGAGAAAGAAGCACGAAATTAGTTGCGTGCGAGATTATGCCTTTCTTCTTTTCCTCCTCCATTGCAAGCAGTTCGCGAAGCGCATCTTTTGGCTCAAGGTGCGTGCCTTTTTCATCCAAATCAAGCAGGAGAAGGGTGTGGAGGTTGCGCGAAAGATTATCTTCAATTGTGTCGTAAGGGGAGGATGGCTTGAAATTCTCTTTCCATTTTGGGATTGTGACTATTTTTCCAAAGCGATATGCCTGCAGGCCTGACTCGCCGATTGCGGCTGAGAGGATGGATGAGGAATGGATTACCTTTGCCGGGATATTTTTCTTTTGGGCTGCAAGGAGGAGGGAAATGTGGGTTGTTGCGATTAGGGGGTCGCCTGCAACAAGTAGGCAGGCATCGGAATCTCCTGCGCACGCATCAAGTATTTCTTTTTCATTCTCAACGTCTGCGCGCGCAAGCAGCCTTATTTTTTTGTTGCACAGTTTTTCAATGCGGGAAAGCGTGCCCTCGGTTAGTATGGAAGTGTAGCTTTCAGCAAAAATAATGCTGCAGCTTTTTAGCGCAGCAAGTGCGCGAAGGGACATGTCGTTTTCGTCGCATATCCCTATTCCTATGAGATAGAGCATAAAACCCACTGGAAAATAGGTTCGCCAAAATATATAATGCGTGCTGGAGAAAGGGCTGCATGAAGCTGTGCAATGCGTGCATCAAAAACCGCAGGGCATTCTGCCCGCACAATTTCTCCGCAGAGCTTGCGAGGGAGATAACGCCGCAGCTCAAGCAGGACATTTTCGGGCCCACTCCGCCGAATATTTTCGTGGGGCACAACTTTTATCCAAAAGTGTATGCAGGCCCGACTGTTGCCGTGGGAGAAGTTCTGGACTCGCCTGCTGACTGGTATGGCATGGATTTTGGGGGCATTATAAGACAGAGGGCAATGCAGGTGCAGGGAAGGAAAATGATGGGCATACGCCCGCAGGGGAGGATGATTGAGCAGGTGCGCGAGAGCATAATGTCAATAAAGCCAATTGATGTTGAAGTGAAATTTTCAAATGTGCCAAAATTTGAAGTTTCGTACGATGAGGTGCATTCGCCTGCAGGGCCAAGCGCGCCGATTGAGAAATTGGAAATTGCGGACAATCCAAGAATTCCAAAAAAAGTGGATGAGGTCGTGCAGGAGGGCGTGAAAGCGGCTGATGCGATAGGTGAACTCGCGCTGGAAGGGTTTGACAATTATTACATTACGAAGCTGCTCACTGCGGGCGTGCTGGGAAGGAAAGCAGAGAAAAAATTGGTTCCTACGAAATGGGGCATTACCGCAACTGATGACATGCTGGGAAAAGGCATCATGGAAAAAATAAGGGGAATGGCGCACACGAACTGGCACTGTGTTTATTCGAACACGTATTTGCACAACCATTTTGAGGTTCTCCTTATGCCAGGCGCGTGGGAGTATGAGCAGTTTGAGACGATGGTGTATGCAAACCGATGGGGCGACATCAGCGAGGAATACGAGCCGCATTGGGGAAGAAGCGAATATGCAAAGCGCCAAGGCGGAGGGTATTATGCTGCGCGGCTGGGTGTTGCGGAGGGGCTGCAAAAAATCGGGAGGCAGGCGCGCGTTGTCCTGTTCAGGGAGATTGGAGAGGGATATATTATACCGTGCGGAGTATGGGAAGTGCGCGAGAATGTCAGGCACGCGTTTTTGGGAAGGGCGGAGAAATTCGGGAGCCTGCAGGAGGCGCTTGGGGTTATTTCAAGCAGGCTGAAAATACCAATGAGGGAATACGAGAAGAAAAGCAGGATACTGCGGCAAAGCAGATTGAATGATTTTTAATCTTTGGTGCGCAGGTCATATTATGGATGCAAAAGAAGTTGCGGCTGAAATTGTGCAGGGCGCAAAGGATGCTGCAAAAAAACTCCATATCACAACAATGACTGTTGAGGTCGGGGAGCTTGCGACTATTTCTGTGCCTGACCTTGCAAAGGAAATTGCGCTGCTTCTTCCCTTTTCTTCTATTGATATTGAGGGGAAAAAGGCGAAAGTGAGATGCGAATGCGGATTTTGCGGCTCGCCTGAAGTAAAGACAAGCGGCTCGGAGGGAACGCCGGACTTTTCATGCCCAAAATGCAAAAAGAAATACCCGCAGGTGCTCGAGGGGGACAGCGTGGAACTGAAAGACATTGAAGTTGAATGAGCCAATGCCAAGCTTGTGTTATACGCCGTATTTTTAAGAAAAGGGTGAGAAATAGCGTTGGTGAGAACATGAAAACGCTAATGGTCTATTACACGCCAAGGGGCGAGCAGTCTGCAACAAAAGAGCTTGCGGATTATTTTGCAACGCTTGTGAAGGGCGAAGTTGAGAAGCTGGACATCGGGAAGGATTTGCCTCCTGCGTTCTCAAATCAGAGCATTGGGGCGTATTACAAGAAATATTACGGGAAGCAAGAGCTGGAGGGAGGGGAAGAAAAGCTGATGGGCGAATTTGAGAAACTGTGCAAGCAATTCGTGTCTGCGGACATCGTGGTGCTTGCATATCCCATGTACAATTTCACTTTTCCGGCTGCGGTAAAGGCGTATTTTGATGCCATAATGCTCAAGGGAGAAACGTGGGACCTGGGCAGCGCGGGTTTTGTTGGGCTGTTAAAGGGAAAAAAGGCGGCCGCGATAACAACAAGCGGCGGCGCGTACGAATGGTCGGGCAGCGCGGGCGGGGAGCACTCACTTAAGCTTGCAAAAGAACTGCTTGGGTTCATGGGGCTTGAGGCTGAAGGGGTTGCTGCTGAAGGACTCAACATGTATCCAGACAAGAAAGGGGAAATAATGGGGGCTGCAAAGGGAAAACTTGAAGAAATTGCAAAAAAATTCTATGGTTGATTATTCGTTCTTTGCCGATTCCACCCTGAAACGCTTTTTAAGCCATGCGCAAAAATACGCGCATGGGAAAAGTAGGCATAGCGTCCAAAATAGCACACCTCTCGTATGCAATACGAGACATAGTCGCTGCTGCACAGAGGGTGGAGAAGGCGGGAAAGAAAATACATTGGCTCAACATAGGTGACCCAAACCGCTTTGATTTTCGCCCGCCTGAGCATGTGCTGGAGGCAATAAAGGATGCGCTGAAGGACGGAAAATACACAGGATATGCGCCTTCGCAGGGCGAGCCGCTTCTTAGGGAAGAAATTGCAAAAAAAGAAGGGGTTGCACCGGCAGACGTGTTTGTCACTAATGGGTTGAGTGAAGGCATCACGTTCCTCTTTGGAGCCCTTATGGACAACGGGGACAACATAATGCTGCCCATTCCGGCATATCCGCTTTATGTTACAGATTCAAAAGTGGTGGGCGGCGTTGAAAACTATTATGCGTGCGATGAGAAATGGATACCTGACGTTGATGGCATGCGCAGAAAAATAAATGCGAAAACGCGCGCCATAGTTGTGATAAATCCAAACAATCCGACGGGTTCCGTGTGCCCCAAAAGCGTGCTTAGGGAAATCGGAGAGCTTGCTGCAGAGCACGACATACCGCTTATCGCGGACGAAATTTACGACAGGCTCGTATTTGACGGGGAGTGCACGAATTTGCGCGACGTTGTGCCCAAAGACGCAAAACTCATAAGCGGAAACGGGATGTCAAAAAACTATTTTTATCCCGGAGCAAGAGTAGGGTACCTTGCATTGCACGGCGAAGGCATGGAGCCGCTTGCAGAGGCGCTCACAAAGCAGACGAACGCGCGGCTCTCCGTGAACTGGGAGATGCAATTTGGGCTGCTTGCTGCGATGAGGGGCAGCACGGATTACCTTAAGCCGAATTTGGCAAAGCTCAGAAGAAGAGGGGAGCTTTTGCACAAAATGCTAAATGAGACGCAGGGGATTTCGTGCGTAAAGCCGCACGCTGCGTTCTATGCGTTTGCAAAAGTTGAGCTTGGGAAGAGATGGAAGGATGATTTTGCATTCGTGCACGGGCTCCTTGAGGAAACAGGGGTGTTGTGCGTTCCAGGAAGCGCGTTTGGTACAAGAAAGGAAGACGGGTACGTGCGCCTCGTATTCCTTCCGCCGGAAGACGAGCTGCAAGAGGCGCTTGCGCTTGTGCAAAAATACGCCTTAAAGGCTCAGAAATAAAAATAGTGGCTGCGAAGGGTCTCAAAAGGTGAGCTCATGGGATTTCTTGATGGTATATTCGGCGCCGGGGGCGCAAAAAAAGAAGTTGCCGAGGCAGGGGAGCCTGCTGCAATTCCAATGTTTTCAATAACTACTGCGTTTCGGCCCGTGCGTTTGGCTGCGAAGAAGGATGAGAGCGTGGATCTTGAGCTTGGGATAAAAAACATAAGCGAGGGGGAGGCGCTCACTTCAGTGAACGTGGACATACCAAAGGGGCTGGGGTTTGACGGAATGGGAATTGCGCGCACAAAGGAATATAGGCTTGGCAGCCTCAAAAGCGGAGAGGAGAAGAAGTTCAATGTTTCGCTGCATGGGAACTCGCAAACTGCAGCCGGAAATTACCGAATCACAATAAGCGTGTATGCGCATTATAGGGATTACGGGCACGTGCTCAATTCCGTTAAAAAAGCAGTTGAGCTTCGCGTAATTTAGGCTCACGGGTCTTTCTTTTCTTTTTCTTCCTGCTTGTGCAATGGCTGCGCGTCCTTTTGGGAGGCCTCTGCAAGCGTTGCTTTTTTTACAGCATCTATTTTCTTGCACAGCTCGTCAAGGGAGGATGCGAGCTGGGCACCGTAAGAGGAGAGGGAGACAACGCTATTTTTGCCGCTCTTTGAAATCTGTACAACATTCTGCTTTTGCATCTGGGCAAGCACTTTTACCGCATACACGTAGGAGCAGCCGGCAGTGCGCGCAAGTTTTGAGGGATACCACTGCTGCGTTGAGTCCTTGAGAAGAAGCAGCAGCGCAACCGGCTTTTGCTTTAGGAAAAGCTTCTTCATGGGAGGATTTTGCCTGCGCTGCTTAAATTGGTTGCGATAAGAACAGTCCCTTTGTGTATGGAAAAATTCCTTGAGCTGTTCGCATTTATTTCAAGCACATATTTCACCGGGTGGCCGCTTTTGTAGAGGATGCATGGGTTGTGCTCGCAGGGACTGGCCGTACTTATGCTTTCCACGGTTAAATTTTCATAAATGAACACTATGTCAAGCGGGATGATGGTGTTCTTCATCCAGAAATAGCGCAGCTGAGAATCCGGGAAAACAAAAAGCATGCCGCACGCGCTGCACAGGCTTTTTTCGTACATGAGCCCGCGTGCAAGCGCAAGGTCGTTGTCCGCTACTTTTGCGAGTATTTGGGAGTTTTGGGCTTTTATGATGATGGAGTCCTGGGCTGGGAAAGGCGTTTGCAAAAGCAGGAAGAGCGCACAGAGCAAAAGCAGGAAAAAAACTGCTGCAAAGAAAAATATTTTTTTCATATCACCAGCGTTGGAAATCAGAATGAGAGGACTTCGTTTAGGACCGCCATGCGCACAGGGACTGCATATTTTGCCTGCTTGAAATATTTTGCATGCGGGCTTGCATCCACTTCCGGCGGGATTTCAAGGTGTTTTGGAAGAGGGTGCAGTATTGCGAGGTCTTTTTTTGCGCCTTGGAGGAAACTGGAATCTATGCGGAATGCGTCCTGCGCAGCCTCTGCTGCCGCAGGGCTTGCAAAGCGCTCCTTTTGTATGCGGCATACATAGAGGACGTCGCTTTCCTTGGATGGGACTCGGGAGAAATTTATCTGGGGGGAAAATTTTTCGTCAACCTTGCGCACAAGGGAACTTTCCATTTCAAGCCCTTGCGGAGAGGCGAGAGTTATGTTTGCACCAAGCATGCCAAGAAGGTAGAAGAGGGAGCGCATTGCACGCGCATGCCTTAGGTCCCCTGCAAGAGTTATGTTTAAGCCCTTTATTTTTTTCTTAAGCGATAGGATGGTATAAATGTCGATAAGTGCCTGGGTCGGGTGCTCGTTGCCGCCGTCCCCGGCATTCACTACGGGATGCGTTGCTATGTCCGCTGCGATTTGCGCAAACCCCGCCTGCGGGTGGCGCAGCACAAGAACGTCTGCGTAAGTGTCGAACATCCGTATTGTGTCTTCGAAGGTTTCGCCCTTTGCCATTGAGCTGTTTGAAACGTTGAAGGGCAGGATGGAGCATCCAAGGCGCATTGCCGCCGCCGCGAAAGAGGAGTGCGTGCGCGTGCTTGGCTCAAAGAAAAGGGTCGCAGCTATCTTGTTCCTGGGCCGGATTGATTTTTCGGCAAGCTTCTTTTCCATTTTCTTCGAGCTTGAGAGTATGCGCTCAACGTCGTTTTTTTGCAGTTGTTGCGCGCTTATGAGGTCCCGTAGGGCTGCCATTGGTGCACCATTCACTTGTGCCTGCCAAGGTTTATAACTTTTAGGAAGTGCCGAGCCTATTGGCGCAGGAAGCGTTGGAGCGATAAAAGCAGGAGCGAAAGAAGCAGGAGCATCCAGGTATTTTGGAAAAATGAGGAAAAATCAGAGTTGCGGTGCTGCGCAAGCAGCGTGGTCTCGGTTGCGGGCCTGTGCGTCAGGTTGCCTGGAAAATATTGCACATTGTTGAGAAGCGGAGTGCCCTGCGGCATTTGGGAAGTATGATTCCTTGAGAGCGAGGAGAAGGAGAAAGAGTAGGCATCTGCAAAAACGTCGTAAAGTACAAGGGTGGAGCCCAGCATGCCAAGCTGCGGGGATGTTTCGTTGTAGCCGCAGGCGCACGAGTAGAGAAGGGCTGAATTTTCTCCGGTGAGCTGGAACATGCGCGTTGCATTTTTGGCGCATGAGAAGGAGAAGTTTCCATCGCTAGTGCCTCTTTCCCTGCTTTTTATGTATGCAAAGCCGAATTGCGCGTCGCGCATCAGTTCCAAATCAAGCAATTGCGCGCTGCGGAGCGAATTTGAAACGTTGAAATGCGCTTTTGAAAATATGCGGTTTGAAAATGAGGCTATTGAGAACCTGCTGTCGGTTGCAAGCTGCTCAAGGAGGATGGGCGAGAGCACAAGGAAACGGGCTGGCTTGTTTTCAAGAGGGAAGCTTTTTTCGCCAAAAACAGCACGGCTGAAAGTGGGATAAGAAATTAAGGTTTCCTTTTTGCAGCCGCACGTTGTTGCGCATCCGTATTTCGAGCACATTTTTTCGCAGGCAAAAAGATTTTTTTCCTCGCGCTTCTCGTATTGTATTGAAATTGTGCCGTTTATGTGCACAAGAACAAGCGGCAGCGAGGAATTTTTGGCGCTTATTTCTGCGCCATCAAGCTCTTCCTGCGAGTAGGGGAAGTGGAAATATTCGCTGTCTTCTATGTGCAGTTGCCTTTTTGGGAGAGGGGAGTTTTCAAGCAGGAAAGAGGCAGTGAAATCTCCGCGTGGGGCGCTATGCTGCACTATGCTGGTTTTGCCTTGGGCGCATCTTGCGTCAAAATGCGAGCTTTGGGAAATTTCACTCTCGTGAAGTTCGCCCCAGCTCCATATTATGGAGGTGTTTTTTGCAGAGCTTATTTTGGAATCGACCGAAGGGTCGGCTGATAGAATTTTCACGTACGCAAAAGAAAACGGGTCAGAAAGGGAGGGGGCGCTGGTTTGCGCGTTTGCGCCGTTGTACTGCGAACCAAGAATGGATGGGGCAAGGCGCATATTTAGCGAGTGTGCCTCATCAAAAATTTTGCTTTCCGGAGCATCTGCACCAGCAGCCGCAAAGGAGAATTCTAACAAAAGCGCGAGGAGAAGAAGCCTCATAGGAGTTCCTCCAGATTCGAAGAAAGGCAGGGGAAAAGCCTTTTGTTTTTAATAAGCAGGGACACCCTTGCTGCGCTTTGGCTGCCGCTTTTGAGCCAGATGTGGAAGGAGCGCAGATGGGGTTGCGAGTCAAATGCGAGTATTTCGCGCGCGCCTGAAGCAGGATTAAGCTTTAATTTTGAAAAGTTTTTGGGGCAGATTTGTACGTGTACCCGCTCGAATGGGCAGGATGCTGATATTGAGGCCAGGTTTTTGCGCAAGGGGCGGAAGAAGCAGCCTTTTTGCACGAGCATGTTGCATATAATGCGCATGTTTGCCGCCTCTTCGATTTGAAGGTTCCAGCATGCAGGAGCATAAAAGCCGGCATGCCCGACCACGCAGCCGGCTTTTTGCATCTGCAGCAGCGCATCTTCTATGCCCTGCCGGGAAAGGTGCAAGAGGGTGCCCTTGGAGCTGCAAAGCCTGCGCAGGCCGACTGCAAGCTCGCCGCAGTCTATAGGGAAGCGGGAGTATCCGAAGCAGGAGTTTGAAATCTCAAATGCGCGCAGGAAATCGTTTGGAGGAATTTCTATTTCAGGCTCGTTTTGCGGCGAGAAATCAGGCATGCGAAGCACGTATTTCCTTTTTGGCTTGCGCCGCGCCAGGAGGAATGCGAGCAGAGCTGCAAACAGCAGAGGAGCTGCAAACTGGAGGATATAAGAGAGAAGCGGATTGCGCTGCTGGGCAAACGGGATGCGTTTTTTTGCCCCAAGCAGGCTTATGATGAATGCGCTTTCCGAAGAAGACGGGCGGGCTGCGACCATGAAAGCGCCTGAAGAAACCGGATACTGCATGCTGGAGTTTGAGCCTTCAATTGAAACGGTCGCTAACTGCGAATGCACAGGCTCGCCGTCAATAGTTGCGCTGAAGTAATAGGACGAGCCCTCTGCGGATGATATTTGTATTTGGAGGTCGCGCACGTGCAGCAGTGATTTTGCATAGGGGCGCGAAAACTGGTCTTCTATTGAGACAATGTAGTAGCCTGGAAGGGAAATGTTGCGAAGTTCAAACCCGCCAAGCCAGCCAGAGCGTATGCTGCCCTCGAATATTTTCTGGCGCAGCTGGACGCCTGCGAAATTGCTTGCAGTTGCATAAAGGGCGTGCCCTGTGCCTGATGCTGGTTCAACCCACGCGAAATAGCGGGGGATTTCGCCCGCGAATATTTCCTGCGAACCGCCAAGCGCAGGCAGTTTTGAGAGCCTTGAGCTCTGTGAAACGCCGGCGCTGCGGTTATTTTCCGCTGATTCTGCCTCATATATCAGCCTGCAGTAGCCGCTGCTTGCATTTTGCGGCGCATATGCGACCATGGTGAAATTCTGAGAATGAAACGCCGGGACGAGAATTATTGATGCGTTGGAAGAATCCGGTTGTTTTGCATAAATTTTCGATAGCGCGAGGGCGTAGCCGGATGAGAAGAGGTTTGAATTCAGGCCTTCCCTTGAGATTTCAATTTGTTGCAGCATTTTATGCGCGCTTTCGTTCTGTTCAAGCTTTTGCACCTGGCCGAGTGAGTCTATTGCAAAATCAGAAACCTCGCCCGCAAAAACTATTTCAGAGTCCGCCTGATTGGAACTTGAAATTATTTCCTCCAGCCCGGCAGGCAGTACTCCAGTTGGAATGAGTATTGAAGCGCCGACACAGTCTTGGATGCCGCTTGGCGGCACTTTTTTTGCCTCGATTCCGAAAGAACGTAGGCCCGCTTCAAAACCGCGCCTGAAGCCGGCTGCATCAAAGCCAGTTGCAGCAGGGTGCTCAAGTATGCAGAAGCTGCCGGCCGGCTTTTGCTGTGAGCAGGACAGGGTGATGTTTGCGGACGAGACTCCAGAGCTTTCGAGCGAGAAAGCCGCAAAAAATGCGCTCCGGTCGCCGTGTGAAACAAGCTGGAATGAGTTGGCACGGATTGCTGCAAAAAATATTTTCTCCTGCTGCTGCGCCCCTTTTTCCGGAAAATAGATGTACGCGAGAGTTAGAGTGAGCAAAACCACGAGGAAAAGCAGTGCAACGAGTTTTTTGGGATGCAAGGGCGCACCGAAAGGAAAACTGCAATAAGCTAAATAAGGCTGATGTGGCACAAGAATACGCGCAGGAGTGCCAGAGCCTGGTCAATTGGGCAGGACTTAAGTCCCTTATGGGAAAGAAATCCTGTGGCTTTAGTGCCTTCGCAGGTCCAAATCCTGCCTCCTGCATTTCCGAAGGAAATGCGGCACCTTGGCTGAAAGCCAAGTGCTGCCTGCATTTTTGTTTCTCTTTATCCGTACATCGGTCCAAGCGACTGCTTCTCTTCCGCCTTCTTGTAATGCGCGTGCGAGGCTTTTGCCTTGTCCATAACATCCTGCATCTTCTCGTGGATTTTTGCGGACTCGACTTCCAGCTCGTGAGTGTCAACCTGCAACTTGAGGATGCCCTTGAGGGTTTCAAGCACCATTGAGGCTGCCTTTGGGTCCATGAATTCCTCGTGCGCCTCTGCGAGGAGGGAGATTACAGGGAATTTGTACACTGCACCGTGCGCAAGAAGCACGCCAGTAACGCCAGTTGTTGCGCCCTCTTTTATGCTCTGCACGCTTGGGAGCTTTTCCATTTCAATGCGCAATTTCTCGTCGCTTGCAATCACGTACACCATGTCCTGCTCGCCCTTTATGGTGATTCCGCCAAGGGAGATTATTTTTGAGACTTTTTCCTTTTTGGCAAAAGCATATATCACTTCGGAGAGCTCATGCACTGTTGATATTGGAACTATGAACTCTGAAAGGAGGACTATGAGATTGTGCTTTTGCGAGAAATACAGGCGCGCTGGATAGTGCGGCTTGTAGTTGTGCACTGCCGCCAATGGGGGGAACTGCTCGCTGTCAATGTAGCCCATGGGCTGCATCTTGAGCTTTTCAACAAGGTAGCTTGCTGCCACTGTGCCAACCAACCCAAGGCCGGGAAATCCGTCTATAAGAATCGGCTTTTTGAGCTTGGGTTTTGCGGTTTTTATTATGTTTATTGCCATATTGGATACTTTGAAGAAAACGTTTAAATTAAGTCGTATGGGCGTCCGCTATGCAAAGTAAAAAATAAAAAGTAGGATTTGTTTATGCGCAGGCTATTGCGCCGTTCTCGGCACCATATATTGTCTGCAGCACTGCAGGAGCAATCACTGCGATAAGCACTGCGATAAGCGCTCCAGTAAGGCAAGCAGTTGCCCATACGTTTGCGCGTGCGCGCGTTTCAGCACCCATAATCTGCCCTGCGGCGTATATCACGCCTGCAAGCACTATCATGAGCATCGCGGCAACTGGGAGCAAGCCCTTTATGCCGGAACACAAAGAATTTAGTGCGCCGGACGTGCTTTCCAGAATTGATTGCGCGGCTACGACACCCGCAAGGACAAAGAGCCCGAGCAGAAGCATTTTTTTGTTCATCCAACCATCCTCCGTAATGTTAATGGGGATAATAACGAGGATGGATTTAAATAGTTATGTGGATGTGAAAAAAGAAAACGCCGGGAGTGAGATTTTCACCGGAGGTTTCACCCTGAATCCAAAACCAGAGGTTCGGAAACGATTAGGGGGTGAAGCCTCGGGGGGACCTTCGGAAAACGGATGTTCCCCCTAGGCTTCGAACTCACGAAGGCCTTTCGGCCAAACAGCTTTCTGCCCAATTGCAGCAAGCTAGCAGGCTGCCGCCCTACCACTAGGCGACCCCAGCGCAATATGAATGGGGCGCAATTTGTTTTTATTCTTTTGCGAACAATTGCATATTGGAGACATAGTTTCGAAGGTGTGAAAATGTACAACAATTTCCTGCAATGCGAGAAGTGCAGCGCTGAACTCAACCGCCAGAACCAGAAGCAGATGGTGGACAGGCAGGGCTTTACGCATTCCTATTGTGCTGAATGCTTTGCTGCGCTTAAGGGAGCAAAGCCGCAGTAAGAAATTAGAAAGAGTGGCAAGAATCGCCGTTGTGGCAATGGGCTTTAAACGACGGTGTTTGCAAATCAGCTCGGCCTTGTTACCAGCCAGCACGCACCATGAAGCTTAGGGTTGCTCCTTCCGGCCTGGCCCGATTCACGCCATACTGCATCCGGCTGGGCAAAGCGTCTACGCCTTTTTACAATCCTGAAGGGATAAAGCGGCAATGCGCCAGCGGCTTTTCGGTCCTGCCAAAGGGGGTTTGCAGCAACAGGAAGCCCCTACCTTCCCGACCTATCCTGCCAGAAGTATTGTGCAAGGGGGAGTTAAAGAAGATTGCGGTTTTTGGGCATGCACATTTATAGTCTAGTGACTACATAATAATTCTGCGAGATATTATGGTAGGATTAATGCGAAAGCCCGATGTGAGGAAAAATGTGCAGGAGGCAGAAGGTGGCAGGCACACCCTTATTTATAGGAGGGAGTTCAGGGAGATCTTGCGGCAAAACCCGCGCGCACTTGCAACTTTTATGAGGGCGTTTGAAGCGGGAAAAGACATTGATGATGGAAACGTGGGCATGCAAAAACTTTCGGCGCAACGGGGCTTGACGCATTCAAGCATATGGAAATGCAATTTGGGAGATGAATCGTTTTTTGTGAAGATAACGCCGTGCAGCAAATTGGCGCGCAACCATGCGCCCCGGCAATTCCGTACGTTTGAGCGCGTAGAAAATCTTAGAACAAGGCACGTGCGGTTTGAGAACGTCCATTTTGCTTATAGCGACGGAAAGAACAGCTTTTTGGTTGCTGATTACCATGAACTGCCATTGGCGTCTGGATTCAAGCTGCCATTGAAGCGCGTGCTTGAATTCTATCTTTTTGCCGCGGTCGCAAATTTTGGCTATTCCGTCTCGCACGCAGATTTGTGCAACTGCTTTTATGATGAAAAAACGCAGGAGCTCGTACTTTTTGATGCAGTGGATTCTATAACGGGTTTTTGGGGCGGCGTGCTGAAGATTGCAAAGCGGATGCTCGAGGCAAAGTATGCGCAATTGGAGGCAGGGAGTTTGGCTTCGCAACGCCCTACGACGCCCTAGGCGCTGCATTTATAAAGACAAGAATCCATAAATTAACACAGTTGAGTTTTATGGGGTTTGCGTGCCTAGCGAAGGAATTCCCTGCAGTAAAAGCCAGCAGCCGCACGAAGATTTGCGCGGGCGAAGAGGCAACTGTTTTTCGGATAAATAAGACTTCAAACCCGTTTTTCCGCGCACTTGCGGAGCGAAATGGAATTGCAGAGAGGAGACCAGTGCAAGATGGATCAGGTGAAAGGATACTGAAGTACATCTGGTCTGAGCAGGAAGGAGCGAGCACTGAGTATGTATCAGGCGAAGTTTACTGGCAGATGTTAAATTTTTATTCCATGCGGCTTGCAAACGTGCTTTTCCCGCAGAATTTCCCAAAAGTGCATGCACTGCGCTTTTGCATTGGGCAGGACAAGAAGATTGGGGCAAGGCTTTACACTGAATTTGTACCGGATGAGAATGGGGCGCTTGCGCGCAAAATTGATACGCTGAAAAAATACCGCAGGCTTAGCAGCGCTGGGGAAGAATGGGAATCTTTGCGTGATGCAGCAGATACGATCGAAAGGTTGAGTTGTGGCGGGCTGGAAGATGCCGCAAAAAGAGTGCGCGCAGCTGGCCTTATGATGTATCATCCGGAGATGAATTATCACGAGAGGGATGGAGTGCCAGTATTTTTTGAAGTGGATGGGATTGTTTTGAAGGAGTTGGTTGAGCATATATGCGGAATGCCTGAGAGCAGGCAAAAAACAAGAGCAAAGGCGGCATTTGCAATGCTTTTGGGGGCAATTATTTTTGCAGAATGGGAAGCATTTGATGAGTTTGATAAGATGAGCCTCGCTTACACGGGAGAATTCAATAATTGGAGCATCTATCATCTTTATTTTGAAGGCGAGCCTGCGATTTTTGCAAGGCATCTTGTAGATGCGTGCCTTGGAAACCGGGAAGTTGCAAGTTCTCTTGATTTTTACAAAAACGAAAATGAGGGATACCGCAGATTTTTGGATTCTGCCATAGATGACAGGTTTTGCCTTCCGCAGATAGTTGAGGAACTTGCCCATGCGAAATATGATGTTTGGGACTTTATGGAGAAAAGTCATTATTTTTGGGTGGACCATCCTGCAAACGCACCTGAAGCGGCTGTGGCAAAAACCAGCTTTTGGACTTTGAAAACAAACGCACGTGAAGTGGTGGAAGACGCTCTCGAAGCAGTGGGCGCAGTCCCTGAAGCAGTGGGCGCGAAAATTGGTTTTTGGAAAGAGGCATTGGGCACTGCCAAGCGCGTGGTTGAGAGAAGTTTGCAGGCAGTGAGGCAACAGATATAAACCTTCGTTGCAAAAGAATACCAGAATAAACGCCCCTAGCTGGGCGGAAGTAGAAAGTTGATTTGTTTGGGACTGGATAATATTGAATCGCACATCCCCCAGGGGATTATTGTTTCTAAGGAGGACGAGGAGCTTTTCAAGTTCATTGAGAGCTCAAAGCCTAAGATATACGTTGTTGGCACGGGCGGGAGCGGCTGCAATACGATGAACCGCATGTACGAAATAGGGATAGAGGGAGTGAAATTCGTTGCAATGAACACGGACGTGCAACACCTGGTGAAAATGCGCGCAGACAAGAAAATATTGCTTGGAAAGCAACTTACAAGGGGAATGGGAGCGGGCTCAAACCCGTCTGTGGGCGAAAACGCCGCAAAGGAGAATGCTGCGGACATAAAAGCTGCGCTTGCGGATGCGACAATGGTATTTATTGCGTGCGGAATGGGAGGCGGCACGGGAACGGGAAGTGCGCACATTATTGCGGAAGCTGCAAAGGCTGCGGGCGCGCTCACGATTGCAGTTGTTACGCTTCCGTTCTCATCGGAAGGGAAAATACGATTTCAAAACGCCCTTGAAGGGCTGGACAAATTAAAGAGGCAAGCAGACACAGTAATCGTAGTTCCAAACGACAAGCTGCTCACGATTGCGCCGGACTTGCCCCTTAATACGGCGTTCAAGGTGTCTGATGAGGTGCTCGCAGGCGCAGTAAAGGGCATTGCGGAACTTATCACGAAGGCAGGATTGGTGAATCTGGATTATGCTGACCTTAGAACAATACTCGCGTCCTCTGGATGCGCAGTAGTAGGGATTGGGGAGGCATCCGTGGATGCAAAACCCGACCAGAGGGCACTCATAGCGATTGAAACTGCGATGAACTCGCCATTGCTGGATGTGGATGTATCAACTGCGAACAAGGCGCTCATAAACGTGCAGGGCGGCGAGGACATGACATTGAAGGAAGCAGAGCTTATAGTTGCGGAAGTATCAAGGAGGATTGACCCGTCTTCGCACATCATATGGGGCGCAAGGATAGAGAAGGCAATGCAAAAATCATCCATAAGGGTTCTCGTGGTGATTGCGGGCACTAAATTCCCGCAATACGCACTTGAGCACGCAGATGCAAAGAATGAAGAGCTTGAGCTGGACCTGATAAATTAGGGTGGGCATATGAACATCGTATTCGCGATAAAGGATTTTATTTCGCACTCTGCAAGGGTGCTGGCAGTTGCAACAAAGCCAAGGAGAAGCGAGTATGAGAAAATTGCGAAAATAACTGCAGCAGGAATGGTAGTTATAGGCATAGTCGGAATAGTAATTTCATACGTGTTCCATTTGATATGAGGGGATTTTGATGATATTCGTATACAAAGTAACGGCAGGGCAGGAGAGAGTGGTGATAGAGATGCTCTCAAAGAAAATACACAAGGAGAGCCTGCCGATTTTCGCAATTGCGCATTTCGAAGATTTGAGAGGTTACATTATTGCGGAGGCCGAGAGCGAGGTTGCAATAAGGCAGGCAGGCTTGAGGATTCCGCACATAAAGGGAGTGCTTGCAAAGCAGATGGACGTAAGCGAAATAGACAATTTGGTGCAGGCAGTAAAGCCCGCGCTTGCGAACATTTCCAAGGGAGACATTGTGGAGCTTACATCCGGCCCGTTCAAAGGGGAGAGGGCAAGGGTCCTCAAAATGGATGAGAACAAGGAAGAGCTCACAGTGGAGCTTACGGATGCCGCCGTGCCTATTCCGGTCACAATAAAGTCCAGCATAATAAAATTGTACCAGAAGGCTGAAGACCAGTAAACTGCAGAACAAAGCACGTTAGATTGTTTTGGCTGGTGCCGCAGCCTGCTCTTTTTTTCTTCCCTTAAAGTAGAAGAATGCCGCTGCGATTAGCACGAGCCCTATCAGGTAAAAATACATTTCATTTCCCTGCACGTTAACGTTTGCATACGCAGTAGTGTAGCCTTTTTTTGTTGCTGCAACCTGCAGATTGCCTGATGATGACGGAGTGAGGAAGAGCGGGCTGTTTGAAGTAATGTTTTTGCCCTCGAACATAATTATCACGTTTGAGAGCGGCTTGTTGTTTGCATCCGTAACTGAGATTTGGAACTTCTCACCTGCTTTTGCGCTCTGCGGTGCAAAAAGCTTGAGGACTGCGCCAGGGGCATTGGGCGATTTCACAGCAGTTATTGCAAAAAGCGAGGAAGAGCGATCCTGCATTGTAGAATCAGTTGCGCTGCACTCTATTTTCACCCCCCCATATGCAAGAGGGGCGGGGTCGTATGAGACTGCCCATTTTGTGCCTGTCCCTGCCTCCACCCACAGGCCATTGTTAACGCGGAGGTAAGTTGAAAGCGAAGAGGGTGAGAAGGAAAATGATTTTCCGGAAATTGAAAGCTCGGCGTCGCCGATAAGGGAGCCTGCGGCAGGGAGGTCTATGCTGCATGCAGGGGAAATTGCGAGTGAGACTATTTTGCCATCGCGCGAGAAGACGATTGCATCATTCCCTGATGCAAGCACGTTTGTCACCCAGTCGCTTGCAAGGTACGTGAACTTCAAGTCACCGCTTCGGGCGTCAAATACATAGAGTTTTGCGTCGTTGCTGCCTGAAAGCAGAAGTGGGGTCGTGCCGGATGCAATGAGCTGTGGGTAAGACCATACTGCCTCGCCTGTCTCGTATTTCCAGCGCACATTGCCATTCGACGAATCAACGGAATAGACGCGCCCGTCGTTCGAGCCGAAATAAATGGCAGTTGAACCTATGCGTGGCGTGGAAGAAACCCAGCCGTTTGCCTGCGAAGTCCAGCGCACCAGGCCCGTGCCTTCATCAAGCGCGTAGAGCTTTCCATCAGTGCTGCCGACATAGAGTGCCCCTGATGAAACCTGCGGCACCGAATTCCATATCTGGCCGGTTTTTTGAGACCATGCACGCCTTCCGTTTGAGAGCGCAAGTGCATGCAGGAAATCGTCGCACGCCGCAAAAGCATATGAGTTTGAAACGCCTACGGAAGAGCAACTGGTTCCAAGCTGCACGGACCACACAGTGGAGCCGTTTGCAGGCTCAAGCGCCGTAAGGAAGCCGCCGTTTGTTATAAAAACCAGGTTGGGCGTTGTTGCGATTGAACTTGGGGTACCATTGAGCCTTGACTGCCAGAGGGGTTTTCCGCTTGCCGCAGACAATGCATTTATATTCCAGTCAGACGTCCCAAAGAGAACTTTGTCTGAGGCGGGCGCGGCATTTGTTGTAACCTTCGAGTTGAAGATGTGGGACCAGAGAAGCCTGCCGGCAGTTGAAAGTGCGTGCGCCTTCCCGTCGTCCGAGGAGAAGTATATGCCGCTTGCGTCGGATGCAGGGGCATATGCCAGTGTGGCGCCTGCAGAGTACGTCCATTTCACGCCTGCAAAAACAAAGCCGCATAGGAGAAGCAGAGTTAATATCTGGAGTTTTTTCATGTGTGCACCAATTCGTATTCGATGGGAAATGTTAATAAAAGTTGGGCATGTAAAGCCCGCATGGGACGAATCAGTTCATTTTTTGTTATTGCTGCCTTGCTTTTTGGCTTTTCTTTTGCGCAGGGGGTTGCCGGAGTTGCAAATACAGTAGGAGACTTGTGCGCAGGAGTGAAGGGGATACTGCCTGTTGCTGCCATGCTCATGGTGGTGCTTGCGGGGGCGATATACGCCGCAGGGCAGGTAATGGGCGCGGAAACAAGGGCAAGGGCGAATGTGTGGGCGACTGCAGCGCTTACTGGCGCGCTTATTTCTGTTTTGATAGTCGTGATTGCGCCGCCAGTGCTTAGCGCAATTTATCCTGATGCTGCCGGAGGATGTGCCGGATGCAGCGGGGCTGCAAATGCGCAGTGCGGCGGGAATACAAACGTTTGCTGTGCGGGCGGATATGCATGCGTAGGTGCGCAGGGGGACACTCCCGGGGCTTGCACGTGCACTGCAATGGGAAGTGCAGTTGTTGCAGGGGTGCCATGCTGCGCCGGGTCGCATTCGGACGGGAACAACTGCGTGCAGAATGCAGGGCCTGCTCCGCAGTGCATAATTGATGCTGACTGCAACGATGCGAATCTTGTTTGCCAAGGCGGCCAGTGCGTGCAGAGAGAGCAGGAGAACCTTGTTTGCGGAGGGAATGATTGCGGGGTGCCCATAGGAGGGAATGCGTGCTGCGGCAACGGGTGCCCGTGCGCCGGGGAGCGAATATGCGCGGCTGGTGCGTGCAGGGATGCGGGGAACGGGGAATATGGGGATGCGTGCGGGGCTGCAGAAGACGAGGAATGTGGGATTGGCGGGGAATTGTATTCTTGCAATAACGCGGCAGGAGGAAGCTTCTGCGGGGGGAATGGGCAGCGCACTGCAACGTGCGGCGGAGGAATTGATTTGCAGTGCATTGGGAATTTGGCGAGTTGCAATAATATAGGGGGAGCAAACGAGTGCGGCGGTAATGGGCAGCTCGGGGCTGCGTGCGGCGGGACATCTGATGTTGTGTGCGCTGATGGGAACAATTGTGTTGGAGGAGTATGCACGGCTGTGTGCATAGAGTTCCAGCAGGGAATATGCCAACAAAATGCAGACTGCTGCCAGGGGCAGGCGCGGGCAGTGGTATGCAGGCCGAATGGCATGTGTGATTTGTGCTACAACAGAGCCGCGCTTGGGTGCTCGTTGAACTCGCAATGCTGTTCGAATGACGTGTGCGTGCCAGCAGGGGCAGGGGCACTAAAGTGGTGCCAGTCTCCAAATAGGCCAAATGGGCAGCGGTGCGATGAGAATGTGGACTGCCTGAGCAACAACTGTGTTACCGGGATATGCCAGCCGGGCGCAGGGGCTTAGCAAAGCACGGCTAGGGGCAGTTAAGAAAATAAAAGCAGGTTGACTTAAGCTGCAAGCGAGGAGTCGTGCTTGCCTTCCTCTATTTCTTTTATTGTTTCGCGCGCGTCTTTCTTGCTGCACGTTATGCCAAGGGAAACGCAGCTTCCAAGCACTTCCTTTACGCCGTCCTTTAGGGACTTTGAAAGCGAGCCGCCGCGCTTCATTTTTGCGATTTTCACCGCAACGTCAAGGGAAATGTCGCCCACTACCTTGGGGTCCTCTGCACCGCCTTTCCTTCCCTTTTCAATGCCAAGCTCTTTTTTGATGAGCTCGCCTGTTGCCGGGCTGCCTACCTCGATTTCATAGGATTTTGTAGACTTGTCAACTATTATCTTTACGGGCACTTTTATGCCTACAAATGGTGCGGTTTTTTTGTTTATTTCCGCGACTACTTGCGCGATATTCACGCCTAGGGGCGCGAGAGTCGGGCCTATGGGCGGGCCTGCGGTCGCCTTTCCGCCTTCAACTATTGCAGGTACTGTAATTTTTGCCATTTGAATCACGCTCGTTTGAAATTATCCAAATTAGAGGATTATGGAGTTATTTGGCAAACAATGCTTAAAAGCGTTGTGGACTAGTCGACGCCGCCGCCAGCACAGGAGAATGCATTGGCTGCGCATGGACCAATGCCATTGCAGCAGTGCGATGTGGCTCCAACGCAGTAGTACTGCCCACCGCAATTTGGAACCCTGCAAACATTTGCATAGCATATTTGATTTGCATTACAGAGGTTGTTGTTGCAGCACACGCGCCCTGCAATAGGGCAGGAGTTGCCACAACATGCGCCCCCAGGCGCGCCGCAATCCGTGCCTCCGCAAACAAGATTTTGCGCAGGGGCTTCGCCTGAGCAGCTTATGCCGGGATAGAGCGCATTCAGAAGGGGCTGGGAAACTGCAACTATGAGGATGGACATGAGCGCACCCGTGAGGGCTGCAGTTGCCCATACGTTTGCGCGTGCGCGAGTCTCAGCACCCATTGTTTGGCCTGCGGCATATATCACTGCGCCAAGCACTATCATGAGCATCGCGGCTACAGGGAGCATTCCCTGCAATCCTGAGCAAAGAGAGCTTACTGCTGCCCGCACTTCGTCGCCTACTGCTGCAAAGAGAAGCCCCGTGCACAAAAGCACAAGGAAAACGAATATTTGCTTCTCTCTCATGGAAAAACCTACTGCATTGAGCCTAAGATTACTTTTTGCAGGTCCATGGGCCACCAGCCTTCAAGCGCTTTTATGGAGAAATCAAGCTTTGCCTCGCTTTCTGAGTAGATGTCAAAGAGGATGTCGCCTTTTGAGACTTTGTCGCCTGCTTCGCAATGCAAGTATACACCTGCGCCCTTGTCTGCTGGCGCGCCTGCTGCGCGGGCAATTTTGGAGAGCATCTTGTTGTCCACGTGCGAAATCCTGCCTGTTTTGGGGGCAAGGACTTCATGTTTGTATTTCCCTATTGGGAGGTCTGAAATGCGCACCTTGCCATTTCCTCCTTGCAATTCTATTATTTCGCGGAATTTTGCGAGTGCCCTGCCGCTTTGGAGGATGGAGCTTGCAGAGTCAAAGCCCTTGCCCCTTGGAACCTTGCCGCAAAGCTCAAGCAGGGTGCCCGCAAGCAAGCAGCTCTTGTCGCGTAGGTCCGCAGGACCGGCTCCGGAAAGCACTTCAAGCACGTCGCGGCATTCAAGCGCAGGGCCTATGCCGTTCCCAATAGGGTCGCTGCCGTCCGTTGTGAGCACTTCTATCTTTATGCCAAGCTGCTTCCCTATATTTATGAAATCATGGCCGAGGGAAGTTGCCTCTTTTGCAGTGAGGAGCTTTGCGCCCCTGCCTATTGGGATGTCTATCACTGTAAATTGGGCGCCTACGCTTTTTTTCTTTGCGAGGATGGAGGCAAGGAGCACGCCTTTTGGGTCAAGGGAAAGCGGGTTTCGGATTTTTATGAGCTTGTCATCGGCTGCTGCAAGCTTCATTGCACCGCCCCATGCGATGCAGCCGCGCGCCTTGAGAACAATGCTGCGCATCTCTTCTACTGGGAACGTAACAGGGCAGAGAACTTCCATTGTGTCCGCAGTGCCGGCAGAGGAGGTTATGGAGCGCGAGGAGGTCTTAGGCATGTAAACTCCGGCTGCCGCGATTATGGGCACCATTACCATTGTGGTGCGGTTTCCTGCAACCCCTCCGATGCAATGCTTGTCCACTATGGGAGATTTGCCAATTGAGAGCACTTCGCCCGATGAAACTATGCTTTTTGTGAGGCCCACTATTTCGGCGTCCGACATGCCGCGCGTGTACACTGCAGTTATGAAGGACGCAAGCTCTGCCTCGGAGAGGCGGTTTGCCATCAGGTCTTGCGTTATAATGTCAAGCTCGCGGTGGGAGAGCTCGCCCGCATCAAGCTTTTTCTTTATGTAGTCAATAGATTCGGGACGCATGGTGTGCCGTATGAGAACGCGCGCGCCGTTCTTTGCGCCAAGGGCTTCGGAAACCTCGTCAAATAGGACTATTTCGCCCGCCCTTGCCATGTCCTTTGAAAGATCAAGGATTGCGATTGTCTCCTTGCCGTTGCAGCGAAGTATAACGCGGTGCGACGCATAGAGGTCGTTCTGGTGCGCCTCTATTTCGTTAAGGACGACTATGGGCTTGCCGCTTGTGAGGTTTACGCATTTTGCGTTGCAGCCATACTGCTTGTACTGCCATACTTTCTCTTTTTTTATTGCCTTTTCTTTTTCTTTTTTTGAGAGCGGCCGCTCTGCGGCCTTTTCAAAAGCTCTTGCAACCGAATAGTCGTCTGCCAACATATCACCTATTGCTGCTTGCCTGAACCGAGGATTTTTGATGCGAGCTGAAGCATCCCCTGCGGCGGCACTATGCCTTCCTCGCATATGTATGCGCTTATGTGTTTTGCGGGAGTTACGTCAAATGCGGGGTTGAGGGTTTTAACCCCTTTGATGGGCTTTCCAAGCTCGGACGCATCGCGCTGCTCGAGTGGTTCTGGCGCGCCCCAGCGCGTGGCAGGGTCGAACTTGTAAAGCTCTGCTGCGGAATAAAATCGCACGCCATGCACGTATGCAAGCTGCGCAATGGAAGAGGTGCCTATCTTGTTCACAAGGTCGCCGCCAGCAGTTATGGCATCCGCGCCAACTATGACAATGTCTGTGTGTGCGAGCTGTGAATTTGCGGCAGAGTCCACCATCAGGGAAACGTCTATGCCGCAGGATGCAAGCTCCTGCGCAGTAAGCCGCCCCTGAAAGCGCGGGCGGGTTTCAGTGCACGCCACAATTGGGCGCTTTCCCAAGTACTGCGCACGGCGGAGTATTCCAACTACGGTGTGCGAATGGCAGTGCACAAGCACGCGCGAATCTTTTTGGATTTGCCTTGCGCCATATTCGCATATTTTCTCGAAATTGAGCTGCATGTGCGAGAAGAATTCCTTTTTTTGCTCTGCGAGTGCATCGCGTATGGAACCAACGCTTGCGCCCTTCTTTTTTGTCTGCAGCAGCACAAAGCGGATTGTGTCGCGCAGGGAATTGCGCATCATTGGCTCGGTGGGCCTGGTTTTCGAGAGTGCGTCTGCTGCAAGGAGAAGGTCCGAATAGAGCGCGGATGGGGATTTTGCTCGCGAATCAAGCGCCGCAAGGTGCAGCGCTTCTATGGAGGCGAGCGCTATTTTGCGCGCACCTTGTATCTTAAGGGACGATATGTCTGCGCATATTCTGCGGACGCGGAGGGAAAGCATATGTGGAAAACACGGAGGGGGAGTTTATATTCGTTTTTGCTGCGCAGGCATTGCGGGCGCAAAGGATGCAAATTTGCGGGCTGAGCGGCGATGCCTTGGGTCGGGCTGGAGAAGATTGCATTTGCCGGCCTTGCAGGATTGGCTTTTGCTGCAAAAGAAAAAATCAGGCAGGGCGCATGCCCCTGAGGTATTCGCCAAGCTGCGCAAGGGTGAGAAGCAGTATTTGCCCGCTGTCGATTTCCATCTTGAATGCGACGTGGAGCTTGGATGCCGTGTGCAGCGAATCCTCGAATGCAGCGAGAGATGCGCTGTCGCTGAATATTACGAGCGTTGTGCCAAGGGACGCAGTCTTGAGGGCGCGGGAAAGAGTGGAGGCGTTTTCAAAAATGTGCACGAAGCCATCCTTGCTTGCAAGCGTTATTTTCACGTCGCAGTTCTTCTGCGACCCTATTTTTGAGAAACGCACGGTGTTTGCGATGAACGTGTCGCGCATGCGCCGATACGCGCAAAGATAGAATGCTGACCTTGCGCTTTTTTTCTCCCACTCGGAGAGGAGATAGTAGGAGAGCATGTGTTTTACCAGGCCCTCGCCTTCAAGCCTTGATAGTATGCGCTCAAGGTTGTAGTCGCCAATAAGAATCGGCTTTCCATTGTAAGTGAGCTTGCGAAAGCCGTTCTTTAGTTCATCAAGGGTGAGCGGCATGTTCTCCCATGAATAGTCCTTGTTAACCTGCCCAAACATTTCAAGCACCACGGAGCGGCGTATGGGTATTTTTATTGCGGAAAGCGGGGGGAAATCCGGCACATCAAGCCCGAACATGACTTTGTCAGGCAGGCGCAGGAAATAGCCTATTGAGAAAATCACAACTGCAATTATGCCAAGGAAAATTGCAAGCGGATTTTCGTAGAATGCGCGCGAGCGGGCATATTCAAGATGCACGTCTTTTTGCATGTCTGGCATCTGAAAGGAGAACGTGTGGGTCCCTGGCTGGAGGTTGGGCACGCTGAGCTGCACGCTTGAGGCAAGCAAAAATTCGCCAGCGTATTTTCCGTCTACCAAAGCAGTTATTTTGCGCGCAGTTACCTGTTTGCCTCCTGAGGAGATGCCAAAGGAAAACATGCCGTTCTTCCAGTCTATTGAGGAGGGGATTATGTCGATGTCGCCGACAGTTAGCAGGCCCGCTGCATACTGCTTGCCGGTAGAATCCTCTACGGAGAGCACGTAAGTGCCAGGCTGGACGTCAGGGTTGTAGTCAAAAAAGCGGGTCAGGGTTGGAACAGTGGCATCCGGCTCAAGAGGGTCGCTTTTTACCACGCGCTGCCCAAGCATGGTGTTCACCTGCAATTTCACAGGAGTTGTGCTCTGCTCGCGAAGTATCACAGTTGTGCGCACCTTTTCGTTTGAAATTGAACTTGGAGGAGGAGGGGCGCCGTCGTAAGTAACGTAGAGGTCGCCGCGCTGCGTTTTTTTTATTTGTGCTGAGCGCACTGTGCCCTGCGCCATGCCGGTTTTGTCAATTGCCTCTGTGTAGAAATATGCGAACCCTTCTGTTTGCAAAAATCCGCTAGAATACAAGGTGAGCATGCCGGATGCGTTCTGCAGGGTTGATACGTTCATTCGCGCATCTGCAAAAGACGAATACCAGGGGGCAGAAGATATCAGGAGCGCAACGTCCTCGCCTGCTGCGGCTCCGTTCCCCCTCCAGCCGCCGTCAAGGGACTGGGGGAGGAATAGCAGCTGCCCATTTCCAATGCGGAGCATTGAAACAGAGCCGAATACGCGCTCGTTGCCGACCACGTACTGGGCATCGAAAAGGTCAAAGCCGCCAGTGGATGCCGGCTTGGAGCGCGTGAACGTGAAATTTATGCCGAGGCGATTGAGATCGGATTGGCTTACTGAAATCGGCTGGCCGTTTTCATTAAGGACGGTCTTGTCAAATGGAAGGCC
>Ga0172370_10002779_pt1 | contig 24849 bp, 17 predicted proteins | sample LakKiv5m_FD_114538 | JGI IMG/M metagenome (GOLD analysis project Ga0172370, IMG submission 114538) | Freshwater microbial communities from Kabuno Bay, South-Kivu, Congo - kab_022012_11.5m | ecosystem: Environmental > Aquatic > Freshwater > Lake | place: Democratic Republic of the Congo...
ATCAATCTATCGCCATCGTTAATGTTGATTGCATTTATTCCGCCGCGCCGGACGTTTCCGTAAGCGGAAAGAACTGTTTTCTTTATTGTTCCCTGGGCTGTTGCCATAATCAGGTACTGGTCGTCTTTAAATTCTTTTACGTTTACAAACGCCGTAATATCTTCATCTTTTTCTTTTTCAATTAAGTTCAAGATTGAGCGGCCGCGTGTTGCTCTGCCGCCTTCGGGCACTTCATGAACCTTCAGCCAATAACATTTTCCTTTATCGGTAAAGAATAAAATATATTGATGCGTTGAAGCGATGAACATGTGTTCGATGAAATCTTCATCTTTCGCTTCGGCGCCGTGCACGCCTTTGCCGCCGCGCCCTTGCTTGCGGTAACCGCTAACCGGGAAGCGTTTGATAAATCCTTTGTGAGAAATAGTAACCACAACGTCTTCTTCGGCGATGGTATCTTCCAAAGAGAATTCCGTATAGTCGTAAATAATTTCCGTTCGTCGTTCGTCGCCGAATTTATCCTTCAGCGCCAGCAATTCATCTTTGATAATGAGATAACGTTTCTCTTCGCTGTTTAAGATTCCTTTTAATTTTTCAATCAGCTTGATGGTTTCTTTATATTCGTCTTCAATTTTTTTGCGTTCGAGTCCGGTTAACCGCTGCAACCGCATATCGAGAATTGCTTTTGCTTGAATTTCGGAAAGCTTGAATTTCCGCATCAAATTATTTTTTGCGGTTTCAACATCGCGCGATTTTTTGATTGTCTCAATTACTTCGTCAATGTTATCAAGCGCAATAATGTAGCCCTCTAAAATGTGTGCGCGTCGTTCGGCGGCATCAAGTTCAAACTTTGTTCTGCGGATCAACACGTCCATCCGGTGCTGCAAGAAGTGGTACATCGTATCTCTTAACGTAAGTATTTTAGGAACGCCGTGTACCAGCGCCAGCATAATTACACCGAAGGTAACTCGCATTGAAGTATGTTTGAAGAGATTGTTCAAAACTACAGCGGGAGTTGCATCCCGTTTTAGTTCGATGACGAGCCGCATTCCATCTCGGTCGGATTCATCCCGTACAGCCGCGATGTCTTTAATTTTTTCATCGCGCACAAGCTCCGCAATTTTTTCTTGAAGCGTAGCTTTGTTTACTTGATAAGGAAGTTCGGTAACGATGATGCTTTCTTTGCCGTTCTTTTGTGTTTCAACATTTGCTTTTGCACGAACAACAATTTTTCCTCTTCCGGTTGTGAATGCATCTTTTACTCCTTGATACCCGTAGATAATACCGCCGGTTGGAAAATCTGGCGCGGTAACGAACTTCATCAATTTTTCGTTGGTGATGTCGGGATTTTTAATCATCGCAACCAAGCCATCGATCACTTCACTTAAATTATGAGGCGGAATATTTGTTGCCATACCAACTGCAATACCACTTGAACCATTCACCAAAAGATTTGGGAGATACGAAGGCATCACGGTTGGCTCTTGCAGCGTATCATCAAAGTTAGGAGAAAAACTCACGGTGTTCTTGTCGAGATCGCGAAGCATTTCATCTGCAATTTTTGCAAGCCGCGCTTCCGTGTAACGCATCGCTGCGGGAGAATCGCCATCTACCGAACCGAAATTTCCTTGCCCATCAACTAAAGGATAGCGGAGTGAAAACTCCTGCACCATTCTCACCATCGAATCGTACACAGCGGTATCGCCGTGCGGATGGTACTTACCAAGCACTTCACCCACAATTCTCGCCGACTTTTTGTATGCCTTGTTATAGGACATTCCAAGTTCGTGCATTCCGAAAAGGACGCGGCGGTGAACGGGTTTAAGTCCGTCGCGCACGTCGGGCAGCGCACGAGAAACAATAACGGACATTGAGTAATCGATGTAGGATGATTTCATCTCTTCTTCTAAAGAGACGGGAAGTACTTTTTCAAAAAGGTTTGCCATTGTATATCTGAATTATTTATTAAAACTGTTTTTTATTTTTTCTTAAAAATTAAAGGTTCTCATTAATTTTATTATTCTCTACTATCTTTCATAAAGAGTTCTTCCTTCTTTAATGCAGCGCGCAATAACATGATTGGCGGAATCTTTCCAATAGTTTACTTCATCTTCGTCATAAAGAAGAATATCTTTTGGAATTTTGTATTTCATTAAAAGTTGACGGATTTTTTGCAGTTCTTTTCTTCTGCTTCGCTCTTTGCTGAATTTTTCCTTTTCAATAATGAGTAAATCCAAATCGGAATCTGTGTTCGTCTCGCCTCTGGCGGTTGATCCAAAAAGAATAACCTTAGTGGGATTAACTCTTTTTACAATATCATCAACTATGTTATTTAATACTTCGTTTGACATAAAACGTTCAAATTTAGATGTCCAGGTTTCTTACATACTTCGCATGTTTTTCGATGAACTCACGGCGTGGTTCAACCGCGTCGCCCATGAGCGTCTCAAATATTTTGTCTGCGGTAGCGGCGCTTTCAAGCGATACTTGCAGCACCGTTCTTGTTTCGGGATTCATGGTTGTTGACCACAATTGTTCGGGATTCATTTCTCCCAAACCTTTATACCGGGAGACGACAATTTTTCGTGTAGAAATAACTTCCGTATCAACCGATTCTTCTTCAGAATCCTCAACAACTTCTTTTCCGTTGCCTTTAAAGCGTTTCAATATTTCATCTCTTTCGGCATCGTCGTACGCGTAATATTCTTCTTTTCCTTTTTTGATTTTATAAAGAGGCGGCTGCGCTATAAAAATATTTCCGTTTGTAATAAGCTCTTTCATGTGGCGGTAAAAGAAGGTGAGGAGAAGCGTTTTGATATGTGCGCCGTCAACGTCGGCATCCGTCATAAGAATAATTTTACCGTAGCGAGATTTTAGCGCGTCGAAATCAACGCCCCAGCCTGCGCCGATAGCGGAGATCATCGCTTTAATTTCGTTGTTCTCCAAAATTTTATTCATGTTGGCTTTTTCAACATTCAAAATTTTTCCGCGCAACGGAAGGATCGCCTGAAATCTTCTGTCTCTTCCTTGCTTAGCAGAGCCGCCCGCCGAATCGCCTTCAACAATGTACATTTCGCAATGTTCCGGGTCGGTGATGGAGCAGTCGGCAAGTTTGCCGGGAAGTCCGAATCCGTCAAGCGCATTTTTTCTTCGCGCAAGTTCACGCGCTTTACGTGCGGCTTCACGGGCTTCGGCAGCGCGCGCGCATTTTTCAATTATTTTTTTCCCGACGGATGGATTCTCTTCTAAATATTCGGAAAGTTTTTCACCAACAAGCGTTTCTACTGCGGATTTTGTTTCGCTGTTTCCAAGTTTGGTTTTCGTTTGTCCTTCAAATTGAGGTTCTTGAACTTTAACCGAGAGTACGCCGGTCAATCCTTCACGAAAATCATCTCCGGTAAGTTGAATTTTATCATTTTTGATTAAACCGTTTTTAGCCGCGTAGTTATTGAGCGTTCTCGTTAATGCCGTTTTAAAACCAACGAGATGCGTTCCGCCTTCGTGCGTGTTAATATTGTTCACATACGAAAAAAGATTTTCAGAATAGCCGCTGTTATATTGAAACGCGACTTCAATCGGTGTTCCGTCTTTTTCACCTTCGATGTAAACGGTTTTGTGAAACGCTTCGCGGGTCGCGTCGAGATATTTTACAAATTCAATTAGACCGCCTTTAAAATGATACGTCTCTTCTTCGCCTTCAAGTTCATCTTTAACCATGATGGTTATGGTTTTATTTAGATACGCAAGCTCGCGCATTCTTTCCGTAACAATATCAAATTTAAATTTTGTGGTTTTAAAGATTTGCTTATCGGGCAAGAAGGTAGTTGTTGTGCCGGTATCATTCTTGCGTGCAGTACCAACTTCCTTAACTTTGTAAACGGGAATGCCCCGTTCGTATTCTTGACGATAAACTTTTCCCGAACGTCTAACTTCAACCTTTAAAGTTTCCGAAAGAGCATTAACAACAGAAACGCCAACGCCGTGCAAACCGCCGGAAACTTTGTAGGTGTCTTTATCAAATTTTCCGCCGGCGTGTAAAACCGTCATTACCACTTCAAGCGCGGAACGTTTTTCTTCCGGATGCATATCAACCGGAATACCGCGTCCGTTGTCTTCAACCGTTACGGTTGCGTCTTTGTTGATGGTAACTTTGATGGTATCGCAAAATCCGGCAAGCGCCTCATCAATACTATTATCAACCACTTCGTTGATGAGATGGTGCAGCCCGCGCTGACCCACATCGCCGATGTACATTGCGGGGCGCATGCGTACCGCTTCAAGTCCCTTAAGGACGTTAATATTTTTTGCGCTGTATTCTTGAGTTTTGTCTGTTCCGTTAGCCATTTATTTTTTCCGGGGATTAATTTCAAATGTAAATTTTCCGCATCCTGTGTTTCAAAATGCCGTCTGTTTTTTATCCGATAAGTTTCAAAAAATTAATTCTTTTTTCACCAAAGAAGTTGTTTATGTTCTCTACTAATTTTTCTTTTTGCAGAAAGAGTTCGTGGCGCCGCGCCGGATTTTCAACTTTCAACAGAAGAATTTTTCTTTCAACTTTTTGCGGTTCCACAATTTTTTCGAAGGCAGGAAATATTTCGAAAAATTTTTCTATCACTTCATTATTTTTTACGAAAGAATTTATCTTCCGCAAACCGGGTTCGCTTTGGAGCAGTTCCGCAATGCTTTTTACGCTATGACTGCGCATACGAGACCGCACCGCTTGAAATTTCTATCACCTTGTCATTCCCGCTCCGCAGCAGTGAAGAAAGATTTGCCAGATCGGTGGCGGTAATAAATGCCTGCCCGACAGTACCGATATAATTGCTGATGCGCGACGCTCTTTTGGCGTCAAGCTCGCCGAACGCGTCATCAAGTAAAAAGATCGGCGTTCTTCCAAGAATGTCTTTCATATAAAAAAATTGCGCAAACCGTAACGCAACTTGAAACGTTTTATGCTGCCCTTGCGAGCCGAAAACTTTTAACGCTTTTCCGTTAATTGAAAAAACAAAATCATCGCGGTGCGGACCAACCAGGTTGGTTCCTCTCCGTATTTCTTCATCTTTCCGCTTTTGTAATTGAGCGAAAAATTTTTCTTCAAGTCCTTCATCACCGTTCGCAATGGTGGTTTGATATTCGATCAGCGGCAATTCTTCTTCATTTAAAATTGAAACGTACGCGTTTAGTAAATAAGTATTAAATGAAGCCGCAAATTTTTTTCTGTAAGCTATTAATACGCTTCCCGCGGCAACCAACTTTTTATTCCATGCTTCCAATTCATCTTCGCCAACCGAACGAAAATCTTCCTTCATTTTATTAAGAAGAAATGAGCGGTGCTTCAGCGTTTTGGAATAATCAAGCAGCGTTTCCATGTACAGCGGATTTGACTGCGAAAGGATCGCATCAACAAATTTTCTGCGGTCTGCCGGCGCACCTTGCGTTAATTGATGATCTTCCGGAGTAAGCAAAACGATGGGAAATTTTCCGATCACTTCCGAAGGGCGGTAAATTTGTTTCCCGTTTACGACGTATGATTTTTTACTTTCAGCGGCTGAAAAATAGATGCGAACAACATCGGAAGTATATTCTTGAAACGTTCCGGTCGCTTCATACTCGGCGGCGGAAAACTGCAACAGTTCTTGCTCTGAAGAGGCTTTAAAATTTTTGGTTGTGCACAATGAATAAATAGCTTCTAAAATTGTCGTTTTCCCTTTCCCGTTTTCTCCAACGATAAAATTAATTCCGTCTGAAAAAGTTAGAAAAGAGTCGCCGTGAATTCTATAATTTTTTAATCGGAGAGATTTCAAAACCATATTAACTATTTAACCGAACCGGCATCAACAGCATTAATAATTCTTCTTGCTCAATTTTTTCAACCGGTTCAATAACACAGGCTTTGGTAGGCGAATGGAGTCTGAATTGAATATCGCCGTCATCAAGATGATTGAGAATATCGTTTGCGTAGGCGGTGTTAAAGCCAATATCCATCGGCTCGCCGGTATAACTGCATGCAATGGTTTCTTTTGCGCTCGAACCTTTGTCAATGTCTTCCGAAGATACTTCAAGCAGTGATTCCGAGATTGAAAATTTTACTTGCTGATAATTTGAAGTTGAGAAGAGAAGCATTCGTTTAATGGCGGCGTGCAATTCGTTTCTGCTGATCTTTAAAATATTTTCGTTTTCAATCGGAATAACGCTGGTGTAATCGGGATATTTTTGTGCGATAAGCCGCGAACTGAATTCGACATCATCCATCACAAATGAAACATGCGTTTCGCTCAAATATAGTGTAAGCTCATTTTCGTTTACAAGCTTTCCAAGCACTCCAACTGCTCGTTCCGGAAGGATGTAATTTTCGTGATTTGGAAACGTAACTTTTTGATCGATAAATTTTACCAACCGGTGCCCGTCGGTTGTTACAAAGGTTAAACCGGTTTCGGTACATTCAAGCAAGGCGCCCATCATTGCGGGACGCATAGCTTCCTTACTAATTGCGAAGGATGTTTTGTCGATAGCTTTTTTTAATGTTTTTCCGCTAAGGGTAATTGATTTTTCTTTTTGAATGTCTGGAAGTTTTGGAAATTCTTCCGAGACGGCAAACCCGATAGCATACTGCCCGTTTTCAGTTGTGAGTTTCATTTTTTGATTTGATTCAATCGTAAAATTGATCATCGTATCGCCGAGAGATTTAACAACATCAAACAGCAATTTTGCAGGAACCACCATCGAAAGGTTTTCGGTTGCATCCACGTTTAGCGAAGCCTTGAGAGCGATCTCTAAATCCGTTGCCGAAACGGTTAAAACGCCTTCTTCAATATCGAAGAGAAAGTTCTCTAAAATTGACATTGTGGTGCGTGCGGGAATTGCGGGAAAAACTTTTGCTAACAGTTTTTCTAATTGTTTGCTGTTGATTTTAAAATTCATAATCTTCTCCATTTATACATCGAAATTTAACAAAAAGTGAGGGGATTCTCAATCGAAAATCAAACTTATTCTAATCTTTTTTGACCAAGAAGAAAGTTTTTTTTACAAGCCGCCTGTGGGTGTAGTTACTTTATCGTTAGAAGAAATTGATGCGCTTACAACATACGTTAATTGCTCTCCGGACCCTTGAATAGCGCTGGAATAAAGGACGGTAATTTTCGTATCCGCGCTTAGCGTAACCGAGCCGTTTACCGCTCCGTCTGTGGCGACGGACGTTACTCCTGCCGGTCTATCATACGAAGTTGAATAGGTGTACGTTCCCTTGGTAATATTCCGGACGGTTTTGGAACTGTTGGGTACAACGGTAATCGTTTCGCCCATAAAATTGACATACATATTCCCGATGGCAATACTCTTAAACGTAACGCTGTTGGTTACCGTTGTTTTGCATCCGCCGATAAAAAGGAATAGACCAATGATCACTACTAAGATTCTACGCATGTCCATTTTTTAGCCTTTAGAAAATTTTCTTTCAAAACTTAGGGTATTTATTGTTAAATTTCAATAAAGATTTTGTGTTTGAACAATAATTATTTCCATCTAAAAGAGTTAAACGATGAGCGCTGCCAAACTGCCCGGTTTTCTTTTCTGTTATTTTATCTTTTCATTTTTTCTTGCAGCCCAACAGAGAGGCGCGATTAAAGTAACATTTAAAGATATTGAAATTAATGTTGATAGCGCTAAATCCGGCAAAACTTTTTTTGAGTATTGGAAATACAATGCGGGTGATTCGTTATCATGGTCTTCTCCTTATTATTCTGATGAAAATTGGGATTCACTTCGTTCCGATTTCAAGATTGACAGCATTCCTGCAAAAACCTGGACAGGGATTGGCTGGTTCCGGTTAAAAATTGTTGTTGATGCCTCTCTAAAAAATCGAACCGTTGCGTTTTCAATGCTTCATAGCGGAGCTTCGGAGATTTATGTTAACGGAAAACTCATAAAAAAATTCGGAACAGTTTTTACGAACGGCAGTAAAGAAGTTACGTACAATCCGCACAGAATGCCTTTTGGAGTTTATTTTGGCGATGCAGATACGATTCTTCTTGCAGTACGATATTCAAATTATGATTATCTCAACTACTTGAGAACCTATAAAATTTACACCGACTCGCCGGGCTTTACATTAAGAATTTCGGAATTTGATAAGTCGGTTGAAACGTACAACAAGTATGATGTTATCAATGCGATCATCCAGGTTTCGCTTTCAGGCATCATCTTGGCGCTGGGACTCATCCACCTGCTCATTTATTTTTTTCATAAAAAAGATAAAGCAAATCTTCATTACAGTCTCTTTGCCTTTTCAATTACGTTCGTGCTGGCAGAAGGGATCGTGTTCAGATATATCACCGATAATTTTTCCTACATTATTTTTTCACTACTAAACACAGTCAGCATCGTTGTCACTTTTCTTTTTTTACTTCGATTTTTATATATCATTCATTACGGAAAAGTAATTCGATTTTTCTGGGCGCTGGCAGCTTTGTCGGCGGCACACATCATAAGCGGGTTTGTTCAAAAAAACGATACCCTCTTTTTTGCGCTTATGATTTTTGTGGTGGTGTTCAGCCTTATTGAAGGCTTGCGCATCGTAATCCTCGGTATAAAACAGAAGCGAACGGGCGCGTGGATTATCGGCACAGGGTTTACCGGATTTTTCCTTCTGGTAACATTTGTTCTGGCGGTAAATCTGTTGGGTGAAGCAAAGCTCGTTTCGGTTGAGTTGCTCCTCGTTTTTCTTTATACCGGATTTTTAAGTATTCCCCTTTCAATGTCTATTTTTCTTGCACGAAGTTTTGCGTTGACAAATAAAAATCTTGAAACAAAACTTGTTGAGGTAAAAGAACTTTCCGAGCAGGCAATTGAACACGAACGGAAAGAAGCTGAAATAACGGTGCTTCGCGAAAAAGAACAACTCAAATTAAAAGAATCGGAACTCCGCGCAGAAGCGCTTGAAAAAGAAAATGAACGAAAAGCAAAAGAGCTTGAACAAGCGCGGCAGATCCAACTATCCATGCTGCCGAGTAAAATTCCGCAATTACCAAACATGGATATTGCCGTCTATATGAAAACCGCAACAGAGGTTGGCGGAGATTATTACGATTTTTTTGTTGATGCCAACCGCAAGATTACCATTGTTATTGGCGATGCAACCGAGCACGGCGTTAAAGCCGGAATTATGGTTACTGCAATTAAAAGTTTGTTTGCCGCGTATGCTGATGAGCTGAATTTATTAGATATGTTTACGCGGTTTAACAGAGGAATCAAAGAGATGAATCTCGGCGCGCTTTACATGTGTTTTTCCGCGCTTAAAATTAAAAACTACGAAATGGAATATTCCAACGCCGGTATGCCGCCGATGTTGATTTACCGCAAAGAGAAAAAAGAAGTTGAAACGATTAGTCTTAAAGCAATGCCGCTCGGCGCGTTTGCCGATTTTCCGTACAAAGAAACCTCTCTTTCATTTTCTGCGGGAGATACCGTTCTTCTGTTAAGCGATGGTTTTCCGGAATTGTTTAATAAAACGAAAGAAATGATAGATTATCCGCAAGTGGAAAAATATTTTATTAAAGTTGCCGAACAATCACCCCAAGAAATTATCAATTATTTGGTGCAGGTTGTTAGAGATTGGCGCGAAGATGATTCGCTTGAAGATGACGTTACCTTTGTTGTGTTGAAGTTTAAATAACTCCTCTTACGCAGAGTTGTTAATGGAAAAATCATCTTAATCTTACTCATTTGTAAGCGGCTAATGGAGATTCAGCCAAAGGCAGATAAATAAGAATATGATTAACTCATGTTACGCATTCTTGTAGAGCGAAACTCTGTTTCGCTCGAGAAATTGATATTTGAAAACAAAATGCATGGGCGATTCGGAGAATCGCCCTACAATTGCGTAACGTGAGTGATTAAGATTAAGATTATGATTAAGAGCTCAATAACAGGTTTTGGGTTATGGGAGTAAGTGATTCGTTCAATGTTAATCACCACTACAGGGGTGATACTATTTAATTCGCTTTTTGTTAATATGGGAAGGTTCTATGAAATATTTATCCGGGTTTTTAGGAAGTAACTTTTTCAGTGCGCTCGGTATCTTTTTTTTCATATTTGTTTTTGCTGATGTATTTAAACCGCAGCAAAACCAGAACAATTTTGCTGATGGACAAATCAGCGGGATCTTTATTGATTTTAAGACAAGAGAACCGCTGGAGTTTGTAAATTTTATTTTAACATCGTTAAAAGATTCAAACCTCGTTACCGGTACAACCTCCGGTAAAGATGGGCGGTTTTTGTTAAAGGGAATTGCCGACGGCTCCTACAAAGCAAAAGTTTCCTTAATGGGATATAAAACCAGGACAAGAAGTAATATGGTTCTGTCACCCAAACAAAAAACAATTCAACTTGATACAATTTATATGATTCAGAAAGAGATTTTTACAGACGAAGTAAAAATCGTTTCCGATAAATATCCGATTGTATATGATAAAGAAAATAAAGACAAATTGATTATTAGTCCCGACCGTAGCTGGGGTAACAACGCGTATGAATTATTGGAGAGTGCGCCTTTAGTTGATGTTGATATTATGACCGATGCAATAAATATCTTCGGGCAAAAAGAGACTAAAATTTATATAGATGGAATGCCTATGCGTTTTTCGGGGATAAGCGAGTCGAAAGATTTAAGAACTTTGCCGTTTTGGGAAATTGATAAAATTGAAATAGTCATGAATGCAGTTGCCGAATATGGTGTAATCTCCGATGGAGGAATAATAAACATTGTAACCAAAAAGAATAAGATCGACCAATTTAGTGGCAGCGCCGGATTAAATGTAAATAACGATAATTCTTTATCAACAAACAGCGGGATAAAGTCTACCTTTGGGAAGTTAACTTTGTCGGGACACTATAGCAACTCTTATTCAAAACATAATTCTAATACTACTTCTATTAAACGATTTGACTATGAAAATACTTCGAGTTATATCAATCAAGAGGGAAGCAAAAATAATAAAACAAATGACAATGGTTTTTCTATTAGCGCATCGTACCGTGCCGATACCACATGTAATATTACTGTTCAGAGCTCATACAGGGATAATTTGAGGAATAATGATATAATATTGGCAAACAATATACTGGATCAATATTATTCAGAAGTGTCACGATCAATAAGTACGAGCGCTGTCAGAAGTCTTCATAAATTTTTAACTAATTCAATTTCAGTGCGTAAATATTTTGATAAAAAAGGACACTTTCTTAACGGGACAATACTTTTTGTTAAAAATCAAATGACACAAAACAATGATGTAAACCGGCAGCAAGTAACTTCTAGTTCTTTTACAGAATTTCTGCACTATCAAAAAAACACGTCAGCAAATACGAATAATTCTCTCAATTGGACGTTGAATTACAACATTCCAATATCACAGACGATAAAATTTGCCGCTTTGTATTCGGGTTCGTTAAAAAAATTGGCAATGAATAGTAACTATACATCATACGACACAGTAACACAAAGATATCTTGAGAATGATGCGATGAGAACTTTGGATAAATATTATGACAATACTCATGACTTGTCTCTAAGCGGTACCGGAACTGTAAAAAAGATTCAATATGACTTAGGTGTATGGATTAACAATACCACTTCCACAATAAAAACCATCGTTCCCGGCTTAGATTATATCGTGCGCTCTTATAGTTTTAATCCTACTATAGGTGTTTCAACTGATATCTCGGAAAGTGGAAGAATACAGTTAAGGTATTCCCAAAGAACGACGTATCCGTTGAACAAATATTTAAATCCTTATGTTGATTATTCCGATTCAACAAATATTATTGTTGGAAATCCAGCGTTAAAGCCTTCTATTTATGGTCTATACTCAGTATCCTATAGAATTATGGAGGGGAAATTTTTCGGAAGTATCAATGTTAGCTATTCATTGAGAACTAATAATATTCTTCCAGTCTCTCGTATGATTAATTCAACAACCACGAAAACAACGTTTGAAAATTTAGCTACTAGGAAGTCATATGGTCTCAGTTTTTTCTTTGATGATAAAGTTTTTAATTGGTTGGAGATTGAGCCATACTTTTCGGTATATCAAACCGAACTTATTAGTCCGTCGGTGAACAACAAAGGCAGGGAATGGAATTCGAGTATCAGTATAAAATCATCATTTGAAGATTTTGTTTTTCAATTTTCTTGCCGGTATTCTTCCCCTTCTTATAACGCTCAAGAAAAAAGCAAAGCGGCGTTCTCGGCTGACGCTGCTGCAAAAATTTTTTTATTTGATAAAAGTTTAGCGCTAACTTTAAAGGTAAATGATCTTTTTAATACAAGTAACAGCAATTCCGATACTTATGGCGCCGGGTTTTCTTCGATAAATAGTACAAGAGAAAAAACCAGAATATTTGCGCTGGATATCTTTTATTTCTTTAATAGCCAAGCTAAGGAGAATATAGTAGAGCAGAATTCCGACGAAGTTCCTGATGATTTTTAACAACGCTAAACTTTCTTTTATAGGATAGAAAGAATACATGAACAAAACTTTTACAGACAACCAAACCTTTCAAGGAGTTGATTTTACAACTCAAACCTTGAATAAAGGTGATTATGAAAATTGCACTTTTGTTAATTGCGCCTTCTCCAATTTGGATTTGTCCGGTATAAATTTTATTGAATGCATTTTTAAGAACTGCGATTTAAGCATGGCGCAAACGGTTAAAACGGTTTTTAGAGATGTGAAATTCTTCGAGTGTAAACTTCTCGGGCTTCGCTTTGAAGGGCGGAATGACTTTCTATTCTCCGTTGATTTTGAAGCTTGCCAATTAAACTTATCTTCTTTTTTCAAACGGACGTTGAAAAAAGCAAGATTTCAAGATTGCATTTTGCGTGAAGTCGATTTTACGGAAGCCGATCTAACCAACTCAACATTTGACAATTGCGATCTGTCCGGAGCGATCTTTGCAGATTCCATTCTGGAGAAAGTTGATTTCCGAACTTCATATAATTACTCAATCAATCCGGAAAGAAACCGGATAAAGAAAGCAAAGTTTTCCATACCCGGTGTACTTGGGCTGTTAGATAAATACGAAATTGAAATAGAATAAACTTGTTTGCGAGGTTCTTCATATTGCTTCGTGTCTAAGAAGGTTACCGCTGCGCTTTTTGTGGGAGATAACGTGGTAAATTATTTCACGAAGGAACACGAAGAAATCTTTCACGAAGTTAAAAATTTTATTTTTTCATCACCCGTGTGTTACACGCTTGCTCTTCTTCTTTGAATAAATTATTGAAAGACTGAGCAGCACAATTCCGAGAACGATGAACGAAACAATTTTGTAAAGCCAATCCGAACTTGTTATGCCGATGATGAAAACATACACCACCGTAAGCAGCAGCGTAGCTAACGACATCCACCGGTACTTTTCAATTTTTAAAAGCAGACTTATGAGATAATAAAGAATTGAAACGGCGATCCAGGACAGACTTACAAATCCGCTTGGAATGGTGTTGTAAAGCGCGTAGGGAATAATGAGCAAAGCCGCCACCAGATAGGCGTTCCGCATTTGCTCGGTTTTTAATTCAAGCTTTTCTTTTTTCCAATTTAAAATTCTCGCGCTTATCAACGCCACCAAACCGAAACTGATACTCACCAAATCAACTTTTCCGCCAAACGCCAGAAAGGCAAAAAAGATGGCGAGATAAATTCCAAAGTTGGCTACAATTATAAATTTAGACCTGTACCAAACAGCCGTTGTAACTACCACAACACTTTGCCAGCAAAGCCAGATGAAAAAATCGGGAAGCGGGAATTGCAGAATGATGGCAACGCTAAGCGCAAGATACGCCGTCATCACGTAAAAGAATGTTGAGTATTTGCTTTTTCTTTTCGTCCAGAAGAATGTTGAAAGCGCTATAAAAACAATAAAAGCTAAAAAATGAAAAAGAGGATTAAACGCCGAAGGATGCGTTAACGTGATCAACAAAAATAATCCGTAACCGATTGCGCTGTTTCCGATTGAAGCAACAATCGAATCGGTTGATTCCACCGGCTCGCTTTCTTTTAAAAATACTCCAAGCGAATAAATCGCGACGTATAAAAGAAGAAAAACAAGATTCACTTCCGGCAAAGGATTTACCGCAAGAGGTCTGCCGACGATAGGATTGTTCAATAGCCACAAGAGATGAGTAACATACGTTATAACCATAACGTACTGCACCAGGTTAAACCATTTATTTTTTACGGCGATAAGCACCGTTGTAACCGCGAGCAAAGTTTCAGAGAGAAGAATAATAACCGCACTGTCGCTAACAAGCGCCGTTGAAAATCCAAACGTTAAACTAAGCGCCGTAATGTAAACGGAGTTTTGTTTAAGTGAAATAAAAATTGACACAACAACAACAAGCGAAAGTAACCCGACTTCCATGCCCGTATCGGAAAACGTTTGCAGCGGACTAAAAAAATAAAGCCGCAGCGTGGTAAAATAAAGAAGCGCTAAACCTCCGCCGAGAAAGTAACCGGCAATAAATTCATAATTCTTTCGGAGATAAATTGAGATCGCTCCAATGGCAAGCGAGAGAAAAAATCCAAATACGCTTGGGAGGAATGATGGAAGATTTTCGTACGGAAACGTGAGCAGAAATCCGATGCCGATTGCCAGCACAATAATTCCGGTTTTCGCAAACCAATATTGACCGATGCGGTTTTCTAATTCTTCTTCTTCTTCTTCGGCGACGGAAATTGGTTCTTCAACCGGAACAAGAGGAGGATTTAGTTCATCGGCAACGGCTATTAAAGGCGCTTCTACAGCAGTTTCAAGATGCAAAGCCGCCTCTACGGCAGTTATTCGATTATCAAGGCGTTTTAGAAAATCAACTATTTCTTCATGCGTTGATTTATCAGAAAGATTATTCATGACGCTTCCTTTGAACTTGTTGAAAAATGGAATCGTTAGATTACAAAAACAAGAAAGAAAAAGTTAGGATAAACGAGGCTGGAGTTACACCAGCCTCATAGAAACACATAAGTAAAAAAATAAATGTACAGAGATCAAAAAAATTTACGCGTTTTTTGTCTGCTGCTTCTTTTCAATTTGTTTGATGTACAGATAAAGCGCAAACGCTAAAATGCTGATGATCAAAACAGAAACCATTAAACCGTACCGCCGGAAGAAATAATTATCAACAGCTTCTTTCGCCTCGGTAATTGAAGCGGTAGTAACCGTCAATCCTTTTCCTACAACAACTTCTTTGAACTTTTCTTCATTAAAGGAATGCACCATCGTTCTGGCTTCAAGTTTAGCTTGATGCGCGTCGCGCAGTTTGAATTTTGTCTCGGAAATTTCCATTCCTTTTTGTTCGGCATCGTTGATAAGTTTTAACGCCATCTCTTCGGAAGCGTCGAGACTATCAATGTAGCTGCGCATTTTTTTCGCAACCAAATATCCTTTAGTTGATTTTGTCTCCGTATGGCATTTGCTGCAAACCGCATCACCGCTAACGCCAAGCATCGCTTTTGTTGCGGGAACAATTTCGTGGTTGCTATGGCACGTTTCGCATTCCGGTAATTTTTCTTTATCGAATGCCTGTTTGTGCGGACTTGAAGAAAAGAGATCGGCATTTAACGCGTGGCAGCTTCCGCATACTTTTGAAATTGATTCAACTCCCGGAGGCGTTGCGCCGTGATTTCCGTGGCAGCTATTGCAAGCCGGTGCGCCTACATCATGCTTTTCCAACAACGCTTTGCCGTGTACGCTCTTTGCATACTTTGCATATTGGTCGGTTGGAATTTTGTAGCCTGCCATGTATTCTGCGTCGCTATGGCATTTTGAACATGTTTCAGGAATGTTTAGTGCGTACACCATAGATTTTGTATCTGCCGTTGCGCGTATGCCGTGGCTTCCGTGGCAGCTTGAGCATTCCGCCGGTCTCGGATCGCCTTTTGCGTTCAGCATGCCGTGCACGCTGGTTCTATATTTTGCAACCTGATCAACGGCAAGCGACGGATTGTACGTCTGCATAAATTTTGCGTTGCTGTGGCATTTGCCGCACGTGTTTGGAACGTTTGTAGGATACACCGGTGATGCGGGATTTTTTACCGAAACAATTCCATGCGCGTTATGGCAGGTAATACATTGCACAATTTTTTCTTTGCCGGTTGTAGAAAGTTTTCCGTGAACGCTTTCTTTTAATAAATCAAATTGATTTGTAGGAAGATGAGAGCCGTACTTTTGCATCATTTCTTTTTTTGCATGGCAGTTGGCGCATCGTTGAGAAATAACGTCGCCTTTCGGGATGCCGATAAATCCTGCCGACTTGCTCATGGCTGTTTCCATATCATCTGAATTGCTGTTGCCGCCGTGGCAGCCTGCGCAAGAAATTCCTTTTTGAAAATGAATATCTTTTTTAAAGAGATCGGCTGCGCCGCCTTGCTGTTCATGGCATACGAAGCATTGATCGGAACTTTCGGGAGTTTTCCCTTGAAGGATTCCATATCCAAAAAATAAAATAACGGTTAGGGAAGTAAAGAATAGTTTTTTCATGCTACCCATCCTAATATGGTTAAAACGATGACGAACATAATTACAAAAATGCCGATGTAGGTAATAAGTTTATTTCTTTCTCCCCGCGCGGTTTTTCTATCCCAAAACGGTACGATCAGCCACAAGGCGAACGCTGCGCCGAAGAGAAGAATGCCCAATACTTCGCCTTCAATAAAAAGAATGTGCGCAGGAAAATATTTTAAACTTTGAAACATGAAGAGAAAATACCATTCCGGTTTAATGCCCGCCGGCGCTGATCCGAAGGCGTCTGCTTTGTGCCCAAGTTCTGCCGGAAAAAATACCGCAAGGATGGCAAGCAGGTTTAACATCACCAACCACAACAAAAGGTCTCTTAAAATAAAATTCGGAAAGAAGGGCATCGTCTTTTTTTCTTTAGGATCGAGTTCGCCAAAATGCAGCGGCTCGCTAATTCCCTGCCGCTGAATAAGCAAAAGATGAATTCCTAAAACCACGGTAAAAATTCCGGGGAACAACGCTACATGAAATCCGAACAAGCGCGATAGCGTTGCGCCGGTAACGTCGGGTCCGCCGCGCATAAGTATTTTAATCGGCTCGCCAACAATAGGCACTGCGCCGGCAATATCGGAACCGACTTTTGTTGCAAAGAATGCGAGTTCATTCCACGGCAGTAAATAGCCGCTAAACCCAAAACCCATTGCAAGAAAAAGCATCAGCATTCCCGTAACCCAGGTTAATTCTCTCGGCTTCCGGTACGCTTTTTCAAAATAAACGCTGAACATGTGAATGACAGCCGCTAAAATAAAGAGGTTCGCAGCCCATCCGTGTATTGAACGAATCAGCCAGCCGAACTGTACTTTTGACATAATGTATTGGATACTTTCGAATGCTAAATCGGGTCCCGCTTTATAATAGAAGAGGAGTAAAATTCCCGTTACTACTTGCACAACAAAAAAGAAAAGTGAAACGCCGCCAAAGTAATACCAGATGGAATGAGAATGAACCGGGACATATTTTTTCCCCATGAAGTGAACTAAATCTTCAAGGTGAAGTCGTTCATCCAAATAATCGTAACCGCGTTTAAATATTTTTTTCATAGTCTTGCTCACGCTTTCTTTGATACGAAAATATTATCGCCTTGCAGAGAAACTTTATAGGGGTCTAATGGGCGGGGAGGCGGACCGGAAACGTTTTTTCCATTTAAATCATACTTACCGTTATGGCAGGCGCACCAGATCAAACCTAAATCTTTTTTGTATTGAACCGTGCAATCAAGATGCGTACAAACCGCAGAGAGCGCTTTGAAGTCACCTTTATCCGTACGAATAACGAGGACGGGTTTATTTCCGAAACGGACAATTTTTCCGCTGTCTTTTTCAAAGTCTGAAACTTTTCCGGCTAAGACGCTTGATACTTCAACTTCATTCTGCTTAGGAGGATTTAAGTATGATATCACCGGATATAAAACTGAAGCAAGAAATCCGACCAAACTTGTAGATAGGAGATATTTCAAAAAAGATCTCCTGTTTTGGTTGCTATCCAAATCACTCATAGAAACACCTTTCTTAAAGAAAAAAATATGCCGCTATGAAATTAATGCTATTTGGAAAATAAAAAAATAATCAGCGAAAATTTTATAACTATTTCTCGTTAATTATTTTTTCGCATGGCAGTCGCTGCAATTTTCTTCTTTCCAGGCGGTGCCAATATCAACCGGATGGTTGTATTGCACGCCGCTTAATGATAAGCGAAGCGTGTCCCGCTCAAATTGCTGCGAAAGAATTGTATGACAGACGTTGCAGTCTCTCGAAAGAATTTTTCCTTCTTTGCTTTTATGTTTGCCGTCGTGGCACCGGAAACAGCCGGGTGAATACATGTGGCCGATATGGTTCGGAAATTTTTTCCAACTCACATTCATCTCGGGGAAATAATTACGCGTATAAATTTTTTGAATCTCAACAACCGCCCGGTCAATTTGTGCCTTTTTGGATGAGGCAATCTGCGGATAATTATTTTGATAAAATTGATTGATCAATAATTTGATGCTGTCCAAAGCATTTCCTTTTGTTTGATAAGAAGCCTCAAGCGCATCAACGGCAACGCTTTTAATATTTGGGATTGACGGATCAACCCAGTTTAAAGACATTAAGTGATTTACCGACGTAAACGGATCGTGATAAATGTGCGAAGGTCTGTTGTGGCAATCAATGCAATCCATTCTTCTCGGTTCAGCTTTGAACTTCTCTTCTTTAGTTAAAGGTCGCTCGGTGCTTTCGTAAATAACCACTTTACCGTCAGGTGATTTTGATTTCACCCAGGGAATGTTTTCACGCGAAGGATCGGTGGTAATATACGTTACTTCGTTCCCGATATTCATGTGCCAGTGAATTCCGTTTGTCGGTCCGGCTTCAATATTTCCGCCGCCGATTTTTACCAATAAATTAATCGTGAACTTGGAATTTTTTTCATCCGATAAATAATACGTTGATACAAGTTTTTTTTCGCTGAAGAAATGTTTGGGCCAATGGCACTGCTCGCAAGTTTGCTGCGCCGGGCGTAAATTTTCGATTGGCGTTGGAATCGGTCTGGAATATTTATTGAACAGAACCGAGTAAACTTGATACGCGCCGGAAATTTTTGCCTTCACAAACCAGCTTACGCCGGAGCCGATATGGCATTGCACGCAGCCGACTTTTGCATGCGGCGAATATTGGTACGCGGTGTATTCGGGACTCATTACCGTGTGGCAGATGGTTCCGCAAAACTCATCCGAGTCGGTGTACTCATATACTTTAAAACTTCCGAAAGCGGAAAAGATTAGCAGTAAAATTGTTCCCACTGCAAATACAAATGTTGAAAATCTGTGCGCCGGAATGTTAAGATCAACTACAGGAAAATGTCTTGTATGTTTACCGGCGGCTAATCGTTTTCTTTCCCGTAAAATACCGAAGATGATGAGTCCGATACCGGTAAGTAAAAATGTTGGAAGGATTACAAACGCAACAATACCCATATATGGTTTGGGATTTTTCTCAAAAGCTTCCAGCACAATTAAGAAAAGAATTAAGCCGAAGCTTACTGCGGAAAGAGACACCCCGACCAGCGTAGTCGGGTTATAAAAGGAATCAGGGTATTTTCGTTTCATTTAAAATCCAATCATTAAAAAAAATTATCGATAAGCAAAAATCATTGCGTAAATTATCCAGATGACGATGAAGAATCCCAACGATAATGCCGTCCATCCAAAAGCTTTAATGCCGCGGATAACAATAGGGGGATACGATTCAACAAGATAATTTTCTAATTCGCCGCTTTCAACCAGCTCACGGTATTCTTGCGGGCGGTCTATTTTAAATTCTTCAAGCGGCATTCTTCCGGTAAAGATAACAATATCCATCGGAAATTTTTCCGGGCGAAGATGCGTATTAAAAAAGTGAACGGTAAAAATAAATCCCGTTGCAAGCAGCGCTTCATCGCTGTGGATAATGGTTGCAACGTTAATTGCCCATCCGGGGATAAACCGGGTAAAAAATTCGGGGAACCAGAGTGTAAATCCTGTTGAGCCGATAACAAAAACTCCCCAGAAGACGGCAACATAATCGAACTTTTCCCAATACGTCCATCTTCCGTATTGCGGGCGTTCGCCTTTGCCTAAAAACCATTTAAGCGAACCGATAAAATCCTGTAAATCTTTTTTATTAAAAAGCATCGAGTCTTTTCCGAGGATCAATCCTTTCCACGAGCTTCCTTCCTTTTTCTTTAGCCTGATAACATCAACGATGTGTGTAATAAAAACCAGCACCATTACCGAAGCGGCAAACCGGTGGATTGAACCGGCAGCTTCAAATCCGCCGAAGAAATGAGAGAGCGCCACCGCCCAGCTTGTGTAAGAGAATTTGAGCGACATGCCGGTGAGCGACAGACTAATAAAACTCACGATCATTAAAATATGAAGCCCCCGGTTTAACCGGGAGAACCGCAAGACTTGTTCTTCTTCTTTATGCATCAAGCTCATCTTCTTTCCTGTTTTCAGGTTCATTGATTTCGTCTTTTAATTTTTCATTCTCTTTTACCCGTTGCGCTAATTCCCGTTTCCATTTTAGCGAGCGTGGAAGCCAAAGCAGCGTATGAATTCCCGCCATTAAAAATGTTCCTACCAACAAACCGGTCATTCCCCAGAACGTCCAGAAGAGTACCGGGTATTTCTGCGGATCGTGGTGTGTGGCGTGCGTAAAGTATCCGGCAAATTTTCGCGTAGCGCCTTCGTGACATTTTTGACATGTCTTCAAAACATTTTTTCTACTCAAATGAGATTCGGGATTTGAGACCGGAAGAATGTCGTGCGAGCCGTGGCAATCGTAGCATTTAGCGGTTTTAGTATATCCTAATTGAGAAACTTTTCCATGGTAGGTATCAAAATATGTCTTGGCAATTTCTTCATGGCATCTGCCGCACTGATCCATAATGTGCAGTTTAAATCCTTCCGAATCGGCGCGTTTTATTTTATGCGCGCTGTGGCAATCATTGCACGATGGAAGATTTTTTGCATTCGAAATTTTAGCGGAGTGAATGCTCTTTTCAAATTTTTCCTGGATTCCGTGATGACAATTTCCGCATGTTGATGCGACGTTTTGTGGATTGATGCTTGAGTTCGGATTATTGTGCGGAAGTTCCCGGTGAGCCGTATGGCAGCCGGTACACGTTGCGGTAACGGTTAAACCGCTTTTCATTAATCCTTTACCATGAATGCTTTCCGTATAGCTTTCAATAATTTCATGTTCCGTTCCTTTGTAGCGAACGGCTGCTTGCTCTCCTTCGCGATGGCAGGTAGCGCAAAGCGATGGAATGTTGGTTGGGAACGTCCGTGATTTTGGATTTTTCTTACTCAAAATTTTATGCGTTCCATGGCATTCCGAACAAGACGGCGCATTTTGATCATTCTTTGCGGCAAGGGTTCCGTGCGTGCTTTGTTTATACTCATCGCCAACATTTGCATGGCATGAGGCGCAATCAACTTTTTTTGTGATGGTTTTACACGGGCGGATTTCCGAAGCGTTCACATCCGAATGGCATTGGCTGCAGGCTATTTTATTGTGAATGGATTGGTTGTAGTCATTGATGTCAACATACAGCGACCTGCCGTCTTGCGAAGATTTTAAACTTTCAACTTGATGGCAGCTCATGCAATCTTTATTCGCCATGCCAAGTTCATAAAAAACTTTTCTTACTTTATGCGGCTGATGGCAATCAACACAAGCCGGCAGCATGTGCGCTTGCTTTTCCCACAATTCACCTTTAATTATTTTCCGATGAACGGCTTCTATCATTACGTGGCATTTGGTGCAGGTTGCGGCAATATTTTTCCGTGCGATAGACGAAGCCGGATCCGTGTGAGGAAGAATTGAATGCGGTGTATGGCACGAGGCGCAGTTAGGCGCAACAACCAATCCTTTTTTTAATAAGCCTTCGCCGTGGATACTTTCCGAAAAATTTTCTAAAATATGGTCTTGGTGAATTGTTCTCTGTGTTTGAACTTTCGTTCCTTCTTCATGGCATCGCCCGCAAAGGAAAGGAATTTTCATCGGATAGACAGCTGATTTCGGATCTTTAACCGGAAGAATATCGTGGTTTCCGTGGCATGTTTTACATCTTGGAGCTAAATTATCTCCGCGCGCAATTGCTTTTCCGTGTAATGATTTTGCGTGAAGTTCCTGTTCCTGTTTATGGCAGCCGGCGCATTGCGCAGGTTTCAAATCTTCGTTGTGCGGAAACTCCGAGCCTTTCAAATCAACATGGCAGCCGATGCATGGAACCGCGCCGTGAACGAATTGTGTAAATTTCTTTTCACTTACATAAACGGAAATGGTTTTTCCGTTCTTCGTTCCGGTTAAGGTTTTATCATCGTGGCAGCCGAAGCAGTCGCTGTTTTCTTGTGCGGAAATTTTTGTAGAGAGAAGGAGAAAGAAAAAGATTAACAAAGTCAGGTTGTTCATAATTGTAGAATGAACAACCTGGCTATCACTTAAAAATTGTTTGTCATCAAGTTTTGATGAAAGATTTTTTTTTAGCATCGAATTAATTCTTCATTAAAAAATTAGTTGTTTTCGTTCTGCTCATCTTCAGCGTTCTGCCGATAAGCTTGTTTTTTAATTTCTTTTAACTCAAGCGGATGTTCTTCTTCCATTTCTTCTTCGGTGATCGTGCCCTTTAACCATGCAAGGTTCATCGGGTAAACATCAGGATTAAAAATGATGAAGTAGAAATGCCAAACGACAATTGCTAAAAACGCCAGCCAGGCTTCATAATAGTGAACGGTTCTTGCAACATCCCAACCGAGTTTTGTTAAAATTCCGATGAACGTATTATCGAACCATAAGAAAACGCCGGTAACCGACATAACGATGGTTCCCCAAACAAGCGCCCAATATTCGCTTTTTTCGATGTAGCTGAACCTGCCGAATTTTGGTTTGTCTTCCGCAAATCCGAAATTATATTTTAACACATCAAGTATATCTTTTGCGTCTTGCAGTTTTGGCAATAAATCTTTTGCCAGCTCTCTTCCTCTTTTTGTAAAGAGAAGATAATAGAGGTGATAGAGACTTGCCGCCACCATAACAACAGCCGCGGTTCTGTGAATATAACTTCTCAACTCAAAAGCGTGAGGAAGGATGTTTCTAATTCCGGCTACCCACCACGCATCCGGAAAGCGAAGCATAAATCCCGTAAACACTAACGTGAAAAAGCTGATAACTAACGTTCCGTGTTGGATGCGTTCGCCCAACGTCATGCGGACGTACAATCCGTGACCATGTCTTGGTTCTTCAATCCGTCCTCTGCGTATCAGCAATTTATGTTTTGCTTTTCTAAAAAGATCGAAAATGTTGTGAATGAACATTCCGCCGATAACCGTGAAAATAAGAATGAGGTACGTAGTTGAAACCCAATAAAGAATCGGGTCTTCTTTTTCAACTGCGGCGCTGTGAATTTTTCCAATGGCAAAATTTTCATTCGCTCCGGGGTGACATCTTCCGCAGGTGTGCGTTAAATTTGCTTTGTTTACAGACGAAGTAGAATCGCTTGCTTTTTTAATATTATGAGCGCCGTGGCAGCTTGCGCAGTTTGCCACTTCTCTTGACCCGCCTTTTAGCGCCAAGCCGTGATAGCTGGTAACATACGTGCTAACCTTATTTGAAGCCATTCCGTAGCGGTCGGTTAGTTTAACCGAGTTATGGCATGGTGAACAAACTTGCGTGGACAAATTTTTGTAAGCTACCGGAGATGAAGGATCGTTGTGTTTTAAAATATTATGTTCGCCGTGGCAGGTTGTACAAACCGGCGCGTCGATATTCCCTTTTGCCACAGCCCTGCCGTGCACGCTTCCTTTATATTCGGTAACAATGCCGTTGTGGCATTTAGAGCACGTTTGCGGAATATTCAATTTATAAACAGTTGATTTTGAATCGGTGGCTTTAATTATTCCGTGAGCAGTATGGCAATCAATACACGTTGCGGCTTTGGCATTTCCTTTTACATGCAGCGCTTTGCTGTGCACGCTGTTATCATACGATTTAATAAATTTTACCGTCGGCGCAATTTTGCTTCTTACGTTCGGATTATCAACGTGGCAGGAAAAGCAAAGGCGTTCCTGCGAGATTTTTATTTCGAGTGTGTCGCGGTTTCCGTTTTTATTTGATATTGTTCCGTGATGGCACGTTAAACAATTCGGCGCTTCGGGATTCCCTTTACGCAATTCTTCATCATGTGTTGAAGTTAAAAATGTCTGTGCAATTGAGCCGTGACATTTTCCGCAGGCGGAAACAATTTTAGCGTTGGTAAACGGAAACTCGGGAGATTTTTTCGGAACAATATTGTGGGTTCCGTGGCAGCCTTTGCAATTCAGATCGGGAGACGTTGCAGGCTGTTTTGCTTTAAGCATCTGCGGATGGAACGCATGTTTTACCGGAACATTTTTATGACACGTGAGGCAGTTGATCGGTTCAATTTTTTCTTTGTGAGGAATATTATCCATATCAAAACCGGTATGGCAGGCAACGCACTGTAGTTTTGCATGTGGCGAACTCTTTAAAACGGATTCTTTTACAAAAAGAGAAATTTGTTTCCCGTTTTGTTCTTTCGTTAATGTTTCATCGCTATGGCACGAGAGACAATCTTCGTTTGATTGTGCGTAGGAAGGGAATTCCCCTAAAAAAAGAAACATAAGAAAAATAGCAAAACCACCCTTTACTAAACGTTTAACCATCGATATTCCTTTAAAACAATTTGAAAGATTTTATGAATCATAGAAACAAAATTTTGAACGAAGGAGAAAATAACTTTTTTAAG
>Ga0172370_10002781_pt1 | contig 24844 bp, 35 predicted proteins | sample LakKiv5m_FD_114538 | JGI IMG/M metagenome (GOLD analysis project Ga0172370, IMG submission 114538) | Freshwater microbial communities from Kabuno Bay, South-Kivu, Congo - kab_022012_11.5m | ecosystem: Environmental > Aquatic > Freshwater > Lake | place: Democratic Republic of the Congo...
AATCGGGCGATTTGCCCACCAAATCCCTTGCATGGGCGTCCAGCCCATGCGGCGTGATGTTGGCGGACAACTCATCCCGATTGCATTCCAACGCGGCCCCTGTTATTTACGGACAAGTTCTTATGCCTGAACAACCGAGTTCGGCACAGCGCTACTTGCCGCCCGACGATACTTTGCGGCTCGCGCTGCATAACGTGGTTCACGCCCGGCCGTCGGCACGCGTGCGCCTGCCTGCGCTGATTACCTTTGTGGCGGTTCTCAATGCCGACGTGACGCGGGAACAAGAGTGCGCCCATTTGAATAATCTGCCTGGCCAGTCACCGTTGCGGCCCGAGCAGCTTGCCGACAATTTTTTACGTCTGCGCCTGGCGGGTTTTTCCGTCAAGTGGGAGCGTCATAGCGAGTTTTCCCGCTATTCGATCGTACAGCCGCTGCCACCGCAGGCTTTTTGGGGTGCCAGTGAGCCGGATTTACTGACGGAATTGGCGCTTCCGGCGCACTGGTTGAGGCAGGTTCCCGGGCGAACCGTTGCCGCAGTGCAGTTGGCCATGGTCAACGCGCCCTTGGACGATGCCCCTGCGTTGATGCAGCAAGCCGTTGCCTGGCTGGGCGGCGGTACGCTGGTGGCATCCTTGATGGGAACCAACGCGATGGGCGACACGCCCGATCGCCATGGCGATCGGCATCCGATGGGGCATTCCTGGGCGCTGACACAGTTTCGTTTGCGCGCTGATGGTTTTGAGCGCATGCTGGTACTTGCGCCAGAGGGCACCAGCCAGACCCGCGCCGGGAGGATTGCGGCGCGTTTGCTGGAGCTTGAGACGTATCGGTTGATGGCCCTGCGCGGCTTGCCGCTAGCCAAAGCGCTGGGGCCGATGCTGACGCAGTCAGAACAGGCGCTGGCGGCGATCACCGCGCAGCTTGAAAACAAGTCTGCGTCGGATCAGCAGTTGCTCGATACGCTGGTGGCGTTGGCGGCCAGTGTGGAGCGTGCCACAGCAGAAAACATGTACCGTTTTTCCGCTACCAAGGCGTACGACGCACTGGTCAGTCAGCGCATCAAAGAGCTGCGCGAGCGCGCCATACCAGGCACGCAGACCATTGGTGAGTTCATGCAGCGGCGTCTTTCACCGGCTATGGCCACGGTCGAGGCCACGGCGCAACGTCTCGCGTCGTTGTCGCAGCGGGTGGCGCGCACCAGCGATTTGCTGCGCACGCGGGTGGATATTTCGACCGAGGCGCAAAACCAGCAATTGCTGGAAAAACTCACGCGTGGGCAAGAAACCCAGTTACGCTTGCAAGCCACCGTGGAAGGCTTGTCGATCGCGGCTATTTCCTACTATGTGATCAGCCTGCTGCTGTATGGTGCCAAAGCACTCAAGGCGGCTGGTGTGCCGCTTAATGCCGAAATGACTGCCGGTGCCTTGGTGCCCGTGGTGCTGTGGCTGGTCTGGCGTACCACCCAAAAAATTCACGCCAAATTACATCCATCCCATACATCAATAGCCAATAAAAAATAGTGCTCTAGCCCTTTCTGCATAGCCGTAAGGTGCTATAAAAGTTTTTTTCTGTTACTTCCCGAGGAGCGTGCCATGAAAGCTTTTCAAGACTATTACCCCGAGAACCTGTCGCATTGCTACGGCTGCGGATCCAAAAACGCGCACGGCCACCGCATCAAAACCCATTGGGACGGTGATGAATCCGTGACACGCTACGCACCCGAACCGTTTCATACGGCGGTGCCGGGCTTTACTTATGGTGGCTTGCTGGCGTCGCTGGTGGACTGCCACAGCACGGGTACCGCCGCTGCGGCGATGTACCGCCACGAAGGTCGCGCCATGGATACCTTGCCCGCGTTCAGGTTTGTGACGGGTTCTTTGCATGTTGACTACCTCAAACCGACGCCGATCACCGAAACGCTGGAAATTCGGGGCCGGGTCAAGGAGATCAAGGGGCGCAAGGTGGTGATTGAAAGCACAGTGTATGCGGGCGGCGTGGCGACGGCCAAGGGGGAAGTGGTAGCCATTCAGATGCCAGAGAACTTTGGCGCTTGAGTCAGTTCCATCTGCTGGCACGCTCTCGCCAGAGTTACGCGGACTGTCCTTTAAAAAGTCAAAACACCATTCTTTGATTTGAATCAACTTTTTTACTTCCCCAAACAGGGCTTGCGAAGGTAGCATCGCACCCTGTAATCAATCAGAGGAAATACGGTCATGGTGATTTTGAAGACTTTGCTTAACCACTGGAAGCTGACGTTTGTCGGTCTGGTGGCACTTTTTATTTTTTCAGTGTTGGTGGGCATCTCTGGTGCCTATGTGCTGGCATCAACCAGTACCGAGGAATTCTGTGTCAGCTGTCATGAAATGTCGTACAACTTTGAAGAGTACAAAGGCACTATCCACGACACCAACCGTACCGGCGTACGCGCGATTTGTACCGATTGCCATGTGCCGCACACACCGGGCCCGTTGGTGCTGGCAAAGATCAAGGCATCCAAGGACATGTTTTACACCTACATCGCACCCTCCATCAATACCAAAGAAAAATTTGAGGCCAAACGTGCGGTGATGGCGCAGCGCGTCTGGAAAGAAATGATGGAATCCGACTCGCATCCATGCCGTAGTTGCCACCGCGCCGACAAGATGAAAGAAGACTTGCAGTCGTCTGTGGCCCAGAAGAAGCACGCCAAGGCCAAGGCTGAGGGCACCACCTGCATCGAATGCCACTACGGTATTGCCCACACTGAGCCCAGCGGCCCGGCCCCCTCGGAGCTGTTCGGAAAAAAAGTAGCGTCCAATTAAGGTATATTTGAGTTATTAACCAAGGAGATCACATGAAACGTAGCCTTTTATCCACCGTTGTTTGCGCTGCCATTGCATTGCCTGCCATGGCAGCTGATGTGACTTATCGCAATGACATCGTCCCCCTCATCAAAAAGCAATGTGCGGAATGCCATTTCCCTGATGCGGGTGCACCCACCATGCAAGAGTTCAAACTCAATGAAGACAAGTACAAGAAAGAACTCAAGGTTGGTCCGCGCATGGATACCTATGAGCATGTGCGCGTACTGATTGATGGCACCTCAACCGGTGCCATGATGCGTCGCCTGGATGACGGCACCAATCCTTTTGCCAAGGGCAAACCTGGCAACATGTACAAGACGTTGGGCAGCACCGATGCCGAACGTCAAGCCAACCTGAAGTTGTTCAAGGCCTGGATTGTTGGTGAAGGCAAGGAATGGAATCTCAACGGTATTGGTCAGCGTGGAGAAATGCCACCGGTCACGTTGGAACAATTGCGTCAGGTGAAAGCCAAGTACTGATTGGTACATCAGGGCGTTGCCCTGATGTAGGTGTGCTTATCCTGCTCAAAAAAGCCACTTTATTCAGTGGCTTTTTTTTGCCGATTTTTTCAGGAGGAATCGCACCATCGCTTTGATGTCAAAGCGCCCAACCACAGCGTCTAAATCCGGTATCTATCCGACATGGATCGAAGCTTGTCAACCATCGCTGTAGCTATGGCTGCGGGTGGCATGATCTCGTCGGCGGCACCGTTTGCGATGGCTTCGCGCGGCATGCCAAAGACGATGCATGACGCTTCATCCTGGACATAGTTGTAACTGCCGGCGTCCTTCATTTGACGCATGGCTTTGGCGCCGTCGTTTCCCATGCCAGTGAGCATGACGCCAAAAGCATTTTTCCCAACCACTTTGGCCGCAGACCTGAATAGCACCTCAACAGAAGGCTTGTGTCGATTGACGGGCTCTGCGTCTTCAACCACGGCAATGTAATTGGCACCGCTTCTGTCAACCCGGAACTGGAAACCACCTGGCGCAATGTAGGCATGTCCGGTCAGAATACGTTCGCCATGCGTGGCCTCACGCACAGCGAGTTGACACAAACCATTCAAGCGTGCAGCAAATGAAGTGGTAAACCCGGGGGGCATGTGCTGAGTGATCAGTACAGCGGGAAAATCGGCAGGCAAATTGATCAAAAAATCCTTGATGGCCTCTGTTCCACCCGTGGAGGCACCAACAAATACAAGTTTCTCAGATGTCAATCCAGCTAGTCCGATATTTGACCGACTTTTCATCACCGGTAGAACAGACGGGGCAGCGCCGTCAACAGATGCGGGTAACTTCACGACACGCTTGACATTCGCGCTGGACGCGATCCGGATTTTTTCAACAATTTGGGTGGAAAGCTCTTTCAGCCCGTCCGCAACCCCAATTCTGGGTTTGGACACAAAGTCAACAGCCCCCATCTCCAAAGCCCTCAGCGTCACTTCAGCGCCCCGTTCAGTGAGGGTGGAAATCATGACCACAGGCATGGGGCGCAAACGCATCAATCTCGACAGAAAGTCGAGTCCGTCCATGCGTGGCATCTCGATGTCCAGGGTAATCACATCCGGGTCAAGTTCCCTGATCAGCTCACGGGCAATCAACGGGTCATTGGCTGCACCCACACAAACCATATCAGGCTGACGGTTAATGATCTCCGCCAGGATGCCCCGCACCAAAGCCGAATCGTCAACAACCACGACGCGAATTTTATTCAACCTGGATTCCTCAGTTGGACACGCCCGAGTGGGCTGCTGGCGGCGTGTCTGGGTAGGCGCGACGACGACGCAGGCTTGCTGCCTGCAAGGAAAAGAGCAACGACCCCAAGCGCGTTGCCAGCGGCTCAATCGGGTGCTTAACGCTGTCACCCCAAAGGTGAGCATCATCGACGCAGAAAAAGTCAATCTTCATACGGGCTTGGAGGTAAAAGACGAGCGGTGAACTGAGGAATCCAGGTTCAATCGCTCAACCCTCAAAACAAATCGATAGAACCGCCTGAAGTAGTCCGGGCTACTGTCAGGGCGCTGCCTTTGCGCTCTTCTATGACGAGAGTCTCTGGATGCGCATGCGCAAGACGCTTGACAAGTGCCTTCCCGGTGACTGGAAAAAAACAGACTTTTCTGGGGTGAATATCCAGTACATCTTGTGAAACGACAGGAATGCGCTCAGTGCAGAGGTAATCAAGCACAAAATTTGTATTGCGTTCACCAACATTCATGGAGGTAAAACCAGCCATCACTTGGGCGCCGCCAAATACTTTGGCTTGCATATTCTCACGACGTGCTCCGGATTTCAATAGTTTGTTGATGAGCAATTCCATGGCATAGGATCCATAGCGCCCACCGCCTTCTATACCATCACCTTCCGGCAACATGAAGTGATTCATACCGCCAGTTCTTGAGCGGGTAGCGTAAACGGTCAACTCTGCGTTATTGGAAAGTTTGAGCTTTTCCAGCACCCGCGCCCGATAGACGCTGACCGTTTTGGGGCTGAGCATCAATTCATCGGCAATGTCGGAAAGCCGCTTGCCAGAGGCAATTTTCAACAGGGTTTGAAGTTCACGCTCAGACAGACTGGCGTGCAGCGTCGTGTGTTGGGGAGTGTGCAGATTGTCAACCAGCATTTGCGCTACCTCTGGCGACACATACTTTCTACCCAGTGAAATGGTACGCACGGCGTTGACCAGGTCGCTCGGGTCTCCCGCCTTGTTAAGGTAACCTTGCGCGCCAGCTTTCAGACATCGCAGCGCATACTGATCCTCCGGGAACATCGAGACCATCAGTACTTTGACGGGAACATCGGTTTCACGCAGACTGGCCAACACATCCAGACCGTCACGGCCAGGAAGATTGATGTCAAGCACGAGGACGTCGCAAGGGTGCGTGCGCAGGGCTTCACGAACTTCAGCATAGGAGCCTGTTTCAGCCACAACCTGGATGTCTTGTTCTTCAGACAAGGTATCCTTGATGCCACGGCGGATCATGGCATGGTCATCACACAAAATAACGCGGATCATGATGCCAATTGTGCCGTTTGCTGAGCTTCTGGCGCAAGCGCAATCATCAGCGTAATGGCTGTACCTGTCTTGGCGGAGGAACTGATATCGACCCAACCTCCAACGGTCTTTGCACGTTCCATCAACCCTTTCAGCCCAAATCCACCTCGCTGTAGCGGCAACAAGTCAGAAATACCCTGGCCATTGTCCGAGACCTCCAAAGTGACATAGCTGCTGTCACTGGAAAGACAAATGTTGACTTCGGTGCATTTGGCGTACTTGCTGATGTTGGTCAGCGCCTCTTGCGCCGTTCTGAAGATCGTGAGCTCTACGTTAGCGGGAAACGCTGTAGTCAACAAATCAATGTGCACTTTGGTCCGAATGCCGCTACGGCTGGAAAAACTGGCCCGCAGCCATTGGATGGCCGCCGTCAATCCCTGGTCAAGAATGGCTGGCCGCAGGTTCATCATGATGCGTTGACTGGCCTCTATGGCGTGTTGCAACATGACGGTTGCAGCTTGCAAGTGCTGCAACATGTGCGGGTCTGTGCTGTGCCTTTGAACCCAGGAGATATCGAAACGAATGGCCGCCAAAGCGCCACCCACATCATCGTGAATTTCCCGCGCAATGGCTGCCCTTTCCTGCTCTATCGTTGCTTGAAGATGTTCTGCAAATTGTGCCAGCTGCCTTTCGGATTGCGCCAAATCTGCGTCAGCGCGCTCTTTTGCCAACAAGAGTTGATGGGCTTCAATGGCTCTCTGGATGACATGGCGAACCTTGTGCAGGTCATCTTTTGGCAAATAATCACTGATGCCCGCCTGTATCGCCTGGACAGCCAGGCTCTCGCCGATAGCTCCGGAAAGCAGGATAAATGGTAAATGTATCTTGCGTTCCTGCATGACCTGCCAGGCGTCCAGGGCAGTGAATCCGACAAGCCGGTAATCTGCCAGTACAACGTCAAACTTCTCTAGCGCCAGCGTCTCGACAAACGCATCAAGTTGATCTACTCGCCGTAGCTGCACTGTGACTGTGGACTTTTTGAATTCGCGCAACAAAAGTTCATGATCCGGCAATGAGTCTTCAAGATGAAGAATGTGCAGACAGGATGTTTCGGAGCTGAAGTTCGACATGATTGGCGCTATGATTGTCGTCAAAGTGAATTTTGCTCGTTTTAAAGGAAATTTTCCGAGGAATACAGTGCAAACACCAGAGCAACCAAGCTATTCGGTGCCCACAGTGTCTTTACCTGTGATGATGGTGCCCAACGTCTCACTTTCAATCTGACTCTGTCGCACTGGTTTGTCAAGCGCCAGCTCCAGCAAATTCTTCTCGTCAACCACTTTGGCCGAGCCGTTCTTGGTATCTGCTATGGAAGACGTCCGCAAGCCAACTGGCGCAGCACCAAGCCGGGCCAGCGTGTTTTGCCCTTGCTGGGTCGATGGAACCACTTGGGTGGCGATGGCAGGCAGCGGTGCCAAGCCCGGTGCCTGAGGTAACAGATCGGCCACAGGATTGGCTTCACCCGTTGGTGTTTGTCCGGCAAAACTTGGACTTGCCACCGACGTTACCGCTGTCTCTGACGTTACCTCTGCCTGTGCCGTTGCCGACGGCCGATCGACCAAGCTGGCCACTGTCTTGCTTGGCATCTGCGACGCAGGAACCACTGGCGCGGAGACGGCAGGCAGCAGCGCCAAACCCGGCGCTTTCGGCAACGGATCGGTCAAAGGATTGGCCTCAACCGCTGCTGACTGCTGTGCAAGCGGTGTCAGCACCGAAGCTGGCGTCAGGTCAGCACTGCGATCAGCCATCAAGCCTCCCATCACATCAGCGAAATCCCCAGACTCGGTATCAAGGCCGCCAGCGTTGGCAGTGCAAGGCTTGCCCGCTGCGTGCGCAACGGTGGCGTTGCGGTGCACCATACTGTGGTTGGATTGAATTGTCATCAGGTCGCCTCCGCCTGTAATGTGTGATGGTGTTGCACCAACAGGGCGGCAAACTCATCCATCTGCTTTTGCTCAACGCGCTGCTGGCGTTGCGCTATGGCAGCAAGACGCTTTTGCATCAACTGTTTGAAACTTGCCAGGCGCTGTTCCTTTTTGAGCAATTCTTGCTGTGCAAGGTTCACACGTTGCCGTGTATCTTTCAGGACACCAGCCTGCATTTCAATGGCCTGGCTTAGCCGCGCCACAAACTGGTAGTGATGGTGCAACAGCTCTGGTTCGATGCTTTTGCGTGCGCCGCTCATCCAGCGCTGTTCGGTTTCTTGCAAATAGTCGGTCAACTGTTGCATCTGTGCGCAGGCAAACGCTTCTGCCTGGTGCGCTTGCTGCAGGTGTGTTTGCGCCTGATCGCGCTGCGCGCCAGCCATTTCGATGGCAAGTTGCAAGCTTCTGAGCGCACTCATGCGGGTTGCCTTGGACCGGGTTCAATCGCTGTTTGCATGCTAGCAACGCTGTCTTGCATGGATGCCGCTTCAAACATGTCTTGGCGCAAAAATTCCATCATGGGCTGATGCAGTGCAATGGCCTGATCCATCGCCGCGTCTGAACCCTTCACGTAAGCCCCAATCTGCACCAGGTCGCGGCCTTTTTCGTATTGCGAGTAGATGGCCTTGAACTGACGTGCCATATTGAAGTGCTCGCATGACACCACGTTGTGCATCACGCGGGAGGCTGATTGTTCAATGTCAATTGCCGGGAAATGTCCTGCCTCGGCCAGGGTGCGTGACAGCACAATATGCCCGTCCAGAATGGCGCGCGCCGCGTCGGCAATCGGATCTTGCTGGTCGTCACCCTCAGAGAGTACCGTATAAAAAGCGGTAATCGACCCCACCCCGTTGAGCCCGTTGCCGCTGCGCTCTACCAGTTGGGGCAACTTGGCAAAGCAAGACGGCGGATAGCCTTTGGTGGCCGGTGGCTCACCAATGGCCAGCGCAATTTCGCGCTGTGCCATGGCGTAACGTGTCAAGGAATCCATCAGCAGCAGCACATGTTTGCCTTTGTCCCGAAAGCTCTCTGCCACCGCTGTAGCGTACGCCGCGCCCTGCATGCGCAGTAAGGGGGGTGCATCCGCAGGTGCGGCCACCACCACGGAGCGTGCGCGTCCTACTTCACCCAGGATATCTTCAATAAATTCTTTCACCTCGCGGCCGCGTTCGCCTATGAGCCCCATCACGATCACGTCGGCCTGGGTGTAGCGCGCCATCATGCCCATCAACACACTTTTGCCCACACCAGAGCCAGAAAACAGGCCCAAGCGCTGACCGCGCCCGACGGTGAGCAATGCGTTGATGGCCCGAATGCCGGTATCGAGCGGTTCGCGCACGGGTGCACGGTCCATGGCGTTGATCGGTTTGCGGTCTAGCGCCACAGAGGTCACATCAGGGATAGGGCCCTTGTAATCCATCGGGTTGCCATGCGCGTCCACCACGCGTCCCAGCAAACCGTCGCCCAGCGGTAAGCGCAAGGCGGCCGGCCTGTCGCTTTCCCGGGCTGACTGGCGGCGTTCTCCCAGTCTTGGCATCGCCACATAAGCCGGTGCGGGCTCCACACTGGCACCGCTGGACAAGCCATGCACGTCGCCTGCGGGCATCAGGTAAGCTGAATCACCCGAAAATCCGACCACCTCGGTCAGCACCGGCGACTGCCCGCGCATCCTGACCCAGCATTGCGACCCCACTGGTAACCGGATGCCCACCGCCTCCAGCACCAGTCCGGTCAGGCGCGTCAGTGTCCCGCGAACCTCCAGAGCCCTGGCTGAGTGAACCCTGTGCCCGGCTTCTGCAAAGAAACTTTCCCACTTCAGGACGTGATCAGTGGGTGCCATCTGCCTTCTCCCAACTGCTGTCCAAGCCGAGCGTGGCTACGGCCTGCTGCCAGCGCTTGGACAGCGTGCCGTCCACCACCGTGCCAGCCGACTCCACAACACAGTCGCCTGGCTGCAAACTGGCATCGGCCCGCAAACTCAATCTGTCGTCTGCAAATTCAGCCAGAATAAGCTCGCCCAGGGCTTGGAAATCTGCGGGATGCAGCCGCACCAGGGCACTCTTGTATTGAGCATTCAGCAACCCCAGCGCCTCCTTGATGACGGGCAGTACGCTGTGCGTATCGACCGTCAACTCCCGGCGTAACACCTGGCGTGCCACCTCACACGCCAGCGCCAGTGTGCCTTGCGCCAATGTCTGCTCAACATCTTGCAATTGTTGCTCGGCCCGTTTCAAAAGTTGCGCAAATCGTTGTGCCGAATCCTGCGCCTGATGCGCCAGAAAATCCTGCATTTGCTGCTGCGAGGCCCGTTCGGCAGCCTGTCTGGCATGTGCTGTGCCAGCGGCAAATCCGTCCTGGTAAGCCTGCTGGTGTTGTCCATTTTGCGAGGCGTCCTGTTGTTGCGCCTCACGCTCGCGCATCTGTGCCTGCAACAACTGTTCGGCCGTTTGTATGGCGCTGAACTGCCACTGGGCCACGTCTTTGATCTCTTCGCCTGGAATGAAACGGTCATCGTTGCGCATGGTTACACCATCTGGTCATCTGCACCGCCGCCGATGACGATGGTGCCCTCGTCGGCCAGGCGCCGCACCGTCTTGAGAATTTCCTTCTGCTGCGCTTCCACCTCGGACAAGCGCATCGGCCCGCGCGACTCCAGGTCTTCGCGCAGAGATTCGGCGGCACGCGTGGACATGTTGGACAAGAATTTTTCCTTGAGCTCGGGCTGTGCACCCTTCAAGGCAACGATCAACACGTCCGACGACACTTCCTTCAACACGGTCTGGATCGCCTTGTCGTCGAGCTTGATCACATCGTCAAAGACAAACATCTTGTCCATGATCTTCTGCGCCAGGTCCGGGTCATGGTTGCGGATCGACTCGATCACCGTGCCCTCGATGGCAGTGCCCATCAGGTTGATCATTTCTGCCGCTGTTTTGACACCACCCAAAGAAGACTTGCGCATCTTGTCGCCGCCAGCGAGCACTTTGAACAACACCTCGTTGAGGTCTTTCAGCGCGGTGGGCTGGATGCCCTCCATGGTGGCTACGCGCAACATTACCTCATTGCGCTGACGCTCATTGAAAAACTTCAGAATGTCAGCGGCCTGGTCAAAATCAAGATGCACCAGAATGGCCGCCACAATTTGCGGGTGTTCGTTGCGCAGTAGTTCAGCCACGCTGGATGGTTCCATCCACTTCAGGCTTTCAATGCCCGACACGTCGCCACCCTGCAAAATACGGTCAATCAGCAGCGCCGCCTTGTCGTCGCCCAACGCACGTTTGAGCACTGATCGCACATAGTCGCCAGAGTTGGACACCAACAAGCTTTGCGCAGCGGCGACACCCGTGAATTTGTCCACCACATCATTGACGCGTTCGCGCGTAATGGCCTTCGTTCTGGCGATCGCCTCACCCAGTTTTTGCACTTCTTTGGGCGACAAGTGTTTGAACACCTCAGAGGCTTCTGACTCCCCGAGGGACATCATCAGAATGGCGGCATCTTCCAATCCGTCTGTTTGTGGCATGGTGGGTTGCTCCGTTCAAACTGGATTCAGTCAGGCGGGTGACTCGCCGTTGATCCATGTTTTGACGATGTTAGCAACTGCAGCCGGGTTGTCACGCGTCAACTTGCGTGCGTCTTCCAGGGCCAGTTCACCCGGAGTTGCTACTGCCGGTTGTGATACGGATGCCGTGGGTGCAGCCAGCATGGGGCGCTCCGGCTGCTCAGACTCCACTGCATCCAGCGCAGATGCCCTGGCGTTGCTTGTATGAGTGGCTACCGATTGCGTCATCACCTTGAGTCCCGGGCGAATCATGCCCTGCAGCACCAGCGCACCAAACAGCAGCGTCCCGACAGGCCAGGCCAGGCTGCGCAGCACGTCCAACAAGGCGGGCTGTTGCCAAAACGGCAGCGGTTCCACCTGGACCTTGTTGTTGGTAAAGGGTGCATTCACGACATTGACAGAATCGCCACGCTCCTTGTTGTAACCGACGGTTTCGCGAACCAAAGAAGTCAGCTTTTCCAACTGTGCGTCGCTGATGGGGGTCGTGGTGGTTTTGCCTTTGGCATCCGTATTGGTCTGGTGGTTGATCACCACGGCCGCGCTGATGCGTTTGATGGCACCTGTTCCTGCGCGCACCACGCGTACCGTCTTGTCCACTTCGTAATTGATGATCGATTCCTTGCGTGCGCCAGCGCCAGCACTGCCGGAAGCATTGCCGCCATTGACGCCGTTGGCTGCCGCAGGCGTTTGTGCGGTGCCATTGATGGGGGCTGTAGTGGCACCTGGTGGCTGGTTGGACACCGCACCGGGTACGCCCGACGGCGCAGCGCCACCCGCTGCACCAGCGCCACTTTCCAAAATCTGTTGACTTCGGATGGCGCTGGCATCTGGTGCTTGGTTGGGCTTGAATTGTTCAGACGTTTGCTCGGTCTGTGAAAAATCCAGCTCGGCTGACACTTGGGCGCGCACATTCTGACGCCCCACCACGGGTTCAAGAATGTCCATGATGCGGCTGCTGTAAAGCTGCTCGATTTGCTGTACGCGTTGCATTTGCTCTGCGTCATTGGCCCCGCCCGTACCGTCATTTGGCGGGGTTGACAGCAACTTGCCGGTGTCGTCAAGCACACTCACGGCGCGCGGATCCATTTCGGGAACGCTCGATGACACCAGGTGGATGATGCCCGCCAACTGGCTGCGGTCCAGCGTGCGCCCCGCGTTCATGCCCACCACCACCGACGCCGACGGTTTTTGCTGGTCGCGGAAAAAGCCGTTTTGATTTGGCAGCGCCAAGTGCACCCGGGCGCTTGAAACAGATGAAAGCGCCTGAATGGAGCGGGTGAGCTCACCTTCGAGCCCACGCTGGAAGGTCAGGCGCTCCTGAAACTGCGTCATGCCAAACCGGCTGGCGGTATCCATCAGTTCATAACCCGTCACCGCGCCCTTGGGCAACCCCTGTGAGGCCAATTTGAGCCGGGTGTCATAGACCTTGTCGGCGGGCACCAGAATGGCGTTGCCACCGGCTGCATATTGGTAGGGCACATTCATCTGGCTCAACTGGGCCACGATGGCACCACCGTCCTTGTCGGCCAGGTTGGCGTACAACACGCGCCATTCAGCCTGACGCCCCATCACCAAGCCCACCACGCCCACCACGACGAGCAAGGCGATGCCCATGGCCAAACGCAATTTTTGCGTACGATCCATCCCGGCCATTCTTTGGCCAAGCGTCGGGTTGAGCGCGATGGGTGGGAGTGCAGTAGCAGAAGGCATGACGTATTCTGGTCAAAAAAGGCTGAATTCAGCCCGGATGCCAATGATTATTTGACACAGGTCGTAAAACATGAGGCCAATAAGACCGGTTTTTACCGCCCTATTCAAATTTATGTTTTGCCGTCAGCGTTGCTAGCATCCATGCACGTTTTCGCAAAAAATGTTGACCACCATGAACCTCAGATTGACTCCCTCGACCATGCCAGTGGCCATGCGCCCGTTGGGCCTGGCTGGACAGTCTGCGCGCGCATCAGGTGCCGGTGGCGGCTTTGCCGATGCCTTGAGTGGTGCGTTGACATCGGTCAGTGCAGCACAGAACGACGCCACACGGCTGCAACGTGAGGTGCAACTGGAAAACCCCAACGTGAGCCTGGAAGAAACCATGGTTGCCATCCAGAAGGCGCAGATTGGCTTTCAGGCCACCTTGCACGTGCGCAACCGCATGGTGCAGGCCTATACCGACATCATGAACATGCAGGTGTGATTTCAGTTGGAAGCGCTCGCCCCAAGGCGCTCGGCCAGCCAGACCTTGATCACAGACTGCCTTGTCACCCCCAATTTGCCCGCTTCGCGATCCAGCGAATCAATCATCCATGTCGGGAAATCGACATTGACCCGCTTCTGCTCTTGCAGCACGCGCCTGGCTTTGGACAAATCCAAAGTAGCAGTGATGTCGATGCTTTCATCAAACTGCTTCTCGAACGTTTTAGCTTTCATAAAGTGCCACCTCTTCTATGCGTGATCGACGCACGGATATCAATCGGACATGCGGCCCTCGGTAGGTAATGACTACAGACCAGTGCTTGCCTTCAATCAACCCAATTACCAGATACCGAGGTTCATCGACTGTCTTTGCCGGAATCTCCAACAGCATCGGGTCGTTCCAGAGACTCTGCGCTTGAACAATATCACAAGGTGGTTGAGCCTTAAGCGTCTGCGTAGAGTGAACTTTGGCGGGGTTCATGACTGATTTGCTATTTCAAGATCAAATCTTAAAATAGCAAATATGAACACCTTTTATCCACGCACTTATGACAGTCTCTTGCAACGTGCCCTGCGTGATTACCCGGTGGTGGTGGTCACTGGGCCGCGTCAGTCGGGCAAGACTACTTTTTTGCGCCAACAGTTGCCCCGGTGGCAGATGCTTTCGCTTGAGGATCTGGATGTGCGTGAATTTGCCCAAACGGATCCTCGCACCTTTTTGCAGCGCTATCGGGCGCCCCTCATCATTGACGAGGCGCAGCGCGTACCAAGTTTGATGTCGTACATCCAGACTGCAGTGGACCAAAGCGGGCGGCTTGGGCAGTATGTGCTGTCTGGTTCACAGCATTTTTCATTATTGGCAAATGTGACCCAGAGTTTGGCGGGGCGTGCCAGCCTGATAGAACTGCTCCCGTTGCGGCTGAAAGAGTTGGCCGATGGCGGCGGTATGCCCGGTTCGTTGGACACCTACCTGTGGCAAGGTGGCTTTCCGGCGGTGCACTCCCGGGCGCTGGATGCCCAGCGCTATTACGCCGACTATGTGGCCAGCTATGTCGAGCGCGATGTGCGCAGCTTGTCTGCCGTGCAAGACTTGGGACATTTTCAACGCTTCATGCGGCTGTGCGCGGCACGTACCGGGCAGTTGCTCAACTTGAACGCGTTGGCCAACGACTGTGGCATCAGCCAACCCACCGCCAACGCCTGGCTGAATTTGCTGGAGGCCAGCTATATCGTCAAGCGTGTCGCCCCATACCATCGAAATTTTGGAAAACGTCTGGTCAAGACGCCCAAGCTCTACTTTTTGGATACTGGCATGTGCGCCTGGCTGCTGGGCATTACCAGTGCGCGAGACCTGCAAAACCACTATGCGCGTGGCGCCCTGTTTGAGACCTGGGCCGTGACTGAGGCCCTGAAGTGGAGAGCCACCAGAGGCGATGCGCAGCCGGTCTATTTCTGGCGTGACAACATCGGTAACGAGGTCGATTTGCTGTTGGAACAAAACGGTTCGATCACCTTGGTAGAGGTCAAGTCCGGTCAGACGTTCCAGAGCGATTGGTTGCGCTCACTTGGCGTCGTGCAACGGCATATGAATCAGCCCACACAAAACGCTGTTTTGTATGGAGGTGATTTGACGGCCCGCAGGGCCGATGCGCAGCTGGTGGGGTGGCGTGATTTGGTGCAAGCAGGATAGGGGCGCTAGTCCGCTCTGCCCGTACCGTCGCCGATAGAAGGCGTGGCCGCTTTGGCGGCGGTTCTTTGATGCGGTGTTCATGGCGGCATTGCCGCTCGTTCCAACGCAGGCAGATGCTTGACGCATCTTGTCCCTGGTGGGCAACCTCTCCTAGCCGACGCCCCCTGAAATCAGCGCAAACGAGGAAGGGGCGCAAATGGATTGCACCGATAAATCGACGTTCAACGCCGACCAATAAAGATGGTCGGCGGTCGGCCACTGGACTTCAGAAATCTGTTCGATCGTCCCTTGCGAAACCATTCGTCGTAGGCCTTGGCCTTTTCTGCGGTCTCGAACTCGGAGACTAGAGGATCCAGGGTTGCTTGCATGATCGCATTATGGAGAATTTTCGGATTCCGGGTCAAGAGAGAGAGAGTCAGTAGCCGGGCGATTTCCAGGCGTGACAACAGTTCGGGCTGGCGTGCCGCTTGACTGCGGTGTCAGGCTGCCAAAGCAACTTCAACGAACTTGCTCTTCGATGAGGGCTGGGGAATGGGTTGACCTTCAGTTTGCAAGTCTTCCAAGTGAAACCGAATAGCCTCTTGAATAAGGGTGACGACCTCATTTTCAGTTTCCCCGATGGCGACACAGCCTGGCAGGTCTGGAACGAAGGCACCATAACCAGTCTCGCTTTTTTCAACGACCACCATATATCGCATCATTACTCCTTTAAGCCAGCTTGCTTCAATACACTATTCAAGGTACCGGGAGGAACGTCAATGCTGAGCTTGCCAGCAACAGTAACGGCTCCCGATTTGGTAGGGTGATGGAACTGCCGATGGCTGCCGCGCTGTCGTACCATGAACCACCCGTCCTTCTCAATAATCCGCAGTAAATCAGAAACTTTCATGCGGGAATTTTGCGCCAGACCTGGAGAAATGCCCAACGTCGAAGTCAAGCCGCGACGCGCTTGCGCGTTGTCGTCCTTGGACGACCAGCTAAATTTCGCTCCACTTCCATGCGAAGCGCGGCATTGATCCGTGACTGGTAGCCAGCGCCCTTCGACTTGAAGAACTCCAAAATATCAGCATCCAAACGGACAGAGGTGAGAACCTTTGTAGGGTTAGCCTGCGGCCCACGTCCACGCTTGAGCACTGGCGCACCCAGCATGTCCTCAGTCCATGCCGGATTGTCTGGGTCATTGACCTTAACCGAGGTTTTCTTTGGCAACTTGACGGTAGTAGCGAGCTTCATGCTTTTCTGCCTTTCGCAGCGATATCACGTGAGGCCCTTTCGGGCGTTCGGTGTAAACCATCACAACCACATCTGCTTCAAGAAGACCGAAGCAAACCAAGCGTTCTTCGCCGTAGTCCTGCCGTTTGTCCTCGCGGGTCACAGTGAAGTGGTCTCAGATTGCATCGCATCCAACGAAGTCAAGCCCGTGATTCTTGATGTTCAGCTTGCGCTTTGGTTCGTCCCATGTGAGCATATTTAATTGTATCTACAAAATGCTTGGACGCAAGGTGAAATTTAACGTATAAGCTACACGGCGACGCGCTTGCGCGTTGTCCGATCTGCGCGCCCTGATAAACCCTGCGTTTCCTGCGCAAAGGCCAACATGCTCGCCAACGCTTTGTTGACGGCCTCTGAAGTGGGAAATGCCTTCTGAATTTCAGGTTGTAGCACCACCACATTGCTTCCATGTACAAAGTGTTTCAGGTACTTGCCCCTCACACCCTTACCAAGCACATCGCGCGTCAGTTCGGGTATGTCTTGGTCAGCCATTTTCATAGATGCTTTTTTCATATCGTGTTGCCTTTCTGGCGCTGATGATTCTTATGCCGTTGCGACGGTCGGTGTGGACTACAACCAAAAGCCGTGATTTGTTGGAAATTCCGTATGTTCGACTTCGATCTTCGAATTCAAAGTGATCAGTGTCAGAAAACGTCAGTGCCCGTCCATCGCCAAAAACGCTCACCGCTTCGTCGAACGATACACCGTGTTTAGACAAATTGCTTGCGGCTTTTTGATCGTCCCATTCAAACTTGAACATGCGAAACACCTGAAGGGTTTAACGTTGGCGATGACCCGCGAAAGTCGGGTCGATCAACCAGTTAAACCGAAGCATCACGGAAAGCCCTCAGCACGGTGTTAATGCGGGTTTGGTAGCCAGACCCCTGCGCCTTAAACCACTCAAGAACGTCCTGATCGACTCGAAGCGAAATGGATGTTTTGGAAGGCAACGGCGCAAGCCCATGGCGAACAAGTCCTTGAACAATATGTTGGACGGCCGCTGGTGGATGGGCGCGTGTCGGCTTCGGAGCCACGTCAGATTTGAGTCGAACCCAGTCAGTTTTTGATTGCATCGAAGTAGATTTGCGACTCGCGCTTGGTGGCTTTTCGAAACGAGATGATGCGGATTTCATATTCACTCTCCGTGTGTATGACAGAAACAGGAATTCCGGCGAGTAAACCGAGCGTGACAAAACGCTGTTCGCCGTAGGAAAAAACGGTCGTCTTCAAATGTGTAAGTCAACCCCTCAAACACACTCTGAGCATCTACAAAATCAAGCCCGTGCGCCTTGATGTTTGTCGTTCGCTTTGCTTCAGACCAAGTAAATTCCATGCGCTGATTGTATATACGAAGCGTAATGGCATCAACAGTCAGCATCCAAACGGACAGAGGTGAGGACCTTTGTCGGGGTAGCCTGCGGCTCACGTCCACGCTTCAGCACAGGCGCACCCAGCATGTCCTCAGTCCATGCCGGATTGTCTGGGTCATTGACCTTAACCGAGGTTTTCTTTGGCAACTTGGCGGTAGTAGCGAGCTTCATGCTTTTCTGCCTTTCGCAGCGATATCACGTGAGGCCTGGTTCATGGTGCTGCAGGAGAGATGGCGGCGATGGTGATCGTGGGGTCAGGCAGCACGTGCAAGTGGAACCTCCCAGCCGGGAAATACAAGCACAGCAGGATGGCACTGAAGGGCGCGCGCAAAAACCTTTGCGCGCTCGACCCCCAAATTTACCCTGCCGTTTTCAATTGCTGAGATGGTCGCCTGAGGGATACCCGTAAGTTCGGAAAGCTGGCTTTGGCTCAACTCCTGGAGTTCGCGCAAAATGCGAACAGACTCCCCCACCGACACCTCAACTCGTTTTTTTGCGGGGCGGAACTCTTTCATATCATGGCCTCCTGTAATCGTGGGCGGTAACTTGAACAACTTGAATCAGCAATACATTTGCAACAACGCGATAAATCACCCGCCACTGGAGCCCTAACCGGGAAGAGCGATGACCTTTCCACTCACCTGACAGAGCCTCATCGTGGAAACCCTTGATGAGGCGCAATCCCTGCGGCCCCGAGACTCTGGCAATGTCCTTCCATTTCTCGTAACGCTTCAGAACTTCAACAGGAACGGAGTCAGAAAGTTGTTTGTCAACACGGCGATGTTCTTCGATTTCCCACATGCTGCATTGTGGCTATATCATAAATGGCATGTCAAGGGTGCTTTTTTTAAGTTGGACCTAACGTGGCGCTGACCGGCGGCGCGTTTTTGCGCCGTCCGGGCTGAGCGAAGTGTCGGGCTGAGATTTCAAGGTACTCGACGATGCTTGCTGGCCGAGGAACTGGCAAGCAGATGCTATTCAACGTGCCGGGCGCAAGATCATCACTTGGCTTTCCGGGTACGGTGACGCGGCAACTCTTGGTGAGATGCTTGAATTGCCGGTGACTGCCGCGCGTTTCGTCCGTGTAACAGCGCCCAGTCGGGGCGTACTCAATAACCGCACCATCCTTGATGTAGAAAATGTTGTTGCAAACAACGCGGCCACTTGAGCAGGTCGTGAACGCATTCGCATTCACATACCGATTAACCAGCTAAACCCGATTCACCCAATAGCCCGGTTGGCGGCGATGGTGTGCGATTGCCAAGACTTGAACCAGTCCATCAACTTCGCGGTAAACAAGGTCGAAGTGAAATACTTTGAACATGGCGCGTCGAATGTCAGGCGCTGAGACAATGCGAAAGCGTTTAGGTGCAGCACAAACCGAAACCAAAACATTCTGGAATTCTGTGTGGTATCACCTGCCCAATCCCGCTTGTATTTCCTCGTAGTGAGCGACCTGCTTCTTATGTTCCTCGGCGGCCTGCGGGTGGAGCCAATAGTTCACTTGAATAGCGCCTGAACTTGCCGCTCAAGCAGTTCGCCACTCACCAAATTGACCTTTCCTGCGCCAATTTCATTGGCACGACGGCGCGCCTCACTAAGCCAAATATCCTGAATTTCAGTGCCCGATGGTGCGTCCAGGCTATCGAGTAACAAATGCACCAAGTGCGCACGCTCCACCTTGGGCAAGCCAAGTACAGATTGTTCGATGGCGGAAGAATTCATGGCGGAATGCTATCACTGGAACGGAACGGGTTTAGCGCGGAGGAACGGGTGCGCTTTGGCGAGCCGCAAAGCCTCGCGTGACCATGGCATCGATCATGCGTTGGCGTAAGGGGGTCATGACAAATCTCCTTCAAATCCAAAGGAACATTCCCCAGCCTGAAGGCTTACCCTTGCCCAGCGTTTGCGCAAGTCGTGCGTCAAAAAAAACGCGGTGGCAGCCTGTGCGAGTGCGAGGGCCACCACCGCGTCATCGGTTTAGTTCAACGTTCGAGGTAACCTGCCCGCGGAAGGCATGATGCCACTGGCGCCTGGAGCGGCCAAGCGCTGGCTGCCGTAGCGGGTCAGGTTGACCGAGGGGTTAGGCCTTTGCGACGTGACGTGACGGACTGTGTTTTCTTTCAATCTTGCCTTCACGGATTAGCAAGCCGAGGACACTGTACGACAGATAGTCTTTCTGCTTTCCGTTGTAGTCGCTCCGCAAGCCCAGGAGGCTGGCTGCGTCGGAGTTCGTGATTCCATCTGGGTTGGCCTTCGCCAGTTCATAGATTGCCGTCTTCAAAAACTCCAAGCCAAGCTGGGCTCGCTCGACAGTTCCGTGTGGCACAGCGATGTGCTCACGCTTTTTTCCGCCAAGGCCTGAGGGGACGACTGCGTTGGTCAGTATTCCACCTGTCTCCTCTGTGCCAAAGGCAGAGATAAGCTCCGCTTCGATCTTCAGCGCTTGCGCTTCAGTCAAGTCATCTACAAGGATATCGATGATCGGTTTGTGACCTGATTCGACTATTTCCTTGATCCGTTTGTACTTCTTGGTCGAATCCGGCGAAACCAGATGATCGAACGCACGACTTCCTGTTCCCTTCCCAACGTAGAACGCTTTCGGCTGCTTTGAGCGCGGATCCTTGATCGCGTAAACGTAGAAAAAGTTGGTGGTCATAGGGATTGGTTCAAAGGCCTAACGTTGGAATTAGGCCGCACTTCTTGGTTTGGCGGCCCATTCATCCTTCTTGCCCTTCATGCCGACGGGCAGTGCTATGCCGACGCGACGTCTCGATGTTGAGTCTCGAGGCATTACGTTTGCAAGGATCACTGAGGCAGCGTCGGCGTAGGGGATGATCATCTCCGGGATCTTCAATGCGAACAGAGGAAGCAAGAGGGGTCCTGGCAAGAAACGGGTGACTGCAGGAAGAGGCGAAGGCAGGGTATCGATTGATATACGAAGCCGTGGCAAACCGATTGAGGGTTGATCGACCATCGGTCCAGGGCAAAGTAGACGCCAGTCCAAGCTGGAGCGTTGCAGGCGCTCATAGTTCTTCCTATGTGGCCAGTAAGTGTCGCGAACCTTTGGGAGGTCTACGCCGAGTCTGCCACTTGAATCAAGCGGCAAGAGTGCCGCACCTGCGAGAAACCAGCAAACCGGGCGCCTATCGGGTTGGAGCGTCTCCAGCGAGGTGACGACCCGATCCAGCAGTCGAACGAAGGCCTCGCCTTCTGTGACAACGCCAGCGCAGAAGACGAGAGCGTCATGATCGGCGGCGAAGGAAGCGATCTGCTCGGGAGTCGCTGCGTTGAGGTCAAGATCGGTCACGTTTGCGCGTGCAGCGACATCAGGTGCAAGTCGACCACGACTGCGTACTGCGACGGATAGCCTCCAGCCGCGAGCGAGAGTCTGCTCGGCGACTTGCCGCCCAAGGTTTCCGGTGGCGCCAAGGAGTGCGATAGATGACATGTGCGGCCTAACGTCAAAGCTCAGGGGCGCGCCGCTTGCGGCGCGCCCCTTGGAGCGCAGTGTTAGACCATGTATTCATTGCATTGAATGAAGGCCAATCATATTGCCTTCGGTATCGACAACCATCGCAATAAAGCCGTGCTCACCAATTGACATCTTGTCTTTGAAGATTTCTCCTCCATGCGCTGCTGCTCGTTCAGCCTCAACTGAACAATTCTCACAGGAGAAATAGACCAAAGTACTACCACCAGAAGGACATCCGGCCATTTTCACCAACGCCCCTGCTGCACCTGAACCTTCCATTGACATCGGAAATGCCCACATCTCCATTTCGGGGAAGCCGTTAGAGTCAGGGTTTTTCAGCTCTTCTAATGAGCCTTGAAACACAGCCTCGTAGAACGCCTTCGCACGGGGCATGTCCTGAACGTAGATTTCAAACCAACCGACCGGATTGTTTTTCATGGTGTTTCTCCTTTTTGGAACAAATTGTGAAGAGGGTCTAACGCCCCACATCACCTGCCGGCGGAAGCGGGCGAAGCCCGCTGTAGCCGGTCAGGTGCATGCGGATGTTAGGCCGCGCTGTGCTGCACAGCGCTGGTATCAAGCCCCCGCGGCGCCTGGCTCGACCCATCTTCGAACTGCGTCGACCGAGTCAAACGGTCCGCTGTTGAAGCAAAGCTTGGCCTTCGGGGCGCATTCATGGAACGTGTTCACCAGGGCTTCAAAGAGCTGCAAGTACTCGGGAACGGTTCGCACTCCTGCGCCAATCAGAACGCAGTCACGCTGTTTTGCCGCCAGGAGCGCTTTCAAAGACGCGGCAGCAGTCTCTGAGCTTGCAATTAGCCCAAGCTCAGCGTCATAGCCCAGGGCTTCGAGCCTCGCTCTGTCGCCTTCAAGCGCTGCGCGAAGCTTTTCAGGGGTGAGCCCTGGCCATCTGCTGTAATCGACGACATCTGGATTCCAGCCAACGAGCAGTACGGTTGTCTTGTCACTCATGAGTTCTCCTTTACGGTTGAGGTTCGAGGCAGGTGTGGCGGCGCGGCCTAACGCTCGACGTGAGCGGCAGCTGGAGGCGGGCGAAGCCCGCCGGAAGCTGTCCGCTCGATGGAGGGGTTAGGCCTCGCGGTGCCACGTACGGGCAAGGCCGGCTGCCTATCGCGCATAGTAGGCGATGCCAGTTGCACCGTTGGCCAGCATCAATATGGCATCAACGACGAAGATGAACCGCATCGGACCTTGAAGGACATCCCACAGCGCGTCGCCCTTGCGTCCACCGGAGAGTGCTATAGGAACGTTGAAGTAGAACTGACCTCCGTGCGCGACGCAGAACGTGAGCAGGAGCAACGCGCGTTGGCTGTCGGCCGGGAAGGCGGCAAGGTTGAGCAGCAGTAGCAAAGACAGAACCGCAAAAGCAAGGTTCATCGCGCCCAAGAATCGCACCGAGGCGGCGATGGTGAGGAAGAGTGGGGAATCCCGGGAAGTGTGCGGCACAAGCACCTTCGCAGCCGAGAACTGCTTCAAGGAAAAGTAGTGGAACGCGGCGCCAAACCATGCCAGGTTGAAGAGCAGCACGATAACGAAGGCTATGCTTAGCATTGGTGTTCGGTGACGGCGGAGCTGGAGGTGGAGGAGCTGCTCATCTACGGTCGTGAGGCCTAACGTAATGTCCACGGCAAGACTTGCAAAATATTCTGGCCGCTGCGTATTAATCCGGGCATGACATCCTCCTGAAAGTGGCTTGCAGTCTAGCTCACAAGCCAATGCACTGGACAAATAACCAGGTATAAATTTTCCATGAAACCCGGCACACCACCCCTGCAATCAACCCGCCTGCTGGACCAGCTGCGCGAGCGCATCCGTTACATGCACTATAGCCTCAGTACTGAGAAAGTTTATCTGTATTGGGTGCGTTTTTTCATCCGCTGGCATGGGCGTGGCGGGCAGATGAGGCATCCGCGCACCATGGGTGCGACTGAGATTGAAGCCTTTCTGACCATGCTGGCGACCGAGCGCATGGTGTCCACTTCGACGCACAACCAAGCCCTGAGCGCCTTGCTGTTTTTGTATCGTGAAGTTCTGAATATGGATTTGCCGTGGATGGATGGCATCAACCGGCCGGTGGCCAAGCGACGAATTCCATGCGTGTTGACCAAGGACGAAGTGGCTGGTTTGCTGGCCCAGATGGATGGTGTCACCGCCTTGTTGGCGCGCCTGTTGTATGGAACGGGCATGCGCCTGATGGAGGGTATTCGGCTTCGCGTTAAAGATGTTGACTTTGACCGACACGTCATCATCGTGCGCGAGGCCAAGGGCAACAAAGACCGCGTCGTGATGTTGCCGCGTTCACTGGTGCCAGCCATGCGCATGCAGCTTCTGGCCGCGCGTGCCGTGTGGGAAGCTGATCGGCAAGCGCAACGCGGCGGGGTTGAAACACCGCATGCGCTGGAGCAGAAATACCCCAAAGTGGGGCAAACCTGGGGCTGGTTCTGGTTGTTCCCATCTCCTACGCTGTCAATCGATCCGCGCAGCGGCATTGAGCGGCGGCATCATCTGTTTGAGGAGCGTTTGCAACGCTCTCTCAAAAAAGCAGTGGCGCTGGCGGGTATTCACAAACCAGTGTCCGTTCACACCTTGCGTCATTCATTTGCCACGCACTTGCTGCAGGCGGGGACCGACATCCGCACGGTGCAGGAGCTGCTGGGCCATTCAGATGTATCCACCACCATGATCTACACCCATGTACTCAAGGTGGCCGCGGGTGGCACGGCCAGTCCGCTGGATGCGCTCAATCTGGCATGACACAGGCCGACATAGTCCTGTTGGCCGTCAAGTCCACCGACACCGAGGCGACGGACGTGGCTGCAGCGGCCATCCCAAGTCCTCATGAAAAATCTCGGTTGAATCTGATTCAATGAAACTCCCGGCTCGGTGCGGTCAGTTCCCCCAGCAGCGGCGTCAGGTCGCGCAAAAAACCCGCCACCACGTGGCAGACGCGCCCGCCACTGTCAACGTCGCGCTGCCAGGTGCCATAGACCGCCAGCAGCTTGGCGTGCAGCAGTTCGCTGCGCTGGCGCGCTTTGAGCGCTTTCCAGACGATCACGTTGACGCTGCCGGTTTCATCTTCCAGCGTCACAAAGGTCACGCCTTTGGCGGTGGCCGGGCTTTGGCGCATGGTGACCAGCCCGCACGCGCGCACCAGCCGACCGTGCGGTAAGGCGTTCAACTGGGCCGCACTCATCAGCTTCTGTTTTGAGAGCTGTTGACGCAGCAGCGACAAGGGGTGAGCGCGTAAAGTCAGCCCAAGCGCGGCGTAGTCAAAGCGCACTTCTTCGCCCTCTGGCGCGGCGGGTAGCTGCATCCGGGCCTCCATCACCGGAGCGTCGTGCAACAACAGCGGTGCAGGGTGCAACGCGCTGGCGTCCCACACCTGCTGGCGCCGGTGGCCCGCCAGACTGTGCAGTGCGTCGGCGCTGGCCAGCGCCTTCAG
>Ga0172370_10002782_pt1 | contig 24841 bp, 11 predicted proteins | sample LakKiv5m_FD_114538 | JGI IMG/M metagenome (GOLD analysis project Ga0172370, IMG submission 114538) | Freshwater microbial communities from Kabuno Bay, South-Kivu, Congo - kab_022012_11.5m | ecosystem: Environmental > Aquatic > Freshwater > Lake | place: Democratic Republic of the Congo...
CGCTGATGGAATAACTTCCGGCGCTGGTCCAGGTCAGGGTGACGCTGTTATCGTTCACGGTGCCGCCCGCGGTGATGGTTGCTTCCGGAGGAATGGTCCAGAGATAGTTGGTTTTTCCGGCTTAGGTGGTATAAATTTTCCCGGGAATATTCAAACAGACCGAATTTTCGCCCGTGATAATGGTAGGAACCGGTAATGGTTCAACCGTTACAGCGAACTGGGTAGCGTTGGGCGCCGTACATTGCGTTGTGGGTTCCGTGTAATTCACGCTGATGGAATAGTTACCTGCCGTTGTCCAGGTCAGGGTGACGCTGTTATCATTAACGGTTCCTCCGGCGGTAATGGTCGCTTCAGGGGGTATGGTCCAGATGTAACCGGACATCCCGGGTTGAGTTGTATATATTTTCCCTGGAATATTAAGACAAACTGAATTTTCGCCGTTTGTAAACGTGGGATCCGGCAACGGTTTCACCGTAACATCGAACTGGGTCGCGACCGGGGCGGTACAAAGCGTGGCCGGTTCTGTATAATTCACGGTGATGGAATAGTTCCCCACGCTGGTCCAGGTGAGGGTGACACTGTTGTCATTCACAGTACCGCCGGCAGTTATGGTTGCCTGAGGCGGGATGGTCCAGAGGTAATTTGTCTGTCCGGCTTCAGTGGTATAAATTTTATCCGGAATATTAAGGCAAACGGAGTTTTCGCCGGCGGTAAATGAAGGAACCGGCAATGGGTTTATCACCAAATTAAACGCGCTTGGCACGGATGCGGTACAACCTGTAATGTTGTCGACATAATTCACCATGACAGTCTTGGCGCCTGCAGTCGGCCAGGTAACCGTGATCAGGTCGCCATAGGGTGGAATTTCGGAAATGATGCCATCGGGTAATGTCTGCCAGTCATAATTGTTTTTACCCGGTTCCGTTGAGTAAGTAAGGGTCGCATTCTGACAGAAGGGCACTCCGCTCTGCTGAGTGATTACTGGTACTGGTAAAGGATTGATATTTAATACAAAAGACGTCGGCACAGCGGCGGTGCACAAGGTTATTGGGTCCACATAGTTAACTGTGACGGTCTTGGCGCCTGCCGAAGGCCATGTTACCGTGACCTGGTTTCCATACGGTGGTAATTCAGCAATGATACCATCGGGCACGGCTTGCCAGCCATAGTTGTTTTGGCCGGGTTCGGTTGTGTACGTGATGGTTGAATTCTGGCATAGCGGTACACCGGCTTGTTGAACGATCCCCGGAACCGGCAGCGGATTAATGGTCAGCGCAAAAGATGTTGGCACAGCGGCTGTACACAAAGTCACCGCGTCGATATAATTCGCCCTGACAGTTTTAGCGCCAACGGTCGGCCATGTCACGGTGATCACATTTCCATAAGGAGGTATTTCTGAAATGATTCCATCGGGCAGCGCCTGCCATACATAATTGTTCTGTCCCGGTTCGGTCGTATAGGTCAGGGTCGAATTCTGACATAAAGGTACCCCGGATTGCTGAATGATCCCGGGTACTGGCAAGGGATTGATGGTCAATGAGTAAACGGTCGGTGTAGCGGCAGTACATAAGGTTACCGGGTCAATATAATTTGCCGTGACGGTTTTGGCGCCAAAGGTCGGCCAGGTTACAGTGATCATATTGCCGTAGGGAGGCGTTTCAGAAATAATCCCGTCCGGCAGGGCTTGCCAGTCATAACTGTTTTGACCTGCTTCGGTTGAATAAGTGAGGGTCGAATTCAGGCATAATGGCACACCACTTTGCTGAACGATCACGGGGACTGGTAAAGGATTGATATTTAATGCAAAGGACGTCGGAGTGGCGGCACTACACAACGTTAATGGATCCTGATAGTTCAATGTCACAGTCTTTGCACCAGCCGATGGCCAGGTAACCGTGATCAGGTTGCTATAAGGCGGGGTTTCGGCAATGATCCCATCAGGTAATGCCTGCCAGTCATAATTGTTCTTTCCCGGTTCAGTCGTGTAAGTCAGCGTTGAATTCTGGCAAAGCGGGATCCCGGCTTGCTGGACAATACCGGGAACCGGCAATGGTTTGACGTTTAACAGAAACGATGAAGGTAAGGTAGCGGTACATAAGGTTACCGGATCGATATAATTCACTTTGACTGTTTTATTCCCGGTCGTTGGCCAGGTGACGGTGATCACGTTGCCGAAGGGAGGAATTTCAGCAATGATCCCGTCAGGGAGCGCCTGCCATTCATAGTTGTTCTGTCCCGGTTCGGTGGTATAGGTAAGCGTTGAATTCAGACACGGAGGGATCCCGGCTTGCTGTATGATACCGGGATCCGGCAATGGATTAATGGTCAGAGCAAAAGGTGTTGGCATAGCGGCCGTGCATAAGGTCAATGGGTCGACGTAATTTGCTGTGACCGTCTTGGCGCCAATGGTAGGCCATGTCACGGTGATCATATTACCAAAAGGCGGCACTTCGGCTATGATCCCATCGGGTAACGCCTGCCATGCATAGTTGTTTTGGCCAGGTTCGGTCGTGTAGGTTATGATTGAATTCATGCAGAGTGGCACACCGGATTGCTGAACAATACCGGGTACCGGTAAAGGATTTATGGTCAATGCATAGGAAGATGGTGTACTGGCTGTACACGAGGTGATCGCGTCAACATAATTTACCGTGACGGTTTTTGCGCCAGCAGTCGGCCATGTTACCGTGATCACGTTGCCGAAAGGCGGGATTTCTGCAATTATCCCATCGGGGAGCGCCTGCCAGGCATAGCTGTTTTGACCCGGTTCGGTCGTATAGGTGATAGTGGAATTTACGCATAACGGGATCCCGGCCTGTTCAACAATCCCGGGTACAGGCGAGGGATAAACGGTAATTTCAATGGTATCCGGTACTCCCGTACAGTCGCCGATCCAGGGTGTAATCGAATAGGTCACCATGGCATTAACAGCCCCGGTGTTTACGATCAGATCATTGATCTGGAGGCCCGACTGGCTCACCGGATTATTGGTTATGGTGGCAGTGCCGGTTGTGACGGTACTTATCCAGGTTGCATCTGCGCCGATTTGCGATAACGTTAAGGAGAGCCCAACACTATCTCCGGAGCAAATGGAATCTCCCGGTACCAGATTAATAAAGGTTGGCGGAGGACCAACATTGATGGTATCGGTGATGGTACCCATACAGCTATCCTGTGAAAGTGATTCGATGGTTACAATATGCTGGCCAAGTACATTGTAAGTATGGAAAATGGTATCATTAGCTGTTAAAGGGGTAAACGCGCTGTCGGCATCAAAACGCCACCTCCTGTTGACGATGGGTTGACTGGGGTTGGTACTAGCCGACGTATCAATAAAAGTGCTCACATTCCCCACGCAATTGACCAGGGATGAGAAACCGGGATTCACTGAGGTGAAGGAAATGATCTGCTGCACATGTTTAACGAGACATCCGTTTGAGGCAGTCACGATCAAATCAAATACATTCCCGGTAATTGCTCCCTGGGCGGCGGTAATGGTCACACTATCGCCGTAATAAATAGGTGGAGGAATGGGACATGCAATTGTATCAGGACAATAGGGTCCCTGCCATTTATATTCGATAAAACCGGGAGGACCTATCAGTGTGACCTGTCCCGATCCTTCGCATCCGGCCAATGAGATACTCATGGCATCGCAGGTGGCAGAAATATAGGCATAGGCAGTGTGGGCAGTATAGGCACAACCATGGATGGTAAAAACCACGTCGAGAACCTGGCCCGGCACAACCCCCGCCAATGATGAAAAATCCACACCAATGGTACTCCAGTCCTTCCATACATAGTTGTTGGGTCCGGGATTCCAGGTTGTTATACTATCACCGGGGTAAAGATCATAAACACCGCAAAGCGAATCAAGTATATTTCCGGTTATATTATCCTTGATCTCAATGGTGAATCTGGGTCTTCTGTCTGCAGTGTTATGGGTCGGGTCGGTAATATTCGCTAACACAACGGCAGATCGGTAAATAAAGAAACTGTTGCTCGGGTTATAGGCGATCTGATAGGTCAACTGGTCAACGTAACCGCCTCCGCTGTTACATGTTCTGTTTCCTATCAGCGCCGAATGTGTCTCGCCCGGAAACACTTTGTTCAGGGCTGGAATACAAGGGTCCGGTCCTGGATTTTGGATGGCAAAATGACCGCCGGTCGGGGTATTTGTCCAGGGTTGCCCCGGATTGTTGCAAGGAGGATTATATGGAGTGAAAGGGTTATTACACCGGGTTTGTGCCGGACCTGTTATATCGCACCAGGTACCGGAACATCCTGACCAATTGTCGAAAGTCGAATCTGCAAAGTTGGAATTGTTACAAGTGGTACTTGGCAACAATTTAACCGGTGGTACTTCCTTCACCTGACCCGGTAAACCCTGAATGTCAGGCAATGAATCTGGTGTTGCAATTTGCGTTTGACCAATCGTGATTAAATTGAAAAGGCTTGAAAAATAAATCACGAGTGAAATTCTGCGGAAAGGGAAACGCACAAAAGGATCGTGAAATGTTGTCATCAGGCTGGGTAATTAATAACATCCATTTTATTTGTTACTTTTTCGCAATCTCTTTACCTCGCTGTTTCACCGCCTAATCCTTCACACACCTCACCGGGAACGCATCCACCTTTGAACTTTCATATAGCGAAACAGAGGGATTGATCGAATTCATACCTCGTGCGATGGGTTTGGATCCGGAAAGGGTCGAAGTCCAGAACATGGTTGCGGTCGGATTTCCGGAAGTAAAAGCCCAGATGTTGTTCAGATAATACATGCCGTTGAGCTGAACGCCGATCCCGATGGGCATCGGGTAGGTGAGATAACTTCCTGCAATTCCGTCTCCGGGTGTACCCGGTGGCATATTTGCAACTGCATCGATCAGATCCTGCCATTCCTGGTAAGTAGGTATATGCCATCCCGGGGGACAAACACCCTGGTATGGAACCGGAGTCTGGCCATACTGTATCAGCTCATCCCATTGATAAAGTCCGCCAAACATCGAACAGTTGGCATTATCAGCCGACAGGCAATATTTTTCATGGAGGCAGTTATCTGTTTGTGGCTGAGGCTGGGTTTGTGAAGGATTGGTCACGACGGTTCCATAGTGCAGGTTCTCCGTCATCCAGCATTTTCCGGCAATCATCGCGGTCTGGTAAACTGTGGGAGGTGTATCGCGGTAATCGTTCATGGTGGCGCCACATGGAGAATTTGGGCCATTGACGGTGATTGGAACGGTGGTTGCAGTGGTCGCGATGCAATTTAACTGGTTGGTATATTGATAGGATATGGCAAAGACCTTTGGATATGGCCCCGGAACGACTGAAGGATCAAAATAATAGTTACCCGTACCCATATTGTATGAAAGGGCCGCGGTAGGCGGGTTAACCAGATATTCGCCTTGTTGCGGCGGGCCGGTGAGCAGGGGAGTCCCGCCCTTGAGCATGAACGGTTTGGCGCTCACGGTGGTTACCATGTCAAAACAGGCGGTGAGTTGGGTAACGGGTTTCGGATTGATGGTTATCAACACCGGGGCAGAGGTGGCGGAACAGGCAGGTACCGTCGCGGATGTTATGGCTGTAAGGGTAAGAGTTGCCGTTTCCGGTAAATTCCCTGAAAGTTTCCACACAATTGAAGCCGGGTTGGCATTAGGATTGGCTATAGTCGCGTTCGCGGCCGGAGTTACCTGCCACGTGTAGTTTGCCGCAGCCCCGCCCGGATCGACCGTGTACAGCGAAGGGGTCGGATAATCCTGGCATACCGGCGAAGGTGTGGTGGTGGTAAAGGTTGTAATGGGAAGCGGCTGAATGTCGATGGTAGTTGTAGTCTCACCCAGGCAACCGAGCGCATTCATATAATTCACAATTACCGAGGATTGTGCCGGAATGAAACCGGGATCCCAGGTTACGGAAATTGAATTGACATTGTTAACAGGCGTGGTGATCGTTCCGCCAGGGGTGATGGACCATGTTCCGGTCTCGCTGCCCTGCAGGTTATAGGTACTTGATGAACCGGCGCAAACGCTCAGTAAGCCTGTAACAATGTAAACCGGTGATGGATTTACGATCACAACAACGCGTGTCGGGATTACGGCTGTGCATCCGTTTACGTCTTCATAATTCACCTCGATCCATTCATTGTTGCTGATCACATTCCAGGTCACCGTTGCGGTATTCCCGAGGAAGGACACTGTATTCCCCGGAGAAACGCTCCACATATAGTTCGTATTTCCTGGCTGTACATTATAAACATAGGTATTTTGATAACAAACGTTGAAATTTCCTGTCGGGTCGATTGCCGGAACAGGCAAAGGATTTACAAGAACCTGCATGCTTGCCGGGATCGTGGCACATCCGTTGGGATCGGTATAAGATACTGTCACCGTTTTAATGCCGGTTGTCGGCCATGTGATCGACTTTGAATCGGGACCGGCGCCTGAGATGGTACCATCCGGGCTGACCGACCACAGGTAGGATGCCGGGACCATTCCCGGATCGGTGGTGAAAGTTTCTGAAACGCCCAAGCACGCGGCAGGATCTCCAAGGAGGCTTGGCGTGATCAGTGATTGCACGATGATGTTTTCCACATCGGAATTGGTGCACCCGTTGCCATCGGTGAAGGTATAAGTAATTGTGTGGGTTCCGACTCCAGCGGCGCCAGGGTCGAAAATGGTAAGTGGATTTCCGCCAAGGGTGTATGTCCCGCCGGACGGGGTCCCGGTATTGAGTGTAAATGCTGGTGTATTAAGGCAAACAGGAGCAAACCCGGGGAGCTGGACATCGGGCAGTTGCAATACATTCACCGTGTGTTGCACGGGGATTCCCAGGCATCCTCCAACATTGGGAGTGATGGTATAAACTACCGAGCCTGGAAATCCGGGATCCGCCAGTTCGAGCTGGTCTGTAATCGGACCGCCTGTTCCCGAAGCCGGACAGTTCAGAATATTGTCGCATCCGCCGGGAAGTACTTCCCAATTTATTACGGCCGTAGGAAATGCTACGGATTCCAGTACAATATTGGTTGTGCTACCCGAACAAATGTCTTCAAATGCAACGGACGGACTGGAAATATTAGGCTGGGGGGCAACCGTAACGACTAGCGTTTCGGTAGTGCCGGAACAGATCCCGGAGGTGGGGGTGATGTGATAATTAACTGTCCCGGCAGTAATTCCGCTGACCGACAAAAAATCGTTGATCTGGTTGGCATTGACCTGTCCCGGGGGGCAGGTAACTATTTCCGGAGAACAATCAACGGTCCAGTTGAAGGTGGTTGTCGGCGGATCTGAAAGCAACGTGGTTTGAAAGGTGTTTCCGGAGCAGTTGGATGCGGTTAACGGACTCGTTACCGCAGGAACGGGAATGACGGTAATACTTGTCGGATCGCTCCATAAAGGGCCATCGCCGCAAAGCACATTCCATCCTCTGACCCTGATGATCCCGCTGGTCGCATTCGCGGCAAAATCAAGCGTCGCACTGGTACCCGTGGGATTGGGCGGATTAAAAGTCGCGCCGGTCCCGGTATACTCCCAGGTATAGGTGTCTGAATTTGGCTCCGGGCTGATGGTGTATGTTTTACCGGCGTCCCCCGTACAAACTTCCAAAGGACCAACCGGCGATTCCGGAATACCCGGAAACCGGTGTACAACAAAATCCGGCCAGGAAAATGTAGAATACACAGCATACCAGTAAGTATTCACCGTGTTGACATTACCATAGCTGCACTGGCCTGGGTTTCCGCCGACGGATGTCCATACATGGCATCCGCCACTGCCCGGACAACCTGCATAGTTCGATATGGGATCGGGTACCGGAGGAACCTGGCTGCCGCTACACCCGGTCGTTACAACCAGATCGGTGTCGTCCCAATACATCAGGAGTGTTCCGCCGGTTGGCCTTACCAGGTTGACGATCAATCCGTTTGCATTGGCCTCAACATCGTACACCGGAAAATTTGTCAACCCAAGGATGTAGGTGACTGTGATATTGAACGTGGTACCATTCGGAACCTGATTGCCTAATCCGTTCTGCCCGTTCCAGGGGATTGTATTTGCCCCTATGGTTACCGACTGCTGAATCACGACATCTTCGGCCTGAACCCCGGGTAAAGGGTTAATATCTAAAAGGATATCAACATCGCCGTTTTTGTTGACATCAAACGTGATGGTGGCGGTACCGTCACAATTCCAGGTAACCAGCAGATTCGTGAGTTCTCCCAGGGTCCCGGTCGGATATTCCGTTATATCGGGATCGTTCAGAAAAATTTTATATTGCGGGATAACATGTTTCCCGTTGACGGATTTACGGGTAAAAGTTCCCGGCACTGCAACTACCGGGCAACCGACCTGGTTACAGGCAACCGTGAAGGTAATTCCCTGAAGCCCGTTCAGATCCATCGAAGAAACCAGGCCATCATCCGTGTAAATGAAATAAGTACCAAAGGAGGACCCGGGTCCGTCGCCGGTATCAAACTGCCAGGCCTTTGACCATATCCGCCCGTCAATTTTCGCATTGGCGACATCAGCCACTGTAATGTCAAAATACAGAAAGGTGGTATTGTTGTTGAATTCGATGTAGAAATCTCCAATCATCAGCGGAGTATATAAAAAGGCATCATATCCGCCGGCGCCTGCAATCTGCGATGGCCCCGCAACAGCCTGATCGTAGGTACTGATAAATCCGGTACCCGTCGTGGGAACGTTTGTCGGACCAACCACTATGTTTCCATCAGGATCCTTGATCCTGAATTGATGTGATCCGCCTTCTTTTTGAAAGCCATAATAAATAACTTCGCCTAACTGTTTGATATGAATGTTTAACCTGTTTTCGGGCGGACAGGAATAATATGCAAATCCTACCAGGGTTCCCGTAGGGGAGGAGGCATAAATTTTTTCAATCCCTGTATTCGTCGGCATGATTTGTTTTGTGCCCTCGGAATATCCCAAAGTGTTGCAAACGAGTAAGATAATGAAGGGGAAAAGGGTAAATTTTAATTTCATATCTTTATTTAAATCAAAATGGCATCGGTATTTTACCGGTGGCAATTAGTCCGTAATTTGCACCATAAAGATACAATTTTTTCGACCCTAACATCGTATTCAATAAGATTTTTTAAAACGGCAACCGGGATACATTATTTACAGACCCGGAAATGTCCTGAAAAGTTGCCTGAAATAATGGACAATTTTCAAATATTATAATCCTCAAATAACCGTAAGACCTCCCCCCACCCTTCCATTCTCCTTCAAGGAGAAGGCGTGCTGGGGATGATTTCAATAGAAATTAAATATCAACATTCCTGTACAATCCATAGATCACCGGATTCCCCTTTCTTACCTTTATAGTGAAATTGTCCATCAGATAGGGCGATTTCATCGGGTTCCATATAAAGGCATTGAACATCAACCGGTGATGGCGAAGGTCAACGTCACTGATGCGGAGTGTGTGAAATACACGTCCCGTATGCCCGGGATTTACAAAGTCGTTCACGGCAGTGGAGCTCCACTTCAGATCTTTACCATCAGCGGATACCGTCAACACGAGCCAGGCCCCCGGGAAGACTGGCGGGGTGCGCAGATCAATTGACACGTCGATCACATCATTTTCTGAATGGAACATATCCCGCAGTGATTTTGAATAGGCAGGGCTGAACTCTGTTCCGGCAACATTCAGATACGATTTTTTCCCGTCAACCGCCAACGAGTCGATACACCGTTTTTCATTCACCCAACCCCACTCCGGAAGGCTTGGTTCAAAAGTGTTGATCAGGGTGTAAAAATACTCGCTGGTTACCTTCACCGGTTTGATCCGTGAAAAAAGATAAAAATCACCCCCGCAATATGATTTATGCTGAATGAGAAAAGGGTATTCCTCCATCATCAGGGGATAGTTTTCCCAATTGGTCGAGGTAAGACACCCGTATGCCAGGAAATTGGCTTTGCAGGTATCCAGGTAAGCCAGCAAGGAACCTTTTGCCTTGAGTTCATTAAAGTAGCTGAAGGGCAGGTCAGGGCAATTCAGCTTTTTCAGGTAGTAAGAATTGATCTCCTTTTTTGTGTCTAAAATTACCTTGCAATTTGCAACTCCCAGGGAATCAATCTTTTGTTTCGATTCGGCCACCATTTCCCGGTAAATGTCCCTGTAAAACAGGCGGTAATGTTGCCTCCCGGAGATCAGCGAAGGGATCACCACGACCCCGATGAGCACGATCAGAATGACTTTGTGCAGGAATCGTGTTGTTTTAAAATATCCGAACAGGACAAACAGGATGAACGGAAACGAAAAGATCAGTACTGAATATTGCAGGACTGAGCTCCGGAAAATTGAATAGAAAAATCCTGTGAAATACGGGATCAGGAACCAGATCGCCGAAATGAGAATGAACTTGTTCTTTACCCGTGGTTTTTCCTGGTACCAATAAAATGAAAGGCTGATCAGCAGGAATATCAGCAGGTAAACATACACAGAGAATTGAAATATATATTGAAGGTAATCAAAGATAAAATCGAACCGTGGTTTGCTCAACCAGCCTTCAATGCCACCGATACCCAGTTGATAGATCAGGATCGGAAGGTGGGGCAGGTACAAAACGATCACCAGGAGCCCTGCGGCAATGTATTGACGCATCAGGTCGCGCCGGCAGTAAAACAACCCGGTGATCCCTGCCATGGCGGCAAATAGCATGGTGAAATGGTGGTTATAAACACACAAAACCCCGGACAGGGTATATCCCGCAAGGTTCAAATAGTACTTCCGGTGCGGGTGAAAGATCACCTTAGTCCAGAAAAACACCATCATTAACGTAAAGCACAAGCCGCTGGAATAAGGCCGCGCAATCTGGCTGTACATCACCGGGAATTGCAGGAAAGCAATAAACGATGCGGCAACCAGGCCAACCGTAGCATTGAACCAATCCTTGCCCACCAGGTAAACCAGCCAGATAGAGAATATCCCGCAAAGGATAAAGGGGATCTTCAGACCGGTCTCCGAAATCCCGAAAATCCTGATATAATAAAACAGGAACACCTGTATCCCGGCAGGATGACCGTCGATTTTAATTCCTTTTTCAACCAGCTCGTAAAAACCCGCGAAGTTTGTACGGAGAATGGCGCTGAATTCATCATGGGTAAACGGGATCTCCGGTAACCGGTAAAACCGTAACAAGGCGCCAATGATCAGGATCATCACGATCAGGGCATCATCTGTGGTGAATCGCCTGAAAAATTTCAGCATTGCTCGAACCGTTTTACCGGTAAATCGTAAATCATTAATCGCAATTTGTAAATTTACCTGGTTTTATCCGGAAAAGGTGGCATGCCCGGTAATTCTTTGGGCCATGATTTAAGCTCTTCTTTCATAAGCTCAATGGCTTTGTTCAATTGCTGGTCTTCACCGGCATATTCCTTTGCCGGATCATTATCTACTTCAATATCAGGATCAACGCCATAACCTTCAATAATCCAGCTTTTCCCCTCCGTGTCGTAGGGAGCAAACTCAGGCCTCATCATTTGTCCCCCGTCGATAAATGGCAATGTGCCCCGGATTCCGACAACTCCTCCCCAGGTGCGCTTACCAATCGCCTTGCCTATTTTCAATTTCTTGAACTGGTAGGGGAAAAGGTCACCGTCGGATGCAGAATAATTGTCGATGAGAATACATTTTGGTCCCCATTGCATTTCAAGCCTTCCCGGCGATGCTTCAGTATTTCGCGACATAGCGATCATGGTCATTTCACGGTTGAGTCGTTCGATGATCATTGGTGAAACATTTCCGCCGCCATTTCCCCTGTCATCAATGATCAGAGCACGCTTAGCTAATTGCGGATAAAAGTGCTTAACAAATTCATTGAGTCCTCCTACACCCATATCAGGGATGTGAATATACCCTACCTCTCCGCCGGTGGCGTCAGACACCTTTTTAATGTTTCCCTGAACCCAGTTGTAGTAATATAATTCTGCTTCATCGTCGGTTGGAACGATAATGACTTTACGGGCTCCGGCTTCAGCAGCCTTTGAATTCAGTGTCAACTCCACCTGAACGCCGGCTTTGTTGACCATCGCTTCATAGATATCGTTCATCTCCTTCGTGGATTTTCCGTTGATGGCGATGATGAAATCACCTTCCCGTGCATCTACGCCGACTTCGGTCAGGGGCGAACGTGCTTCTTTCGTCCAGTTTTCACCCTTAAGAATCCGGGTGATCTTGTAATACCCGGATCCGTCCCGTACGATCTTCGCACCAAGCAATCCCATTTTTATGCGGACAGGCGCAGGTTTATCGCCACCTCCGACATAGGAATGGCCTATGCTTAACTCACCGATCATCTCGCCGATGATATAGTTCAGGTCATTACGGTTATTAACAAAGGTCAGGAGTGGCTTGTATTTTTGTCGAATATTGTCCCAGTTGACTCCCTGCATGTTTGGAGCATAAAGGAAATATTTCATCTGGCGCCACGATTCCTGATAGATCTGTTCCCATTCAGCCTTCAGGTCGACCATCACTTTCATATTCGAAAGATCCACCCAGTCTTTTATTTCAAGTTTACCACAGCAAGGCAGGTTGGTTACGGCATATTTCCCCTTCTCACCAACCAGGATTTTTTTATTATTTGCCGAGATTTCATAAAGACTATACTCCCCAAGATTCGTCTCCTTCCGATCTTTCAGACTGTATGACATAAGACCGGCCGGCCGGCCGGCACGGCCGCCCTTGACATAAAACAGATTATCATTGACGCAGTTGACATTGTAATATGTTCCTGCCTCAATAGGGAGCGCCAGGATCCGGTCAATGATCCCGTCTGTATCAATTTTTACGATGATCTCTTTTTTAGGGATCTCATCTTTCTTATCCTCTCCATCCTTTTTATCCTCCTGGTTGTCTGGTTTTTCATCGTTTTTCCCGTCTTTTTTTGATCCTACCTCATCATTTTCGGGTGCAAAGGGATTTGGTGTCGTTTTCATCAGCGTGACCAGGAATACTTTCATCATATCCGAGTACGAGTGATTCCATTCGGTCCAGCTATACGTCGGACTAAAGTCGCGGTTTGAAGTAAAAACGATGTACTTTCCATCATTACTGAAGTTTGCATTTCCGGCATCGTACCACGTATCGGTTACAGCGGTTTTTGTTTTTGTGGCCAGTTCATAAAGGAATATTCGGGAAGCGGTCCTGCGGTTCGGATAGGTGTAAACGATCCATTTGCTATCGGGCGACCAGCTGTATTCGTTGAACTCAAAACTGGTGGCCAGATCTGCCAGGGTGATGACTTTCGTATCAACATCGACATACTGCAGCCTGAGCATTTTGTCGGCCCACAGGAGCTTTTTACTGTCAGGAGACCAGACCAGCATGTATTTGTACGTGTCTGCATTTTTTGTGATCTGCGAAGGCTCTGAAGATCCATCCTGCTTTTGGATGTATATTTCATCTTCTCCGGTTCGATCGGAAATAAATGCAATATACTTTCCGTCGGGTGACCATGCCACATTACGGTCATGAATACCGGGAGTGAGGGTCAGATTCCTGGTGATGCCGCTTTTTGCCGGAACGGTCCAGATATCGCCACGAGCATCCAGGGCAATTCGTTTGCCATCAGGCGAAAGGGAAATGGTGTTGATGAACTTGCCGGCATCCTTCATCTGACTGCGCCCGGTATTAAAGTCACTGGCGATGCGTATTGATAACTTCTCAACAGCAAGCGTAGCGAGATCGCAGGTATAAATATAACCTCCATTTTCAAAAATAATGGATTTGTCCCCCATTGATGGGAATTTGATGTCGAATTCCTTGAAACCGGTGATTTTTGTTGTCTCTTTTGTCTTCAGGTCATAACAATAAAGGTTTACCGGACGTTCTCTTTCCGAAAGAAAATATATTTTATCATCCTTCCACATCGGGAACATATCCTGAAAAATATTACTGGTGACCTGTTCGGTTTGCCCGGTCTTGAAATCAAAGATCCAGATTTCGTCGGCCATGCCGCCTTTATAATATTTCCATGTCCGGAATTCACGGAAAACCCTGTTGTATGCCAGTTTCGAATTATCTGGCGAATACGAACAAAATCCGCCGCACGGCAGCGGCAACTCTTCCGGTAACCCGCCATGTATATTGGCAAGAAAAAGCTGACCTTTGAAATCGTTGAACGTTTGTTTCCGCGAGCGGAAAACTATATTTTCATTGTCACGCCAGGTCATAACGATGTTGTTGGGACCCATGCGGTCCGAAATGTCGTCGCGGCTAAGTGTTGCCGTATAAGTAAGTCGTTTGGGAACTCCGCCTTCAGCCGGTATCAGGTATACCTCCGTGTTCCCGTCATATTGACCGGTAAATGCAATCTGTTTTCCATCGGGTGAATACCGTGCAAACATTTCATACCCGTTTTCATCACTGGTGAGTTTCCTGGCCAGTCCACCCGATTTGTCTACCGTGTACAGATCACCTGCATAGGTAAATACAACCTGATTGCCGTGAATTGCGGGAAACCGGAGCAACCGGGCTTCATCCTGGGCACACAGGGTTCCAAGAATATACGCGAATATAAAAGTCAGGACCAGTCTTTTCATCACTATTTCTGAATTAAAGAATATTATTTTGAGAAAACAAAAATATACAGAAAATCATCACCTTCTCCGATTTTTCCATGTTCAGGCATAATTACTTGATGTAAGTCAGGCCGGTACGTATTAAATTTGTTTGTAATTTTACCCTCCGGGGTGTGATTTTTCAGGTTACCACTATAGAATATTTTAGAAATGCGTTGATTATCAAATTTTTACCATGACCATTATGACAAAATTAGAAAATTTCCTGATCCTTGGCAGTATAATCTTATTTTCGGTCATGGGCTGTTCAAAAAAGGATACAACTCCTGCCGATGACGGTATCACAACCCCTGTTTTAACTACCGATTCGGTATCTGCTATCAGTGAGTATACTGCAACCTCAGGCGGTACCATCACCTCCGATGGAGGTTCACCCGTTACCAAACGCGGGGTTTGCTGGAGTAAGACACCTGATCCGCAAATCACAGATGACCATACATCCGATGGTACCGGAACAGGTTCGTTTACAAGCCAGTTGACTGGTCTTGACACCAATACCCTCTATTATGTCAGGGCATATGCTTCGAACAGCAAAGGTACAGCTTATGGTAACACTCAGTCATTCAAAACACTAAGTATCGTCATTTATGATTCGGTATTCGATATTGATGGTCATAAATACACGGTTATACCGATCGGAAATCAATTCTGGTTACGTGAAAATCTTTGGGTGACCCGATACCGTAATGGTGATGTGATCCCCAAAGTCACAACCGACGCCCAATGGAAGATAATGGCTGTCGGCGCCTGGTGTTTCTATGACAATCTGCAATCGAACGATTCTGTTTATGGCAACCTTTACAATTGGCATGCCTTGGGCGACCCCCGTGGTCTCTGCCCCCTTGGATGGCATGTAGCAAGCGACTCCGAATGGATCGAACTGAGTGAATTTTTAGGTGGAGACAGCGTTTCCGGGGGAAAAATGAAGTCAACCGGAACCATTGAACAAAATTCGGGATTGTGGTATGCGCCCAACAAAAGTGCGGACAATTCAAGCGGATTCAGCGGTCTGCCGGGAGGTTACAGGATCAATTACGGTACCTTTTATTCGCTCGGGAACGTGGCCTATTTTTGGTCCTCCTCCGATACTGCCCTCGTCAATGCCTGGAATTATATTCTTGATGCCAACAATGGGAAGCTGAACCGGAATTTCAACCTGAAAACAAACGGATTTTCCATCCGTTGTACCAAGGATTGAGTGCGCCCAGACGCACTTGATACTAAACGAATGATTTTAACCCGGTAGTCATGAAAGCAATAAGCATATCATTATTCTTGCTGGGCTTTTTTTCTGGATATTCCCAGTTTGTTTGCGGAACCAGCACGGTAACCGATATTGACGGAAATGTATACCACACGGTCCAGATCGGATCGCAATGCTGGATGAAGGAGAATATGAATGCGATTCATTATGCCAATGGAACATTGGTATCGATTCCAGAAGTTAAAGGTATCGATTTAAGAAATGTTATTAACCGTCCAGGTGAATTTCGAATCAATATTATCTTACCTGGTAATGGCACTAATGTGGATATTTCAATCATTGACCTGCAAGGTAGATTGAAATTTAGGAAAGGAGTATCTTGTGAAAGCGGTAGTAATTGCCTGGAATGTGATGTTGGGCCTGCAGGTGCTTACTTTTTGATGGTAACATATGGGAAAAAATTTGAGTGTTTTAAAGTCATTGGCGCTGATTCTGATGTCATGGATGTGAGACTATATCCCTTTGCACAAAATGTTAAATCTTACGTAGATACAATCATCCTGTCAAGTGATTCCAGGTATGCTTTCGACTATAATAATGATCCTGCCAATGGTCTTGTATATGGTAAGTTGTACACAGCTCTTTCAGCTTTAAACACCGACCAGTATACCGATGTCATCCAGGGAGTATGCCCCAACGGATGGCATATCCCAAGCGATCAGGAATGGCTCACGATGGAAATATTTGCCGGAATGAGTCCGTCAGCGGCAAATCAGATGATGTCCTACAGGGATATAATCGCCAATAAATTCAAAACTATCGGTACCGATTTTTGGATCACAGCAAAAGGAACAGATGAATTTGGATTTTCAGCAATGGGTGGTGGAATGTATTATGACCAAATTGGTTGGGGTTTTTATTATCTGAAAGATCGTGGAACATGGTGGACCTATGGATTTGATAACCTTATGATTCGTCAGGTGACCGATTTTCAGGCGGGGATTTGGAGGGGAGTAACTATTCCAAACTGGGCTGTGTCGGTGAGATGTATTATGGATTGAGTGCGCCCAGACGCACACAACTATTACGGTATTTAAACGAATCATGGCATCCTATCCAAGCACCTTTGTTCATTGGGAATATTACTTTAGGAGTTAAATCTGTCAAGAAGAGCCGTATGACGGGAGACTTTCAAGTACGGTTCTGTGAGCGGCTGAGGGTGAAACTCCTCCGGTCTACTCGACAATTAATGAAGATACCGTATTCCTGATCATGATTGGCAATAATATCCTACCTTTGCAGCATAAAATATTTTATCATGCCAATCGATGTCTATTTCGAAGGAAATAAAAGAGTCAATGCTGTTATTGAAGGATTTACTGTAAAAACCGATCAACCCGTTCAATCAGGAGGCGATAATTCAGCTCCGACCCCCTTTAATATGTTTTTAGCGTCCCTGGCAACCTGCGCAGGCATCTATGTGAAAGGGTTCTGCGATCAGCGCGGTATTGAAAGTGAACATATCCGCATTGCCATGGATTACAACTATGATCCTGTCCGGAGGATGATCGCGAAGTTCATCATGCTGATCCATGTACCGGCAGGTTTTCCGGAACAATACGAGGCAGCCGTCGTCAAAGCCGCATCCTTTTGTACGGTGAAGCGGCACCTGAATCCCGCGATTGAAAATGAAATCACGATTGTGCATTCCATGTGACACGGCGCAGATTCATTATTGAAAAGACGCATTGCCGTGCGTCTCCGGCTGTATTATGACAAAATCCCAAAACTAAAATAAGCAATGAAACACAAACCATCCGGATTTAACTCAACACTTGTCCACGGTACCGGCCAGAAAGATCCATTGGGCAGCGTAATTACTCCTGTCTACCAGACTTCCACCTTTGCCTTCAGGAATGCCGATCATGGAGCAGCCTGCTTTGCAGGTGAAAGTGACGGTTACATCTATACCCGCATTGGAAATCCCACCGTGCGCGATCTTGAAAAAACAATTGCTGCCCTGGAACATGGTTTCGACGGCATCGGTTGTTCTTCAGGAATGGGCGCCATCAGTACGGTCTACATGACCTACCTTGGCTCCGGAAAACATATCCTGAGCCACAATGCCGTGTATGGCCCTGCCCGGGGCATTATTGAGGGTACTTTCGCTAAATTTGGTGTTGAATCGACCTATGTCGACACCACGGACCTTGACCAGGTGAGAGATGCGATAAGGCCGGATACAGCGTTGATCTACCTTGAAACACCAGCCAATCCAACCATCGGGATATCCGATATTCCTGCTATTTGCGAACTGGCTCATGCCCATAACATCCCCGTTTGTGTCGACAATACCTTTTGCAGCCCGTACCTGCAGAACCCACTCGACCTGGGAGCAGACATCGTCCTCCACTCCCTGACCAAATTCCTCAATGGCCACGCGGATATCGTTGGAGGAGTGATCATTCCGAAAACCGAGTCCGATTATAAAAAGATACGTCCTGTGATGGTCAGCATGGGATGCAATATGGATCCCCATCAGGCTTTCCTTACGCGGCGTGGTTTGAAAACCATGGGTATCCGCATCGACCGCGCCCAGGAAAATGCCATGAAGGTGGCTCATTATCTCGAATCACACCCGAAAATTGACTGGATCATTTACCCCGGACTAAAATCGCACCCGCAGTATGAACTCGGAAGGAAAATGATGCATGGTCCGGGCGCAATGATGAGCTTTGGGCTGAAAGGAGGACTGGAAGCAGGGAAGAAACTAATGGACAGCGTACAGCTTTGTGTTCTGGCTGTTTCACTCGGGGGTATTGAAACCCTCATCCAGCATCCCGCCTCGATGACTCATAGCAAACTTTCTGTTGCAGCCAGGAAAGAAGGAGGCATTACGGATGATCTCGTACGTCTTTCCATTGGGATCGAAGAAGCAGAGGACCTGATCGCCGATCTGGACCAGGCCCTGGAACAAATCAAATAAAAATGTAAAATTCCCCGCATCAAGGTTGAAAAATCATAACTTGCTGAATAATCAATATTAAGTGAGTAATAATCAATGGTATCTTCAATAAGAAAAAGGCTTTTAATAGTTTTTTTCATTTTTAATTTTTCATTTTTCATTTTTAATTTGGTTTCGGCCCAGCGTGTTGCCCTTGTTCTGAGCGGAGGTGCTGCTAAAGGAAGCGCCCATATCGGCGTGCTCCGTGCTCTGGAAGAAAATCATGTCCCTGTAAATTATATTGTCGGGACATCAATTGGAGCTGTTATCGGGGGTATGTACGCCGGAGGTTACTCACCGGATGAAATTGAAAACCTCATGAATTCTGATGATTTTCGGCGGTGGGCCACGGGTGTCATGGATAATAAAGATGTGTTCTATTATCGAAAGGAGGATCCGAATGCCTCCTGGATATCCTCCAGTTTTGATTTTACAAAAAAAATAACTGCTATTCTTCCTGCTCAACTCATCAAAACTTATGATATTGATTTCCAGATTATGCAGTTGATGGCACAGGCCAACGCGGTGGCCGGAGGAGATTTTGACCGGTTGATGATTCCCTTCCGTTGCGTCGTTGCCGATATCGATACAACCGCACAGATGATCATGCGTAGCGGCGACCTCGGCACGGCAGTTCGGGGGTCGATGAGTCTTCCTTTGGTTTTTCCCCCGGTGATCATCAACAATAAGCTGGTTTATGATGGCGGTATGTATAATAATTTTCCCTGTGATGTGGCATTGCATGAGTTTATACCTGATGTGATCATCGGAAGCCGTGTAGCCCAGAGGTTCGAAAAACCCGACCGGGACGATATTGTCTCCCAATTACTCACCATGTTGATGGAACGCCAGAGCGATACCATTGTCTATCCCAAATCTGTAATGATCATACCTGATATCCCGGGTATCAACCTGCTTGATTTTTCAAGAACAGCCGTGCTCGCGGATAGTGGATATGTTGCAACGATCCGAAAAATTCCTGACATCCGGAAACTGGTCAAAGACAGTGTAAGCGATGAAATGATCCGCCAGCGCCGTGCGGAATTCAACAGCCGGAAACCCGTGTTGCGCTTCGACTCCATTCACATAAAAGGACTAAGCAAAGCACAGTCGGGATATGTTCGCCGTATTATCAAACATGGAAAAAAAACAATCTCCCTCGACGAACTTCAAACTGAGTACTTCCGGTTCATTGATGAGGGATTTATTAAGAGTATTTTTCCGGTTGCACGACTGAACAAACAGACAGGTTATTTTGACCTCTATCTGGACGTGTCAAAATCCAATAAATTCGGCGCCCAGTTTGGTGGTAATTTTTCATTGGGCAACCATAGCGAAGCATTTATTGAGCTACAGTATAAATATTTATGGACCAAAGCATTGCGATTTTTTACCAACGGATATTTTGGCAAGGTATACAGTTCCGCAAAAATTGGTGGCCGGATTGACTTTAACTCAAAGTTGCCCTGGTTTATAGAGGCAAATTATACTTACAACCACTTTAACTATTTTAAGAATGCAAGTTTTTTCTTTGATGATAAAACTCCGAACTATATTATTGAAAGTGAGTATTTCGGCGAATTGAGTACCGGGATTCCCATTACGAATGCCGGGAAATTTTCTTTGGGTATGGTATATGCATTTACCAATGACAGATATTATCAGGACAACATCTTTACCCGTACGGATACGACCGACCAGACCACCTTCAATTTTTTTTCACCCGCCGTTTGTTTTGATCTGAACAGCCTGAACCGCAAACAATTCTCGAATGCAGGGGCAAGGCTGATGCTTAAAATATCTTATATCAACGGCCGTGAAGGAATGCAGCCTGGTTCAACCGCCGTCAATAAATTACCGGTCAATAACTATCACGACTGGTTTAAGATCCAACTGCTTTATGATAATTATTTTGAATCACTTGGGCCGCTCAAATTAGGATTTTTTGCCGAATGTGTCCTGACCAATCAGCCGTTGTTTTCCAACTATACATCCAGTTTGCTTTATGCTTCAGCATTTCAACCCATTCCCGAATCTCAGGCATATTTTCTACCGCCATTCAGGGCGACAAACTATGCAGGTGCAGGCTTGAAATTCGTACTCCGGGTTTATAAAAAGATCGAGTACCGGCTCGAAGGCTATATATTTCAGCCATACCGCGAAATCCTTGAGAATCCGGTCGATTTTACTGCCTATTACGGGCCAAAATTCTCCGATCGTTCATACATGGCATCAACTGCCATGGTTTACAACAGCCCACTTGGCCCGGTCAGCATCAGCGTGAACTATTATAACAAAATGCCTGATTCGTTTACGATCAATTTTAATTTTGGCTATATCATCTTCAACAAAAGGGCAATGCCGTAAATTACGCACGATTGGAAAATATTTGTACTTTTGCAGACCTATCGATTCATTTAACCGGCAGTTGTCGGACGCTATTGATTGTAATATTAAATGTATATTAACTTCTAATGAAAACTTCTAAAAAGACCCCCCGGAATCCTGAGCCGGAAATTACCACCAGCCAGGAGGAGATTGCTGCTACTGTTGAAATTCCAGTAGATAACACCGATTTAAAGCTCCCTACTGATCCAGATCAGACACAGAAAAACGATCAAACCGGGGAAGAAATCAAGAATCCTGTCGAACCCATTGAAAATGTGACAGAGAATCCGCTTGAACCCGAAATTATCGAACAGCCTGTTGAAACGACTGAAGAAACCCGGGCAGTTTCCATGCAAGAGGATACTGACTTGGTCACGGCAGACCTTTTGGAAGAACCCGTTAGGGAGGTTTCTGAAGTACCCGCTGCCGGAATTTCTGAAACTCCGAAGGTAGAAATTCCTTCAGGAGACCAGGAGGAACATTCTGAAGTTTTGATGGAGATACTACCTGAGGATCACCTCGATGAACATCTCGATGAAGTCACTGAAGCAAACGTGGAACATGTTATTCAGGACGCCGAAGTAAACCTCGATGGATTATCACGGGCTGAATTGGTTGAAATGTTACAGAAATCAGTCGTCGAAGCTGATTTCAACGCGGTTAAAACAAAGATTGCACTCATCAAGTTTGCTTTCCTGAAAAAGAAAAAGGAGGAGAGTCTCCAGAAATATGAGCAGGCTGGCGAAGAGGGCGTTATCAAAGAAGAACTTGCTCCCGAACAGGATGAACTCGACATAAAATTCAACGAATTATTTACCGTATACCGGGCCAACAAAGCCCGTCATTCCGAAGAACAGGAAAAAGTCAAGCAGGAAAACCTGAAGAAAAAATTCCAGATCCTCGATGGTCTCAGAGTACTCATCAGTTCCGAGGAGACACTTAAAAAAACATACGACGAATTTAAAGTTCTCCAGGAACGTTGGAAAGAGATCGGAATGGTGCCACGGACAGAGATCAATAATTTGTGGCAGAATTACCATTTTCTGGTGGAGAAATTCTTTGAAAAGGTAAAATTGAACAAAGAACTCAAAGATCTTGACCTCAAAAAGAACATGGAGGCCAAAATTGCACTTTGCGAAAAAACAGAAGAATTACTGCTTGAATCGTCCGTGATCAAATCATTTAAAAAATTACAGAAGTATCATGAGGAATGGAAAGATCTTGGACCGGTTCCGTCTGATAAGAAAGAGGAGATATGGGAAAGGTTTAAAAATGCCACCGATAAAATCAATGACCGTCGCCGCGAGCATTATTCTCTGATCGAGGAAGACCAGAATAAAAACCAGGAGACCAAAAATGCACTGTGCGAACAGTGTGAAATCGTAGCTGGTTTGCCTAACGAATCAATTAAGGACTGGCAAGACAATACCAATAAAATCAATGATTTACTGAAGATCTGGAAAAATATCGGACCGGTACCGCAAAAAGTCAATGTTGAGATCTGGACCCGTTTTAAAACCAGCCTCGACGCCTTCTTTGCAAATAAAAAGGAATATTTCGACAAGTTAAAAGAGCAGCAAATGCATAATTACAACCTTAAGGTTGAATTGTGCATGCAGGCTGAAGCTTTGAACTCAAGTACCGATTGGAAAAACACGACCAATGAACTCATTCGCCTGCAGGGTGAATGGAAGAAGATTGGTCCGGTGCCTAAAAAACATTCGGATAAGATCTGGAAGAGGTTTCGTACCGCGTGTGATGAGTTCTTCAATGCAAAACAAACCTATTTTTCAAACGTCCAGGCAAGCGAAGGCGAAAACCTGAATAAGAAATTGAATCTGATGGCCCGTTTAAAGGAGCATCAGTTTGGTAATGATAAGAGTGCCAATCTTGAAGTGCTTAAGAATTTTCAGCGGGAATGGACCGAGATCGGACATGTACCCATGAAAGAAAAGGATAAAATTCATAACGAATTCCGGGCTTTGGTCAATGAACATCTTGACAAACTGAAAATCAGTGAAGTGGAAATGAGCACGGTGAGTTTTCAGGCAAAATTTGAACACCTGAAAAATGATCCCAACGCGCGCAGGGTGATTGGAAAAGAACGTGATTTTCTTGCAGCCAAGATCACCAAAATGAAGGAAGAGATCACCTTGTGGGAAAATAATATTGGTTTCTTTGCAAAATCTAAAAGTGCCCTGATCGTAAAAGAGGAGTTTGAAAGCAAGATCAGTAAAGCCAAAAGTGAACTTAAGGTACTTGAAGCAAAGATGAAGATAATCCGGCAACAGTCTCTGTGAAAAAGTTTCAAACCTATAACCAATGTCGGGTAATTCCTTTGGTAAAGCGCTTGTACTTACCACTTTCGGCGAATCGCACGGAATTGGCGTAGGTGGTGTTCTTGATGGATTCCCCGCCAACCTTGAAATCAACCTTGAATGTATTCAGGAAGAACTTGACCGGCGTCGCTCTGGTCTTGAGAATTACACTTCTTCACGGGTTGAAACCGATAAACTAGAGATCCTCTCCGGCCTGTTTGAAGGAAAATCAACAGGAGCCCCGATTGCTTTTATTGTTTACAACCACGATCAGAAATCATCAGACTATGATCATCTGAGAGACACGTTCCGGCCCTCTCATGCCGATCATAGCTGGCAAAAAAAGTATGGTATCCGTGATCCGCGCGGGGGAGGACGGGCATCAGCGCGTGAGACACTCGCCCGGGTGGCTGGTGGTGCATTCGCTAAAATATTTCTTCAAACAAGGAATATACAGATTAAAGCCGGGATCAGTCAAATAGGCGGATATCAAATCCCGGATCCCGTATCCCGCATCACGGATCCGGAAATAATCTCCTTTCTCAACCAACTAAAGGTTGACGGGGATACGACAGGAGGTGTGATTTCTTGTACAATCAGCGGGGTTCCTGCGGGATTGGGTGAACCGGTTTTTGACAAGCTGCATGCTGATCTGGGTAAGGCCATGTTGAGCATAAATGCTGTAAAGGGATTTGAATATGGCTCGGGTTTTAGCGGTGCTTCCATGAAGGGATCCGAACATAATGACCTGTTTGTCAACAGGGGTGGGATCATCTCGACCCGTACCAATTATTCAGGAGGCATCCAGGGAGGCATTTCAAACGGTGAGGATATTTATTTCCGTGTTGCCTTCAAACCTGTTTCGACTCTGATGAAAGACCAGGTAACTGTAAATAAGGAGGGTGAACCAACGGTTATCGAAGGAAAAGGACGTCACGATGTTTGTGTTGTTCCTCGTGCCCTGCCGATCGTAGAAGCAATGGCTGCTCTCGTCATAGCAGACCATATGATCAGGAATGGTGAACGGGTGAACGGGTAAACAGGAATTGTAACCAGCAAATCCACAAATTTTCGTTAATATTTTGTTAATAGTCTTGACAATACCATTTTGTTGATGTATTTTTGCATTTAATTAATCTAAATAATAATTACAGGCGGATTAAAAAGAAATTGCTTACCTCAATTATATATTCACGTTAATTCTACTTTGGTAAATTGAATTCATAAAATCTGTCAATGTTTTTTTGTCTCTGTCGATGTCGTTTTTGTAACTGTTCAATCCGTTGAACGTCGCAGGCATACTCTTCTGAGGATCGAA